>Ga0209008_1000360_pt1 | contig 16620 bp, 7 predicted proteins | sample JacPin_JW_Ref_O3_FD_187963 | JGI IMG/M metagenome (GOLD analysis project Ga0209008, IMG submission 187963) | Forest soil microbial communities from Algoma, Ontario, Canada - Jack Pine, Ontario site 1_JW_Ref_O3 (SPAdes) (version 2) | ecosystem: Environmental > Terrestrial > Soil > Boreal...
TGCACTTTGAATTCTTCGATGACATCAGGATTCGGCAGCGGCGTGTTGGTAAGTTCGCCGACGTTGTAGTCACTGACGCTGATTCCCTCGATCTGGACGTTGTTGTAGCCTTCGCGCTGCCCGTTTACATTCATGCGAATATCGCCGCGGCCCAACTGGCCCGCAGCAGTGAGATCGGACGACGCGCCAGTGGAGAGCGTGAGGAGCTGCTGAACGTTGCGAGTGGGCAGCGGAAGATTTTCGAGAGTTTGAGAACCGATCGATTCGCCGGTGGCTGCCGTAGTCGTTTCGACAGGAGAGCCGCCTGAATGTACTTCGACGGATTGCGCGACAGTGCCGACCTGGAGGGTCAGCGTCACGCGCGTCGTCTCAGTAACGCGGACTTCAAGATGCGTGGCCGTTTGATCCGCGAAACCCTTCGCATGAATCTCGAGTGTATAAGTGCCAACGGGAAGCAGGAGTGCCGTAAAATTTCCGTGATCATCGGCCACCAGCGCGCGAAGCTGATTCCCCGAGACCCGATCGATAATTCTGATATCGGCGCCGGGAATGGCAGCACCGCTGCTGTCTTCGATCGTACCGTTAATGGCGCCAGTCGCGCCGCCCTGCGCAAACACCAGCGCGCTCGAGCAGAAAAAGAGCAGCACACCTATAAGGAAGTGTTTCATGGCGGTGACCTCCTCATCCCTAAGAGATAGTCGTTACTCTAAGCTCCCGATTTAGGAGCCGCGTTCAAGGTTGAGTCATTTCGCGATCGCCGGCGCGTGAACCAGTACGCGATGGTGATGAGCACCAAAAACGGAGCGAAGCCAGGGACCGTCCATTGCAATCCATCCACAAAAAACGTGCTGATTGTAATACCAAGCAGAGCTGCAATTCCAAGAAACGTGGAATAAGGATAGAAGTGAAGACGCATGGGGAGTTTCGCGATTCGCTCGGGGCCTAGCGCGCGGCGGAACGCGATGTGGGTAAGGAGGATCACGATCCAGACGAAGAACATTCCTGCGACGGCGACGCCGTATAGAGCGAGGAACGCTTTTCCGGGCGCGTATATCGCGAGAAGAATTGCGGCGATCATTCCTGCGGAGGAAACCGCGAGGGCGCGCCGCGGAACACCATTCGGGGCCAATTTCGCGAGCGATGCGGGCACGTACTTGCCGCGCGCCAAAGAAAAAAGCATGCGCGTGGTGAGATATAAATCGGTGTTGCAACTCGAGAGCGCCGCGGTGATTACCACCATATTCATGATCGTGGCGGCAAACGGAATTCCGGCCGAGGCGAACGCGCGAACGAAGGGACTGGCGGTGAGGCCGGTGCCGGCGCCGGTCTGATCCCATGGAGTCATGGCCAGCATGATGGTGATCGCAAGGACGTAGAAGAAAATCAGCCGGAATACAATCGTGCGCATGGCCTTGGGAATGGATTTTTCCGGATTCTCGGCTTCACCTGCGGTTACGGCGATTACTTCCACGCCCATGTAGCTTGTGACGACCAGAGTCAGCGCAAGCCATACACCCAGCCAGCCGTGTGGCAAGAATCCGCCATTCGCCGTAAGATTTTTCAGCCCAATTGCTGGTTGAGGTCCGATGCCGACAATTAAAGCAGCGCCGACACCGATAAAAGCAAGAATGGCGACGACTTTGATTAACGCGAACCAATATTCGATTTCGCCGAAACGGCCCACGTGAAGTGTATTGAGCCCAATCAAACCAATCGATACTGATAAGACCCAAATCCATTGGGGGACGGTCGGAAACCAGAAGGAGAAATAAATCGCGACGGCAGTGACTTCCGCGCCGATGGCGATCATTTGTACCAGGCCATAGGTGGTGCGCACGGCGAAGCCCGCCCACGGACTGAAATATTTTTCGGCATAGACGCCGAATGAACCGGCCTCGGGATGCACGACGGCCATTTCAGCCAGCGAATACGCGACGATAAGCGCGATGATCGCGCCCAAAAGATAGCTAATGATTACTCCGGGACCAGCGATTCGTATGGTGACGCCGCTGCCCAGAAATAGCCCGACGCCGATCGCGCCGCCGATGGCCAGCATAGAGAGTTGCCGCTGGCTTAGGCGACGCCTTAACTCCTGTGTGGGCGAGGCTCCTGAGGATGATTCGCTTTCCGGTCCATTCAGTGCGGCGGGTTCAGCCGGGCCGTGAGAACTATCCATTTTTGCTCAGCTTTTGTAGAACATCGCTGAAGCGCTGAATTTCTTCGGAGGTGTTGTAATGCACGAGAGATGCGCGGACGGCGCCGCTGTCCATAGTGAGCCCCAGGCGTTTCATGAGGCGAGGGGCGTACATATGGCCGTCGCGAATGCCGATTCCGGCGCGCGCCATTTCTTCGGTCACAACTTGGGGAGAAACTTTGGGCAAGTTGAAGCAAAAAGTGGGTACGCGTTCGCCGACGCGTTCCTTCTGGCGGATGCCGTAAATCGTGGCGCCGCACTTTTCAAGCGCCTGCAAGACTTCCACAGAAAGTTCCTCTTCATACTCGCGGATGGCAGCCATGGCTTCAATCAGATTGGCGCGCCGCGAACTCGACGCACCGTTACGGCTGATCTGCTTTCCCAATATTTCGAGATATTCGATTGCGGCAGTCATGCCGGCGACGTTCTCATAAATAAATGTGCCCGCTTCAATTTTTCCGGGCGGCTCGTTGGGAATGAAATCCTCGCGAAAGGTCGGCAAATTCTCGAGGAGCGCGCGCTTTCCCCACATGAAGCCCATATGCGGCGCGAAAATTTTGTAGCCTGAGCAGGCGAGATAGTCGCAGCCCCACGCATGCACATCGATGAGTCCGTGCGGACCATAGTGAACGCAGTCGAGGAAAAGTTCGGCGCCGGCATCGTGGGTAAATTTTGCCACGGCGGGCACATCTACGATGGAGCCTAGAGCATTGGAGGTGACGGTGCACGCGACGAGCCTCGTCTTTGCCGAAAGCAGCGGCCACAAATCTTCGGAGTGAAGATTGCCATCATCGCGCATTTTCCAGAGGTGGAACTTGGCGCCGAGCGGTTCGAGCGCCATCCAAGTCGCGATATTGGCCTCGTGATCCATCTCGCTGACAATAATTTCGTTGCGAGCACCGAGCGACTGGCCGATGGCGAGGCTGATCAGGCGAATGAACGAGGTAGCGTTCATTCCGAAGGCGACTTCGCTGGGATCGTGAGCGCCGAGAAGGTCAGCGACGCTGCGCCGGCCCCGGTCGATGGTGGCGTCTACTTCCTGGCTCTGCCAGTAGCGGCCGCCGCGCTGAACGTTGCATACCAGAAGATGCCGGTTGATCGCATCAAACACAATCTGCGGGATTTGCGCGCCCGCGGCATTGTCCAAAAAGATGAAAGGCGCGGCATGTTTGAGCGCCGGAAACTGAGCGCGAAGGGACTCGACGGGAAATTTAGGCCGTGCTTCCGATTTTGGCTTGCCGCCGAGGGTGGTATGCATGGGTTCCAAAGCTCCGGTTTGGCGAGACGCGCGACGCCGCCTGTTGCTCTTCCCTGACGGTGGACGTGAGCGCAGGGCAAAAACTATACCGCGCGGCCTCGGCATGTCAAGAGAATGGTTCTTGTATGCCGATGGTATACGTTTGACACAGACGGCAAACTCAGCAAGAATAGATTAACGTAGCAATGGTGCCCCGGAGGCTTCTTGGCGAAAACAGCAACCCGCGGCAAGACCCACAGGCGTCACATGGCATCTGTTTCTCCTCTCATGTCACCCGGCTCGGTTCCGCTCGCAGCCGCTTCCACACTTAGCGAAAAAGTATATCGTGCGTTCAAGCGCGACATTATTCACAGCGTCTATCAGCCCGGCGAAGCTCTGAGCGAAAAAGCGCTGGCGGATCGCTACAAGGGCAGCCGCACTCCGGTGCGTGAAGCTGCGGTGCGCTTGCAAAATGAGCGCCTGCTCCGCATTGTGCCCAACCGCGGCTACTTCGTCGCGCAGATTACCTTGCAAGTGCTGAATGACATTTACGAATTTCGCTGCGCCGTGGAATGTGCCGCAGCAGAGTTGGCGGCCGCGAAGGGCGTGGACGCAGAATCACTCCGCAAGCTCGGAGAGATGTCGCTGGTGACTTGCAGCCCAGAAGACCGCGAGAGTTGCGTGCGCTTCATCGAGTCGGACACCGCTTTCCATATGATGATCGCGCGGCTATCGCGCAATCAAATGCTGGTGCAGGCCGTAGGCGAAGCGCGCAGCCAGATGGAACGCATCATGTTTGCGGCCATCGACATTAACTACTACGGCGAAGCGCCGGGCCGCGAGCATCGCGACATTTTGAAGGCCGTCGAAGAGCGCGATCCCGAAGCCGCTCGACAGCACATGTACGATCACATTATCCAATCCAAGGATAAAGTGCTCGGACTGACGGGATTTGCTGCACGCCGCAGTTGATTCATTATTCCAATCAAATGCTGATAGTGGACGTAGTTCGCTTTGCGAAGCGACGAGTGCGGTAGCGCGAGCGACCGATGTTTACGGAGACCCTCGCATGACAAATCGCAATTCCAAGAAGAAAAACCAGAGAACCCAATCAACCGCCGATCGAGCGCTGATCCAGAAGATCATCAAGCTTGAAAAAGAAGTGTGGCAAGTAGCTCAAGACCGATACGCAAAGCGCTTCGCGGAACTGGTGCCCGCCGATGCGGTAATGATTTTTCAATCAGGAATTTTGACGCAGCCGGAATATCTCGCGACCATGAACGAACGCACTATTTCGCGCTACGAAATTCGCAATATCCGGGGATTCGTGCCAAACGCGGCTACCGTAATTCTTATGTATGAAGCCGTGCGGCTCGGCGACGAGAGCGGCGAGGAATTTCCATCGGGCCAGGTCGTTGAAAGCACCACATGGGTCAAGCGCGGCGCCCGCTGGGTAGCGGTTCTGAATCAGGAAACGCCCACGCAATCGAAATAGGATTCCCTTCCCTGCTTCAAATGACCCGCTGCGAGCTGCCCGCGCTTAGCGCGCGTTTACGGGCGTCAGCGATTTCAACGCCTCATTCATGTAATCTGGACTGCCCTCGACGCGCTCAAGATGCGGGTAACGATTGCCGTCGTGATACTGAATTTCGTGCGTCTCGAGCGTCCCGGCATTCATAGTGGTCAATTTGATCGGCGCGGAATTCGACTTCGAATCGTGCACCACGCGCTTCAATTCATCCGTGGAGAATTGGCGGCCATTGATGGCCACAATTTTGAGATACGGGCTAATGCCGGCGTCGAAAGCAGGCATTCCGGGCGTAGCATCCACCACCGTGCCATCGCCTTTTACGATCATCCCGATCGAAGAAGTAAAGTTTGCTCCGCCGGAGACGCTGTCGTCGGCCGCGATGTATTCGTTGGGTTCATCGTTGTAAACGAGCTTCCAGCCGCCGCCAGTAATTCCGCCAAGCGGCGCATTCGGACCGGTGGAATCGAGGCGCTCGCGCAAAAAGCTGCGCCAATCGTTCGGCGCGACCTGATTGAGCGTGGCGACGAGATCATCGAACGTATAAGTCTTGATCACCGGCTCGCCATCGGGCGGCGCGTAAAAGACGTGGCAGAAATCATCGATCGAACGGCGATCGTTCGTGAGCTTGCGAATCGTGGCATCCACGTCGAGCCAGATCATCACGCTTTCCGGATAAAAATCCACGCTGCGCCGGTACGACGTCCACTGCGGAACGGTGAAGTAAAGAATCTGCGCGGCGTTGGCGGTGTTCTGCAGGGAGCGCCACCGGCGTCCGGCGCGGTGTTCCAGCATCGCCGCTGTTTGAGCGAATTGTTCGCGAGCCTGCGCCGGAGTGTTCAACCCGCTGCGCGCCGTCAATAGCTCGCCGAGGAATTCCGTCAGGCCTTCGTACGTCCACAAAAGCTCGCCCTTCATCGGCTGCTGAAAATCCGCCGTGGCCAAGCCTTCGGGCCGGCGGAATTGGCCGTTCCAGGAATGTGTGAACTCGTGCGGAAAAAGTCCCGATTCAAGCAGTAGAGCGTTGGGATCGATCAGCGTGTTCTGAGGAACGCGGTCGTCGCTGCTTTCGTGATGCTCCTGGCCCAGGCCCATGACGTTGTCGCTGAGGGTGAAGAGAAAATGGTAATCGCGGTAATGGTGCGAGCGGTAGAGCGCGTCGGCTTCGGCTACCAGGCGCGAATATTTCTCGATTAGCGCGGGCGGAACATCGAGCGCCCAAGCGTCATCCGAGAGCACATCCAACTCATGCGCAGGCTTGATCGAAGGGCTCAGAGGATAAACGCGCGTGAATTCGCCCGCCTGCACGGGCGAATCAATCAGAATGTCGAGCTTCACCGGCGAAAACTTTACTGAACTGCCGGATTGGCTGGCGACCGGCAGCGCGGTATTGAACTTCCATCCACTCGGAATCGTCAGGCTCGGCACAAACGTAAGCTGGTTCGCAGGCCAGCCCTTGGGATAGAGCGTGACCTGATTCCACATCAAGATGAAAAGCTTCGCGGCGCCGGACTGGCTGAAATCAATCGTTGGTCCCGGAGGCGAAAGCAGAAAATCGAGGGAGGCATCCAGGGAACTCGTTCCCGCCGGCACTTCGAGATTGAACGCGAACATGTCCACCAAATCCTGCTGCCAGGGAATTTCCTTCCCGCCCGCCGAGAAATGCAGCCCCGCCAAGTTCCAGATCGGACCATCGGGAGAATGATCGGCGGGCATCCACTTCGGGTAATAAAGAGTGAGCGGTCCAGGGGTCACCGGAAATTGCAATTTGGCATGAAGCACGCGGCGAGGCGCGTCGGTAGCATCCACGGAGATCGTAATCGGCCCAGGCGGCGGATTCTGCGCGCGCGCGGGCATCGCGGCGAGCGCAAGGCACGCAGCGATGAGCAAGGTGAAACACACGGCGCGGATCCCGTTCACGTTCGTCATACGGCCTCCTAATGCGGATAGCGATTGCTTTAGCGAAGAATTCCCAATTTCCTGGCCTATGAAAGAAACTGCTCCGGAGCTACAGCTCCGGAGCAGCCATTCGATTACGATTCATCCACGCGGCGCAATCCCGTAATGCGTTAAAAGGTGAATTTGCCCATGAACTGAATGTTGCGCGGCCCGCCTACGCCGAAGTGCGAATCGAAGCTGCCGTCATCTGCAGAAGCGCTGATGGTGGTGCTCAGGTCCGGCGAAGGCTCGGCGAAGTTGGGGTGGTTGAATGCGTTGAAGAAGCTGGTTCGGAATTCAAATCCGAAACGCTCTCCGAATCTGAAGGTTCTTTGAATCGCGATGTCCCACGCGTTCAACCCAGGAGCAACGATGGGATCGCGCGGGCAATTTCCGTACGTCCCCTGTGCTGGTTCTGAGAAAGAGCTTTGGGATGCATATGGCATGGTGAAATCCTTAAGTTGATACGTCACCGGGCCAACGCAGTTGAATCTCTCGTGGAAGTTGCCGACACCGCTCTCGTCAGCGAAAGTCAGCAGCGGAGTCGCCAAACCATCGCGCAAGGTGGTGGTTCCGGAAACCTGCCAGTCCTTAATCGCGTAGCCTAGTACGGCATTATCCAACTTCGGGTACGGAATTCGGTAAACGTAGGTGATGATTAACGCCCGACGCTGGTCGAATTCGGAATTTCCGTAACCGCCTTTAATATTCGTCGAGTCCTGCGGAACGTAACCGCTGGTGCCGGAGAAATCTTCGACCTCCGACGCGGTATCCAAATTGTGCGACCAAGTAAACGCAACTTGCGTCGTCAATCCATGCCAGTCATTGGACTTCAGCAAGACTTGCAGTGAGTGATAGGTGGCGAACCCTGGCGACGAAATTGTGTTGATCTGTGCCAACGTCGGAAATTCAGCAGCGAACGGACGCGCCGCCTGCTCGCAATTGGGATCGCCAAATGGATAACTGGCCAGTGGGCATCCCGGTCCATAACCAGCGCCCAGAGGAGGCTGATTGATATCCAAAATCTGCAGCTGGTGAACGCTTCGGTTTCCCACGTAGCCAATCTGGAACACGACTTTCGAGTTCAATTCCTGCTGGATGTTGAAATTCCACAAGATCGTATTCGGCGTCTTCAGATTGTGCTGGATGCTCGCAACGTTGAACGGAGGTTCGGGAGCGCCCGTACCAAAAGTCGGGATACCAACGCCAAAGGGAATCGGAGCAGCCGGAACGACGGTGAAGCCGCCGGTTGGACCCACTGGATTTTGAGCCAGGCCCTCCTCGAAATTGGTGAGTGGAATCGTGTCGTAGTAAATGCCAAACCCGGTGCGAATGACGGTCTGGCGTCCGGGAATGACGGTGATCGGCGGCGCCCACGCCAACGACACGCGGGGACCCCAATCGTTCTTCGGCTCGTTGTAGAGTTTCCCACCGGGTAACTGTGAAGCCTCCACCAGTCCAAGACTCGGATCAAACGCGGAGAAACGACCGCGTGACTCGTTAACGGTGGTAAAGAAGTCATAACGGAGGCCGGCGATCAGCGTCAGCCGCGGCGTCAGTTTGTAGGTGTCCATCGCGAAGCCGCTGATTACATTCTGGTTGATGTTGGCACGCCCACTACCGACTCGACTGATCGAGGTCAGACCAGCGCCGGGAGTAGGAAGGCCGGCAAGCAAATCCACCAGGCCAGCAATTCCGCCGTCATTTGGGGATAACGAGTTCCCGAGCTGGCTTCCCGTAAACGAGAAAATTCCGCGCGATCCAGACAGTGTGTAGTCGGAATAATCGTGAAGGAAATTGAAGCCAAACTTAAACGCGTGCGCACCACGATTCCAGCTGAAATCGTCAGCGATCTGGTAGCTGGTGGCCACACGGCCGCCGGCACCCCCTTGAAGGCCTAGATTCGAAAAGCGATCCGCCGACGACCCACCGATATCAACTTCCGGAAACCCGAAGCTCTCAGGTCCTACACCGGTATCGAATCCGAAGGTGGTGGGATCCACGTTCGCGTCGCGGCCCTTCTGGAATTGGAAGAAGCGGTTCCAGCCCAGCCGAAGCGTATTGATCAAGTTGGGAGAAAAGATGTGCACTTCGCTGATCGCGAAGTTGTCAGCCACTGTTGGCGTGACACCAAACCACGGATTCAACTGCGAACCGCCCCCGGGGCCGGTTCCGCCGCCCGGAAACTCGTCTTCGCCCGTTCCGTGAAGGTATCGGGCAGAAAGCGAGTCGGAATCCGAGATCTTGTGGTCGACCTTAAAAACATAGCTATTGGGAGACTGCTGGCCGCGATTTTCTGCGACGAACTTACCCGACAACCCCAGCATGGAATATTGAGCCAGAATGTTGAGACCCAACTGATTCGGAGTGATTCCCTGCCCTTCGACCAGCGTGGTGGCCGTCTGAATCTGCGCCTGAGTCGGAGCATTGCCAGTCAACGTTGTGCCGAGACGAAGCCGGCTGCCGTCATAGCCCGCCAGGAAGAATGTGCGATTGTGGCCGTCGTAAACGTGCGGTATTTCGATCGGGCCGCTGATCGTTCCGCCGAATTCGTTCCAATTGAACGGCGCGATCGACTTTCCTCCGAGGTTCTCGAAGAAGTTTGCGGCGTCAAACGCCTTATTGCGATTGATTTCATAGAGCGAACCATGGAACTGGTTCGTTCCGCTGCGGATGATTACGTTCATCACGCTACCGGAATTTTGTCCCGAGTCGGCACCGCCCGCGGCGACTACGCTGACTTCCTGAACCGCATCGAGCGGCAACCGGGTGGCAGCCGTCGCCGAGTTTCCGCCTTCATTGATTGATGGCAGGTAGGTCGACGGATCGGTATCGGACGCGCCGTCAATGTTGAAGCCGTTCGAACGCGAGCGCGAGCCGTTGATGGTGTACTGCGCAAATGCAAAGTTGCTGTTCTGCGTCACTCCAGGCAGAACCAGCGCCAAGCGCGTGTAGTCGCTGTTTCCAATCGGCAGTGCTTCCACTTGCTCCTGGTCGAGCTGTCCGCCGCTGTAATTCGTTTCAGTCTGAATCAACGCTGGCGCCGAGGTGACCGTAACCTCGGATGTCACGGTTCCGACGGTTAAGACTGGCGTGACGGTGTTGACCGTGGTCTCGGAGGTGATGATGTCCTTGATTATCGACGTCTGGAACCCGTCTTTCGTGACCGTGAGCGAGTAGTTGCCCAAAGCCAATTCAGGGAAGTTGAACTCTCCGTTTTGGTCGCTAGTATCAGTGCGCTCGAGGCCCGTTGACGGATTCGTGAGCTTCACCGTCGCGCCAACAACCGCCGCGCCTTGCGCGTCGCGCACAGCGCCAGTGATGCGGCCCGGGAATAACTGCGCCGAGGCAGTGCCGGCGCAGAGGAGTAACAGACAGATTGCCCCTAAGATAAAACGTGGTGCCGCAATATGTTTCACGTAAGCCTCCGAATTTGCCCCACCATTGAGTGCGAGGACGGTATAACGCGGCCAGATGTACGTCAAGAGAATTCTGATTGTATACCGGTGGTACACGCAATGGATTACATTCGCGGGACGTATAATTCTGGTAACAGAAAGGCGAAATCGCCGAAAAAGCAATGGGCGCGCGGCCCAAAGGACCGATCGAAACTCGATCGTTCCCTGCTCCGCGCGCCCGATTTTTGCTGCCGCCAGCTAGTTTCCGGCGCCTGAAAGGCTGACGGTCGACGTGCCGCGAAGCGCGTTATCGGTCACCGTAACCGTCCCGCTCTTCGAGCCCTTCGACGTCGGCTTGAAAGTCACGTTGATCAAGCATTTCCCATTGGGAGCCAGCGCTGTGCCGTGCGCGCAAGTGGTTCCCGAAGCGAGCGCAAAGTTGCCGCTGATGCTCACGGTGTTAAGCGTGAGCTGCGTTGTGCCCGTATTCGTAAGCGTGATGGTCTTGGCAGCACTGGTGGTGTTCGTCTTCTGATTGCCGAAGCTCAAGCTCGAAGGACTCAAGCTCGCCACCGGATTGATCACCGTTGCGGTCATAAGCACCATCTGCGGACTGCCTGCGCCGTTGTCCACCACCACAAGATTCGCCGCGTGCGTCTTGGTTACGTTCGAATCCGCGGTGAAGCTCATGAAGATCGTGCAGCTCCTCCCCGGGTTCAGCGTCTTCGGGCAGAAAGTGATGCCGAGGAAGCCGGAAGAATCGTCGCCAGAAATCGATGCGATGCTGAAACTCGAGAAAGTAACCATGCTCGAACCGGTATTCGTGATCGTTGTGGTTTCAATCTCAGTGGTGCCGACATACACCGTGCCGAAATTGAGGCTCGCCGGCGAGAATTTCAGCGTCGAGCCCGGCGAATTCACCGTTTGCGTGGTGCCCGTGGAGACGCTGGTCAAATAGTTCGTGTCGCCGCCATAGCTGGCGGTTAGCGTCCAAGCTCCTGGCGTAGTGAGCGTGAAAGTGCAACTGCCTGCGCCGGAGCTGAGCGCGCCGGAGCAAGTCACCGTCGTGGCGCTTAGCTTGGCCGTGACGGTCACGCTGCCCGTCGGCACGGTGGCGCCCGTAACCTTAAACGCAACGGTTACGACCTGAGCCGTGGTTGAAGGATTCGGCGTGTTGGAAGTGATCGTAGTCGTGCTGTTGGCCTTGGTGACCGTCAGCGTAGTGCTGCTATTGGTAGCAGGCGCAAAGTTGGCATCGCCCGCGTAGTGATAGGTGATCACATATGGTGTGGTGGAAGCCGGAATATTCTTGAACGTGGTTGCGAAAACTCCGTTCGCACCAATCGTCGCGTTCTGAACTATGCCATCAATCGTAACCGTGACGACCTCGACCCCAGGCGGGGGGAACACAGGATCATTCGCCGAGACCACTCCCGATAATGTGACGGGCACGCCGAACGCTGCGGACTGCGACCCGCTCAAACCGCTAAAGGCCGACGGCGCAGACTGCACGGTGATCGTCGAGATTGAAAGCAGCGTCTGATTCTGCGTCGATCCATTATTCGAAGTTACCGTGGCAGCATTCAGATATTGACCAGCAGGCGCGTTCGCAGCAGAGACGTGGACGGTTGCCCCCATGCTCGCCGCGAAATTGCCAAACGAGCAATTCAGTACCTGGCTGCCCACCGCACCGCTGAGCGTGCAAGTTCCGGGCCCGGCGTACGCAGGACTAATCGTCCAAGTAACCGCAGGCCCAGGTCCCGCCGGCAGCGGATCGCGTAGCGTTACGTTGGTGATCGGATTCGTCGCAGGAGCAGTCACAGTGTCCGTGAAGCCGATGTTCCCCAGAGCATCCACCGTGCCGGAATCCGCCACATTCAGGAAAGCAGGGCTCAGCGTGACCGGGAACGCCACAACCACATCATTAAACTGCCGCGTAGTTCCGCCGATTCCAGAGTCCACCTTTTGACCCGGGATGAAATTGGTGGTGATGTCGTAAACGAACTGGCAGAAAATTGCCGGACTCGTCGGCGACCCATTAATCTGCATCGCCGTGGTGCAACTCGTTCCGAAGGGATCGGTATTGTTTACCTGCGAGTCCGGATCGTCATAGAGCCGCGGTATCGGCTGGTAGGGCGCCGGCGGCACGGTTGCGTCGTTATTCCAGGTAATGAGCCAATTCACCGGGCTTTGATAAAAGCTCGCCGGCGGCTCAGCTCCGTGCGTCGGAACGCAGGGGCCGGTCGCTTGAGGCACGCAATAGACGACGCTATAGAAGATACAGTTCCCGTTCGAATAAGCATCGCACAGCGGAACAACTTCCCCGCCGCCGCCATCGGGCCCGAAAGTGAAGAAGCTGACGAAGCGGCAATCGAAATCATTGGTGACGTTGTTGCCGCTGGCGCAATCGCCGTTGGCCTGGAAGGGCGAAACTTCATTGGCGATCACCGACATCGTGAATCCAGTGGATACCCCCTGAACCGTCAGCGCCAGCGCATGCGCGTTGGGAGAGGTGCATGGGTTGTCGTTTGTCGGACAATCGAAGATCGCTTCCTGCGTCTGCGGCGTGGTGGAGGGAGTGAAACTGACATTGATGGTGGCCGGTCCCGAGACGAACGAGGCAATCGCGTTGGTTGACTGCCCAACCACGGGCACAGCGCAGGTCAAGCTCATCCCGCACGAGGCTGCCGCACCACCCCAACCGCCGAACGTGGATCCGTCAATTCCTGGTGTCGCAGTGAGGTTTTCGCTGGCACCGGTTACGTCAGTAGAGCAATTGCCTGAGGTTACGCCTCCCGCTTCCTGGCAGAAGATATTGTTGTCGCCGGAGACCATGCCGGTTCCGAAGCCGACCAGAGTGAGATTGAAAGGCGAGAAGGAGGATCCGGTGATCGTCCAGTTGTAGGTGCTCGTCGGGCTGTTGACGCCGCTGGCGGTGCCGAACACCGTGAAGGTGTGAGAAATAGCTTCCAGACCGGTATAAGTCACGCCGGAAACGCACGAGGCCGCCGGATCGCCGTCTAACTGGCAAGTGAACGAGGTCACGCCAGGATCCGAATCGTTGAAGGTGAATGTCGCCGAGGTCGAAGACGTTGGGTCCGAGGGCCCTGTCAATATCGTCGGCGCCGTTACATTCGCGCCGTTACCAGAAAGATTCACGACTTGCGTTACGTTCGAACCGGTCGCCAGGGAATTGTCGGTCCAACTGAGCACTGCGCTTTCGCTGTTTACGGTGGACGGCACGAAATCGATCGACAGCGCACAATACGAAACTGCCAGCACCTGACCGCTGTTGTCGCAAGGTTGATTTCCGCTGCCATTTGGGACGAAGTCATTGGCGTTCGGGCCGGTGATGGTGTACGAGTAGCTCAACGTCGCCTCGCCATTATTCGCGAGGTACGCGGTTTGCGTTCCGCCGCTGGCTCCCACCGCGACGGTTCCGAAAAAGAGGTTTGACTGCGTACCCGCGATGGGCGGAGCAACCAAGAAACCGTAAGACGCGATCGGCCCCACAAGTGGACTGGACTGCAGGCCTACGAATGAGGACGTGCTCGCATCATCACCCGACGTCGCGAAAGCGTAGAGCATGTGGAAGCCCGGTGGAATGGGTGCGGCCAGAGGAAACTGAGGGACATACACTCCACCGCTGAGCTTCGTCGGGTTCCAGACTCCCTGCCATGTGTCCACTTGGAAATAAACACCTGTTATGGGAGTACTACCCGTAAGGTGGTTTTGTGCCGTGAAACTAAACGTCGGAAGCGATGTGAAGACCGTGTTGTTGTCAAACGTCAGGATCGTGGTGGTCAGGCAAGCCGACGGATTACACGCTATCGCGGGCGTGTTTTCTGTAATTACCTTCGCGGCCATAGTCGGAGCGAGCGTTAGCCCGTAAATGTTTCCAGTAGCCGGGTTGGCGGCAACTTCGTAATTCCGGGCAGCCACCTGCCCCGCCGTGCCGACAGGGATCGTACCCAGAACAGTATTCGTCAGCCCGTCCACGATGGTGAGCGAAGGTGTGCCGCCCGAGGCCACGGAGAGGACGTAAATCTTGTTGGAGGCGATGTTAACGGCGATCGAGGTAGGGTTCGACCCTACCTCGACCGTCGCCGTCACCGTGTTATTCGCGCCGTTGATGACGTACAGGTTGGAATTTCCGGAATCCGCGACATAAGCCATATTCGTGATGGGATTTGCAGCTACCGCCGAATAGGGGCCCGTATAGCCGCTGGGCACAGGGATAACGGTCGCGGGTCCGTCGCCGAATACATCCACTCCTTGCAGGACGTTAATGGTGCCGTCGCTGCAAGGAATGAATATGGAATTCGCCGTGGGGTTCACGTCCATACTGATGGGCGCGCTGCTAAAGCAGGGGCGATAGTAGAAGCCTATCGGAGCAGTCAAGTCGTCAACCGCCAAAAAGGGGCCGCCCGTTTTCAAAAGGGTAAAATGCATACCGGTGGCCGGGTTCGTCGCGGTGGCCAGTGGCGTACCACCGCCGAAAACGAATCCACCGTCGAAGACAGATTGACTTGCAAAAGACGACGAGAAAGAAAAGCCCAGGTTCGAGCCGCTACTCGCGCCGTACACCTCGTTGAGCACCGGATTGATTGCCAGCGAGTCCGGAGTGATCGGAGTGGTGCTAAAGGAAATACTGGCCGTTCCGTTTGTCGCACCGTTGATGACCGTCAGAGAACTGCTATCAAAATTCGCCACGTAGATCAGGTTATTCACCGGATCGACGACCAAAGCGTCCGGACCTTCCCCCGTCGAGACAGACACGACCTGATTCGTGGCGCCGTTGATCACGGAAACGTCATCGTCATCGAAGTTCGCCACGTAAATCATATTGGTCACGGGATTTACCACTACCGCCCAGGGCTCGCTCTCCACGCCAATTGACGCCGATGCGTTCGTCGCGCCGTCCACAATAGCCATGGTGACTTCGTTGCCCTGGTTGTCGATCGCGACGTAGGCTCGATGCGTCACCGGGTTTACAGCAACTACTTCGAGGCCGGCCGAGGTCTGGAGGAAGGGGGAGAACGCTGTTCCTGTGGCGCCGTTAATCACCGCGATTTGCCCGGCATCATCCACCGCATAGGCGATATCCGTCGAGGTATCCACCGCGACAACGTTCGGCCCATCGGTCATGGTGATCGTGGCCTGATAGGTAGTTCCCTGGAAAATGCTCACTGTGCCCGAGCCACCGCCGACATCGGCAACGTACACACGATGGGTCAAAGGATTCACGGCCACCGACCTCGGCGTGCTCGCGGCACCGGTGTCCTTAATGTTCGTCATGAAGGTCGACCCGTTGATGACGGTCACGCTCGCTGGGGTATTTTCGGCAACGTACGCGAGACCACTCACTACATCCACCGCGACGGCGATGGGATTCGTAGCATTTGGATCGGTTACGGTGGTGGGCGTGTTCGTGTGCGTAGTATCCACAACCTGGATACTGCCGTTGTTTACTGTGTTTCCGCCCACCACGCCGGAGTTCACCACGTACAGTAAAGCCGGACTTACCGCCGTGTTCAGCGCCAAGGCTACAGGGCCGGTGCCCACCCCGAAGGTTCCGAGGGAGGTGTTTGTTGCGCCGCTATACATCGTCACGTTACTGCTGGAATTGTTGGCGACGTAAATGATGTTGGTCAGCGGATTTACAACCAAGGCCTGCGGCGCGATCGAATTGCCGTCACTCATGGTGGTCACGATAGAATCGGTCGCGCCGTTGATCACCGTCACGCTGCCGCCCGACGCGCCTCCGCCCGTGTTGGCCACGTAAATCGTGTTCGTAACGGGATTGATGGCGATGGCAAATGGCTGATCTGCGTCCGAGCTCGTGTCGCTAAATGATGTCAACACCTGATCGGTCGAGCCATCGAGCACGAAGATTCTGCCGGAATTGGCCGCGCCGGAAATATTTTGGGTGGCGATGTAGATCTTGTTCGTCTCGGTGTTCACGGCGATCGCGTCAATCTCATACCCCGGGAACTGGGTATTCAGATTGAACGCCGTAGTGACCGACTGCGCGTTCGCCGGCGGCGCGGAGGAGAGCATCGCGGCGAAGAGGAGCACCGCTAAACTCGCAACGGACAAGAAATTTCGGACCGCCATACGCACCGCTGGCGATGCAGATATAACGCGACCGTCCCAAGTGTCGATCATTGTTGCTCCGTGAAACGCTGGACTAGTTGAGCTTGTCCCTGAAGTAATTCAACGGCCGCCGTCGGGGTGGCCGAATGCGCATGTATCTTACGCTGCGTGGAATTCCAAGCAAGAAAAAATTCGCGAGAAAGGTGCGCGGTAAGTACCACGAGTACTA
>Ga0209008_1000361_pt1 | contig 16594 bp, 17 predicted proteins | sample JacPin_JW_Ref_O3_FD_187963 | JGI IMG/M metagenome (GOLD analysis project Ga0209008, IMG submission 187963) | Forest soil microbial communities from Algoma, Ontario, Canada - Jack Pine, Ontario site 1_JW_Ref_O3 (SPAdes) (version 2) | ecosystem: Environmental > Terrestrial > Soil > Boreal...
GTTGGCACGCGCGATTGTTCAGCTTCGGTGCCAACGTCGTCCCTACGAACTCGTGATGGACGATGGAACCGTCTTCTTCGCCCGGACCATTGTTATTGCGACTGGCGCGCGCTACAACAAGCCAACCGCAGTCGCCCTGGATCGCTTCGCGGGTCGCGGCATCCATTACGGTGCCACCCATATTGAGGCTCAGTTGTGTGAGGGCGAAGAAGTTATTGTGGTCGGCGGCGGCAACTCAGCTGGTCAAGCCGCTGTCTTTCTCTCGCGGACAGCACGCAAGGTGTACATGCTTGTGCGAGGGGCCGATTTGGCCGAATCGATGTCGCGATATCTCGTTCAACGCATCATTGGAAATCCGTCCATCGAGTTGCTTTGCCACTCTGACCTAACCGGTCTTGAGGGTGAGAATGACCTCGAAGGAGTGAGCTGGATCGACAAGCAGACTGGGCAGGCACGTTCTGCGCCGGCCCGCCACCTGTTCGTAATGACCGGGGCCTCACCGAACACCAACTGGCTGGGAGGCCGTCTCGCCCTTGATGATAAAGGTTTCATCCTCACCGGACGCGATCTGCCGGTGGCTATCGAACCAGGCCAAAATCCTTTTTGGCCTCTTTCCCGTCCGCCTCAGATGCTCGAAAGCAGCCTCCCGGGAGTATTCGCTGTGGGCGACGTCCGCGCTGGAAGCATCAAACGGGTAGCTGCGGCCGTTGGCGAAGGAGCGACTGCTGTGAGTATGGTGCATCGAGCACTCGCGGAGCTTTAATGCATCACAGGTTCGCGCCCGATCCCATAAGTGCTCGAAGCAAAGCTGGACCAAAACCAATCACAACCGGGAAACGACGGCGATTCCTCGACGGTTACGGTAGAGGACATCGAACGCCGGGCGTATGAAATTTATCTTGGTCGCGGCGGCGAGTTCGGCCGTGACGTTGAAGACTGGCTGCAAGCCGAGCTCGAACTAGGAAGCCTGAAAGCTTGAACGAATCGGATTCGAAGCCGGACGGGTCAATTTCGGTCCAACGTCAGTCCAATTCAAGCCGTTGGTTGCACCGCACGATTCCGCGTAAGCGACACCAGATGCGGCACTTGTGTGATTTAGCCCGCTTAGTTGCAAAGCAGGTGCTCTCCCAGCTGAGCTACACGCCCCCTGCAACTATATGATTCTAATAGTGAGTCTAATCGAATTTCGTGAGAATGACTACCTTCTCGCTTAGCAGGTGCTCTCGCAAACTGCAATGTCTGCGCGTAGCGAAGCCCTGATTCGGCTCAGAGAGTTAGCCGATCACTTTGAAAAAGAAGATCCTGCTATGCAGAAGACGAACACTGTCGACTACGCCGTAGTTTCTGAAGGCGAGATTTGGCTGGAGCTTGATGACGCCAAGACTGTTGATCTGAAACGCGGAGACGTCGTCGTGCAAAACGGGACGCGCCACGCGTGGCGAAACAAAGGCAGCGCGCAGGTGACGATGCCAATGATGGCTCGAAACTCGTAAGCGCGAGCGGAGCAATGACTTGGATTGAATTTGCGGCTGCTTAGAAGGCAGACGCCCTGTCCAACTGAGTTAGGGGGCTCTCCTGGTTCTAAAGATTTCGCGCCTTCCCAATTTGTTCCTAGCTTCTGATTCTGGCAATCGGCGGTCGCGGCACCTATTCTCGTCACATTCCACAAGTACTTTCTCATCGATCACGATTTACGGAACCCGCCGCTTCGCCCGCGCCGAGGCTCGACAATGTCTGGTGCGCTCCGATCGGGTCCAGGAGTCGCTGGGTGGCTTATGACAGTGATTGCCGATGATGCCCATTTGAACCGTCCGTTGCTATCCGTCACTTCCTCTGCGATTTTCGTGAACAACCGATCTTGCATGGCAGCGCGCTTCGTGTAGTCCACAACATAGCTGACGGTGAATTCGAACGATCCGGAGTTTACGGCTAGGGCGACGGTAGGTTCTAACGGAGGATTTTCGGTTTGATAATTGTCGCTCATAGTTTTCCAGGAGGACTATGCCTCCAACAGGTACTCACCAATCGCCTTTTTGGCTACCCTCAAAAGCATCGCCCTGGCAAATTGGGAGTCGCTGGTGCCTATAAGCACAATTTTAATCTCGTCCCAGATAAACCGGAATCCCTGCGAGTAGTTGAAGACGGCCCCTTTCAAGACGGTGCTGTTGGGGATGCGAGCGATCCGGCCGTTGTATAAGTCCTTGCTGACCCAGTTCCCCGTTTCCATCAACGTTGTTCTCAGCAGTCCGATGTCGATCACGTCACCACGAATATCGCCGATCTGAACCCTGTCACCCACTGTAAACAGTTTTGAAAAGCCGATCGAGAAAGCACCGGCAATGCTGGCCAGCACGTCCTGGAGGGCCACTGCCACGCCGGCGCCAGCGACACCCAAAGCAAAGCTGAGCCGACCCAAGCGATCTTCAAAGAGGATGGCGAGGAAAAGTAGAATCGCAAGGTATCCGCAATAGACCACGAACTTGCGGACCTTGTAACGCGCATCGGCCCGGCCAAAGCGCCGGGGCAGCGTTTGTTCGAGCACCCGAAACGTGGCGTGGATGAACAGGATTCCGACAACTGCCGCAACGCACTTGCCGACGAGTGAAAGCGAAACAGCCTCTTTTAGGAAATCATTCATCCAGCCGCCGTCATACCCAGTTCGCCGCTCCAGGGCGAAGTGAGACTATCGGATCCTGTAACGCGTTCGAACGACCGCGAGTTGTGATTTATGGTCGCTTGCCTCATTCCGTCCAGTACTGTTCGTCTGGTATTGTGCGGGACGAACGCGTTTATCATTGCGTCGGTGCGATCTTCGACCGAGGGGAAACTGCCCGTCGCGCCGCCTCAATTCATCTGCCGCATGCCAGTTCCGCGAGAAACGAGAATCAGGCGCTACAATCCGGCATGCGGCTCAAGTGTTCGCCTCGTACTTTTGCGAATAGAGCATGCGCCTTTGCAAGATGGTAGATTTCCAAACCAACCTAAATGAAAGGGCCGCCGGCTGTGTTCAGTGCGATCTGCTCCCGTTTTCTTGCGCGATCCGACCCAACCGAAGCACTCCGGCGGCGGCTGAATAGCGCACAACATCTTTCCTGTCTGACATTGCAGGAACGATGTCCACAAGCAGAGCTGGATCTCCGCGCTTGGCGATTGCTTCGATTGCCGCCGCCCGGACACTCCAGTCCTGATCGGATACGACTTTCGCAAGCGCCTGGCCGCTGCGTGGGTCCGGGTCGCCAGCTAATTCTCGCGCGGCAGCGGCTCGCGTTGGTGCAGTGCTTCTTTTCTTCCAGGCATGCAGGGCCTCCATCCCATATCCTCCGTAGGGCAGGAAACCAATGCCCTGATCAAACGCAAACCGGACGGCCCGCGACGGGGTCTTCATTTGATTCATTTCTTCGGTAATTGGTGATGTTCTGCCCTTCCGCACGCCAATGACGAGCGAATAATACACGTCGTATCCCGAGTTGCTCTTGAGCTGGACAAGAGCGTGACCGACAGCGAGCGCGACGGAGATATCTTTATCCGTGACCAAGTTTTGCAACTTCGGTATGGATTGGGCGGAATCAAGTGCGCCCAGAGCCTTCGCTGCAGCAGCTCGCACGTACGCTTCTTTATCCCCGAGCGCGTCCTCTGCCAATTGCACCGCCGCCGGGTCTCCGGAGTCTAGGCCCAGCGCCTGGATGGCATTCGCGCGCTTGTCCATGTTTGAGCCGTGTGCTCCTTCCACAAGAATGTTCCAAGCCTGCTTCTGAGCATCGACCTGCCCCGTTAATTGCCGCGACCCAAGAGGCAGGTCGACAGCCGCTGGCGTGAAATATAGCGACAGAACCAGAAATCCCATGGCGGTACGCATTGTAGGGGCACCCTGCCTCTTTGGAGGCCGTCGAGTCAACGGACGACGAGCAGCCCGGCGTGCTGCTAGAAATTCAAGGGGCTTCTTCCACCACAAGGCACGCGGCCAATGAGATTGCCAAATGATGAATCAGAAAAATGGCATTGTGATGCCCACAAGCGTTGGCTCGCCCCTTTTGCCTTTAACGATCAAGCCGGCGGGGCCGTGGGTCGAAAGCCCATTGTCCGGACCGATGCGAAATCGTGGAACCATTCGGTTCTTGAGTCCCGCATCCAACTGCACAGCATAATCATTTGGTCGTTTATTCGGCCACCATGCCGCAGTCGGCGCTGCGCCAAGGTCCGGTGACGCTGCGGGAGCAAGGGCGCAAGTACGTATTGCGATGGCGTGCGTATCTCCCCGCAAGCGCTTCTCATTGCCGAGAGCCGGGCAATCTATCTCCGGTGGGGGCCGGGGTGCACTTCGACGCGAGGCCCTGGCCGTGGGACCCACGGATGTGCGTACGGTTGACGGTAATAGCCGCGATTCACCCAAACACGACTCCACGGCGTGCGATCGAAATAGATGGTGTGCGCGCCCCACAGAAAATACGGATGCACCCAACCAAACGGGAAAAATCCCGCGGTGATGATTACCGCCGGTCCCCAACCGATCGCTCCGCCTATGAAAAATCCTGGCCGTGGCGGACCAAACACCACGAGCGGGTCGTAATAAGGCACGTAGATGTACGCCGGATTGACGGGCAAAATCTCGACATAGCCGTCGGTTTCGACGACGTTACAATACGGATTCGTCTGCAAGTAGCCGTACTTGCGCGCCTGCTTGCGCAGACGCTGCACGGCGTCCATGACGTCGCCGCGCTGCACGAGCACGGCGTTGCCGAGCTGCTCGATCCATGCCGGGTCTTTCGCCATCATGTCAAGCACCGACGGAAACGGGAGCAGCGCGAGCACGCTCGGGTCCCACTGTAAATTATCTTTACGAATCGCGTTGGCAAGCACTTCGCCTTTGAGGTTGCTGTGCTCGTGGGCCCACGCGGCGGCCTCGGGGATTTCGTTCCCATAGGTGGATGCCGTCAGGATTTGTGCGAGCAGCGGATCAGGATACAGCGCGATGCGACTAACGAGATTTTCCAATTGTTTCTCGGTGAGCAGCGGGCCAGGCGGCGCGGGCTCGGGAGCGACCGGCGCTGCAGGAGGAGGCGGTGGCGGCGCGTTCTGCGCTGTCGCTTGAAATGTGAAGAGCGCGATGAACGAGAGGAGGACGAGGAGCTTCGCGAATGGAATTGTGCAAATCGAATCGCGGTGAAATTTGGGGCACGTGGCGAGGCGCGGGCGATCCTCGGCGACGTCATTTGCGGGCGCACGATGCTTGGCCGATGTCATACTGTTCCTCCTCTAAGAGCAGGCGGCGGATTGCCACATCCAGTACATGGCATCTATCGCTCCAAATGGGACGGAGTTCGCGGGGGGCGCTAAGTGTTCATGCACAAAACGCTTAATGAGATTTGCGGGCAATGGCACGGCCACGAACGCGCTGGAAGAAGCCATCCGGTGTCACCCCGCTGACAGTGATCCGTCAATTAAGGGCCGGGAGATGCCAAGCCGGCGCATCTTGTAAAGCAACGTCGTGCGTCTCACCGCGAGCTGCGCGGCGGCACCATGAGGGCCGCCGATCACCCACTCGGTATCCTGCAGAGCTTGCAATATATGCTCGCGTTCGGCCTCCGCCAATGATCGAGGTTTCAACGATGCCTCTTTCCCAACGCGGTTCGCGTCAGGAAATTCGGGCGGGTGAAGAACTCGGTCTGACGACAGAATCACGCATCGCTCAATAACATTTTGCAGCTCCCGGACATTCCCCGGCCAGGAATACCGAATCAGGGCTTCGATATCTTTCGGACGTACAACGTCGATTGTCTTATCCATCCGTTCCCCATAAGTTTTCGAGAAATGACGTACCAGAAGTGGAATATCCTCGAGCCGGTCGCGCAGTGGAGGAACTGTAATCGGGAACACATTTAGCCGGTAATAAAGGTCTCTGCGAAATCGGTCTGTCTCGACCATCTCAAGGAGGTCTCGGTTGGTGGCGGCCACCAGACGAAAGTTCACGCGAATCGTCCGCGCGGTTCCCAATCTCTCGAATTCCTGCTCCTGCACGACGCGCAGCAGTTTGGATTGTAATTCGAGCGGTATATCGCCCACTTCATCGAGAAACATCGATCCCTTATCGGCCATCTCAAAGCGACCGATTTCTCGCGCGAGGGCCCCGGTAAAGGCTCCCCGCTCGTGGCCAAACAGCTCGCTTTCAAGCAATCCCGCAGGAATCGCGGCGCAATTGGTGCTGACAAAATTCCGATCCCGCCGCGCGCTGAGATTATGGATCGCCCTGGCGACGAGCTCCTTTCCGGTGCCGGTTTCGCCGAGGATCAGCACGGTCGAGCTTGTCGCTGCAACGGTTTCCACCTGGCTCAGCACCCGTTTCAAGGCCCCACTCTCTCCGATGATCTCCGCTCCCGCACTCTCCCGAAGTTTGTCAACCAACTGACTGTTCCGCCAATCGGCTGTGACTTCTATCATCCTGCCATCCCGAATGGTTCGCGCTGCTGTTGCCATGACATCCCCCAGTAATCTCTATTTCAAGACGGAGTGAACAGCATCCAATAGCGCTTCGGATTTGAAAGGTTTTTGAAAGAACGCAACGGCGCCGGCTTCGAGTGCCCGTTCTCGCACCCTTTCATCGGAGTGGGCGGTCATGAAGATGATCGGGACCGCGTTGGCGTTGCCGGAAAGCTCGCGCTGAAGCTCCAGTCCACTCATGCGGGGCAACTGGACATCCAGGACCAGACAAGACCTCTCGTTTGCCTTTGGGAAGTCCATGAACAGCTCAGCCGACGCAAACGTCTCGACGTTCAATCCGACCGACTCGAACAAATTGCCCAAGGCGTTTCGGATCGCTTCATCATCGTCAACGATCGACACCAAGAAGGGTTTGGAGCGAGTTCGCGTCATGGCCAAGATTTTCTCCGCCGCGCTCATGAAGGCCGAAGGGTACCGCCGGAGGGGGACGCAGTCTATTACCTTGTCGGAAGGAGAACTAACACTTTTGGGAAGGGATCCCCAACCTTTCGGCCATGCGCACCAGATCCGGCACGGATTGAACCTGCATCTTGCGCATGACCTGCCCGCGATGAATTTTGGCGGTGGTTTCGCTCATACCCAGTTGAGACGCAATCTGTTTGTTTAAAAGACCAGAATTTACCAGCTCCATGACTTCGCGCTCCCGGGGCGTCAACGTATTAAATCGTTTGCGGGCCTCTACGAGTTCAGTTTGTAGCTGGCGCCTGAGCCGATCGCGTTCCATTGCTCTCTGAACGGCATCCAATAGGTCCTGATCCCGGAAGGGCTTGGTGAGAAAATCGACGGCTCCGGCCTTCATCGCTTGCACGCTCATGGGAATATCGCCGTGACCGGTTATAAAGATGATGGGAATCTCGACCTTCGCCGCCGCCAGTTCGTTCTGGAAGTCAAGACCACTCGCTCCTGGAAGGCGCACGTCCAGAACCAAGCATCCGGGTGCGTCCGCCCGCTCCGATTTCAGGAACTCCCGCGGCGACGCAAATGGCTCCGCCCGCAGCCCTACGGATTCGAGCACGTTCTTGATCGCCAGACGAACCGCCTTGTCGTCGTCGATCACAAAGACCGTTGGTTCGACAGTCACGCAGCGGCTCCCGCAGCCAGAGGCAACGTAAATTGAAACGTAGCGCCGTGAGCGGGGTTCGCGGTGGCCCACAGGCGGCCGCCATGCGTTTCGACAATCGTGCGGCTGATCGACAGGCCCAAGCCGATTCCTGCCTGCTTTGTCGTAAAAAATGCTTCGAAGACGTGGTCGATCAATTCTGGCGCGAGACCGCTGCCGCAATCGCGCACACTGATCAGAATTTGGCCTCCTTCGGTTGTCTTTGTCGTGATGGAAAGGTCTCGCGGCCGTCCCGTGACTGTACTCATCGCCTCGATGCCGTTTGCGATCAGATTCAGAATCACCTGCTCCAATTGCACGCGGTCGCCGAAGACGACGGGAAGGCCAGACTCCAATTCGGTTTCTAGAAAGACGTGATGTTTGGCCAACTCACCGCCGACGAGTCCGATGACTTCAAAAATCAATTCGTCGATCCTCAGCGCGGTTTTTTGCGGTGTGGCCTTCTTCGCCAGCGCGCGAATGCGTATAATCACTTCCGCGGCACGGGCGGCTTGTTGAATGATCGAAGCCACTGATTCGCGGACCTTGTTCAGGTTCGGAGGCTCCGCCGCAAGCCATCGCAAGCAGGCATCGCCGTTCATCACCACCGCAGTGAGTGGCTGATTGACCTCGTGGGCAATGGAGCTGGTCAACTCGCCCATGGTCATGACTCGGGAGAGATGAGCCAGCTCGGTCTGCATTTTCAACAGGGCCTGTTCCAGCTGCTTGCGTTCCGTGATGTCCTGTGTCAAGCCGATCATTCGGACCGGCTCATCGCCATCGCCGCAGTAGGTCCGACCCTTGCTGACGACCCAGCGCACTTGGCCGTCTGCCCGGCTAATCCGGTACTCCACGTCCAATTCGCCGCCAGGTTTCAGAGCCGAGTTCGCTTCCGATTGCAGGCGAGTGCGGTCTTCCGCATGGACCAGCTGAAGGAAAGACTTCCACGGGCGATCTCGCTGGTCCGGCGCGACTCCAAAGATTCGAGAGTGTTCTTCCGACCATGAGACAAGCCCTGTTCGAGGATTCCAGTCCCAGACACCCGAACCGGACGCCTTGTGGGCGAGGCGAAGCTGTTCTTCGCTTTCCCGAAGGGCCTCTTCAGCGCGCTTGCGCTCTGTTAGGTCTCGCGTGATCTTCGAAAAACCAAGTAGATTCCCATCCCGGTCGCGCAGGGCCGTAATAACCACGTTGGCCCAAAAACGCGACCCGTCCTTGCGCACCCGCCAGCCATCCTCTTCAAACCGGCCTTCAGCGGCTGCCACCCGGAGCTGCATTTCAGGCTGGTTGATGAGCAATCTTTCAGGCGGATAAAAGCGAGAATAGTGCTGGCCAATAATCTCTTTCGCGTCGTATCCCTTGATGTGCTCAGCCCCTACATTCCAACTGACGACGCGGCCGCTCGGGTCTAGCCCGAAGATGGCATAGTCTTTAACCGTCTCGACCAGCGAGCGCATTCGATCCTCGCTTCGGCGCAGCTCCTCTTCCGCAAGATTGCGCTGCACGATTTCCGCGAGCAAGTCCGCATTGATTTTTCGAAGCTCGGAAGTCCTCTCTTCAACCCGCCGTTCCAGTTCGTCCTTCGCTTTACGGAGATCCTCCTGCGTGCGCTTACGCTCAGCAATTTCAACCCTCAGTGCCTCCGGGCTCGGTATCGCCAGTGCCTTGGGAATCAGCCCTACAAGTAGGATGGCGGTCGGGACCGAGGCTAACGCGGTCACCCCTTTGACCGCCCCTGATAGCCAATAGGTCGCGTGCCAGAGAGTCCACACTTCCATTGCGTGTGTGGCACCACACGTCAGGATGAATACTCCAAAACAAACGAATACCCAGTTGAATGGAACGTCCCGTCTCTTGCGGACGAAGTAGATAAGCGTGAGGGGAATCGAAAAATAGGCGAGCGCGATCAAGGTGTCCGACACCACGTGAAGCCAGATCAGCGCAGGTTGCCACAGATAGCAATACCCGTGCGGCATGAAATCGCCAGAAGAAAACAGCTTCCTAAGAAACTCCATGCGGTCCTCCTCGCTTCTCACTGGGAATCCAGGAAAGCCTCAAGAACACCACCGGGGCAATAGCGCCAGCGTTTTTGCGGCGCGGGAGGAAAATCGGAGCCTTGCATACAAAACGTGCCAGGCAGTCAACCGAGAGAATTAATGTTTGCCTTACTTGTGGGTACGGGCTTGATCACCAAGCCCAGCCGATGCTACGCCGCTACTGTACTCGCTTGTATGCGAATAGCAACGTAGAAAGTTTGAAGTCGAGTTCTGCGGGTGTCATGATTTCCAGGAAGACGAAGGTCATCCAGTCGTTAGTGCGGAAATGGCGGAGGCTGCAAATGATGGATTATTAATGTGTGTGTGAGATCCCAACGAATCCGTTCACGCAGCCGCTGTCAAAACACTGTCGAAGGACTGACGGAAATTCCCGCGATCACTTGTCCCAAAGCTCGCCCGCACCTGACATCCTGCGCTAATCCATTGCGTACAGCGAAGATGCCAAGAGTCCCAAGACTGTCATCGCGTTGGAACAAAAGATGCTTTGTTAGACCAGTGTCGGCAAGACTCCAACATTCAAATCGGAGAAACATTCTGTGGCGACGAAGCAGCATGAGAATAATTTCGGATTTGCAGTCGCCGAATGAATGGGTGGAAAGCCATATGAGCATCACGCCGAGACTTCCAATCGAGCCTCCGCGTCAAAGAAGTGAATTTGCGGTACGGCGAAATTCGTTGGCCGAACCGGACTCCGGCAAGTGTGCGGGCCCGGCGCCAAACTAAGCGACAAAGGAGAGACGGCAATGAATGATCTGGAACTGAAGCGAACTGTGGAAACAGAACTCAACTGGGAACCCAGCATTGATGCGGCCGAGATTGGCGTGGCGGCGAAAGACGGTGTCGTCACACTCAGTGGCCACGTCAAGAGCTTCTGGGAGAAATGGAGTGCGGAGCGCACCGCTTCCCGCGTGTCTGGCGTACGAGCGATTGTGAACGAAGTCGATGTGCATCTGCCGACCTCGAGCGAACGCACGGACGAAGAAATCGCCAAGGCCGCGGTACACGCCCTGGATTCGTCCATCTTGGTGCCCTCGAAGCGGATCACGATAAAGGTCTCCAAGGGCTGGATCACCTTGGAAGGTGCGGTGGACTGGCAATTTCAGAAGAGGGCCGCCGAATCGGCCGTGCGTCATCTGATTGGCGTCAAAGGCATCATCAATTTGGTGGAGATAAAGCCAACTGCCAGCGCCGGCGAAGTGAAGGCGTCGGTCGACGCGGCGCTGAGGCGCAGTGCCGAACTGGATGCGGGCCGGATCAAAGTCGACGCGGATGGCGACAAAGTCACACTTCGCGGCTCGGTGCGCTCTTGGGCCGAGCGGGACGTGGCGGAACGCGCCGCGTGGGCGGCTCCTGGCGTCCGCGTTGTGGATAATCGCATTACCGTCGGGGCTCTTTCAGCTGGGGCATAGCATTGACTGCACAGCCGATTCGAACGTGGCTTTATTAAAACACGATGGAAAGTGCACGGGAAACATTCAAGGAGGATGACAATGGCAAATCTAACTAGAAGGCAAAACATTTTCGATGGGTTGTTCGATTTCAGGCGCGACTTCGATGGATTGTTCAACCGTTTGCTGGCTCACTCGTCGCAAGGGGCACAAAATCCGGCAGCGCTTTTTGCCACGGTTCCGGCGATCGAGACCCGGGTAGATGCCAAAGACAGCCAATATCACCTTCGCGTAGCCCTGCCGGGCGTAGATCCAAGTGAAGTCCAAATCAACCTTCAGGGCAAGGACTTGACGATTAGCGGCGAGCATAAGAGCGAGCAGGAGAAAAAAGAGTCGGATTACATTCGCAAAGAATTCTCCTACGAACATTTCGAGCGCACGGTCACGCTGCCTGAAAGCGTCGATACGGAGAAAATCAACGCTGATTTCAACAACGGCGTGCTCGAAATTACGGCGCCTCTTAGCTCCAGTGCGTTGCCCAAGCGGATCGAAATAAAGAGCCTGCAAAAGGCCAAAGGCGCAACAGGCTAACAAGCATTCAGGACACGCTGCATCTCAAAGAAAACCGAAGTCGAGGCGTGCAGGCGTTCGCTTGCACGCTTCGATCGATTTGGAGCGGAAGGTGGCGACCAGACAACTCATCGATAGTGACGTTGCTCCCGTCAGATGCTTCGCGTTCGGCAGTTTGCTTCGGACGCGCGCTGAGCCTTTACCAGTCCGCAGCCGGCTGCGGAATCAAATATGCAAGTGCGCGCAGTGACAAAGGCAAAGAAAGAAGATTCGGCCACGCGGACGGCGTTCGACGACAAGGAATTGAGCGAATGGGTCATGACGCTCGGCGAGGAATGCTCGGGGCATTTCCTTTGTGCGCTCGCCGAGGCCGTGATGAAGGCGGATGCCGAAGACTATTCCATCATCAGGCCGGCACTCGTGAACCTAAAGTGCAAATATCCCGACACAAACTCGGACCGTGAGCGAGTTGCCGCCGTAATCCCCAACAGGCGGCGAGCGAAGCGAAATTCGCCAAGCGAAAGGAGAATAGAGCTATGAACATTCTGAAGCGATTCAGCGTTGCCGCGCTTCCGGTCCTCTTCTCTGTCTTGATCAATAGCGCCGGCATTCTGGACGCACAGGAACCTTCGGGCGCAAACCAGCAATCCGGGCGGGAAGCACCGGTTTCCGTTCCCAATAGGGCCGCCAGCCCACTCTATAAGGGCGAACAAGGCACTCAAAAATCCGAGATCGAGTTCGCTCCACTCAGCCGCACCGTGACTGTCAAATTTCAGGTCGAAGACCCCAACGGGTATTTTTTGCCAAACATCCGACCGGACAACTTCGCCGTATATGAGGACGGAGTACGGCAGAAGAATCTCACGGTGGATGTCGAGCACGCGCCCGTGACCGTGGCGCTATTGCTGGAATTTGGCGGCCGTTACCACGAATTGAACCAAACCACCGGACGCGAGGTAACGCAAGTCTGCCGGCAGTTTCTAGACCGCCTCCACAGTGACGACAAAGTTGCGATCTTTGCATACAACGGGAAATTGGAGACGCTTGCCGACTTCAATCAGCCCTTGGACGCGGATCACAGCGCTCTCGATCATTTAGGAACGCCGCCCGAATCGGAATTGAATTTCTACGATGCTCTCATCGAAACATCGAATCGAATGCGGAATGTCAGCGGGCGCAAGGCGCTCATTGTCGTATCGAGCGGGCTGGACACCTTCAGCAAGGCGAGCTACCAACAAGTGCTCGGCGCGGTTCGGGAATCCGCGACCACGATTTACACGATTGGTTTGATTCGACTGATACAACCGGATCTCTCCTTCTACGGGACTGCGGCGCCCTTCGCGCGCATTGATTGGAACAGCGCGGAAAATCAACTGGAAGCGCTTGCGAAAGGGTCAGGGGGCCGCGCTTACGTTCCGGGCGCCGACGGGGAGATAACCGCGATTTATGACGACCTCATGGAGAACCTGCGAGTCCGCTATGTGATCACGTATGTGTCGTCCAACACCGCGACAGCGGGACCGCCGCGGAATCTTCGCATCGAGCTGATTGACCCGACCACCGGTGGCCCAATGAAAATCCACGACGCCAGTGGCAAAGTGATCGAGGCAAGAGTCTATCTTCAGGCTCGTTACGCACCGAAGAACGCAAAAGGCGATTGACACAACGATTTTGTACGTGCTCGGGGCTGGCGGTGCGACGGCCGGCAAGAAGTCGTTAGCTAAATTTCTTTGGAACCACGACGGTGATCGGCGACCTGTCATTGGGCCAGCGTAGGAGGGGAAAATGCGACTCGTAAGAATCATTCTTGGGCTGTTTCTTCTGATCATGGTGGCGAGCGACGTGGCCGCGCAAAATGTATCCACGGACTTCGATCCGAGGGTGAATTTCTCGCAATACAAGACCTATATGTGGATCAGTCCTCCGCGAATCGTGGGGGATCCGTTCATGGAGCCGCGCTTAATCGATGCAGTAAATGCAGCGCTCGCGGCCAAAGGATGGCAACTGGTGTCACAAGGCGCGGATGTAAGTTTGGTCGCTCACGTTGCCACGCGAGAACGCCACACCGTGGAAACATTCTATGACGGTTTTGGCGGAGGCTGGGGCTGGCATCATTGGGGGCTTGGATTCGGCGAAGCGGTTACGACGGAGCACCCATATGAGGTCGGGACGCTGGTGGTGGATTTGTTTGACGCTCGCAGTAAACAGCTCGTGTGGCGCGGAGTCGCCACGGATACTTTGTCGGAGAAGCCCGACAAGGACATCAAAAAACTCAATAAGGCCGTCCAGAAGCTCTTCAAGAACTTTCCGCCGAAGTGATTCCAAAACATTCCCTGCGCGAGCGGGCGCGGCAGTCAGTTTCTTGATGGTCAATCATTGACACCCTGAAAGCGTCGAAGGAGGAGCCGTTATGAGCGTTGCAGCAGCTTCCGTTCCTACATTGCTAAAAAAATCTTTAACGTGGTCAATCGTGCTCAGTGTTCTGATGATTCTGGCCGGCATCCTCGCCATCGCGGTGCCGCCGATTGCTGGAATCGTAGTGACCGTATTTGTCGGCTGGTTGCTGGTGTTCAGCGGCGGTGTGCATCTAGTCTTCGCCTGGCACGCGCGCGCCACGCGGGCGGCAATTTGGGAGGTACTCGTAGGCATTCTCTACGTTGCGGTTGGTGGATACCTGCTTATAAATCCCGTTCTGGGGATATTCTCCCTCACTCTAGCCCTTGCGATCTACTTCGTCGCGGAAGCGGCGCTGGAACTTGTTTTGTCTTTCCGGCTCCGGCCAATGCCAGGGTCCGGATGGCTGTTCTTCGATGGAATCATCACCGCGATCCTCGCCATCATCATTTGGAGAACGTGGCCGTTGAACTCCGCGTGGGTGCTTGGCACCCTCGCGGGTATCAACATGATGTTTAGCGGGACAGCACGCTTGATGCTCTCTCTGGCGGCGCGGCGCGCGCTCACCAATTAACCTCAGTCGACGGGAAACCGACCGATTCTCGATCCTGTGGCCGCTGGGCGCGACAGTCCGCCTACGACGAGATGTCATTGGCGCAATACTGCAAGTGAACAATTATGACGGACGAGAACGGCTCTCGAGATGTCCAGCCCGCCATCGTGAAGGTCTTCGGGCGGACCGGGTGCGCCGCGGCTTATGCGGTGCGCGACTTACTTCATCGTTGCGATGTGCCTTTCGAGTGGATCGAGTTGAAAACAGATGAACAAGCTCGCGCGATCGGCGTGGACAGCATCAACGATTCTCGGCTGCCTGTCTGCGTTTTCCCTGACGGTGCTCGAATGCAGAATCCTAGCATTCGTCAGATCACCGAAAAACTAGGATGGTTCCGTGATCCTTCGCGCTCCGAGTATGACGTAGCTATCTACGGCGCGGGGCCAGCAGGACTGAGCGCTGCGGTCTATGCCGCATCCGAGGGCCTAGCCACGGCTTTGGTCGAACGTAATGCCATCGGGGGACAAGCAGGAACCAGTCCTAAAATCGAAAACTACCTGGGCTTCCCCGCTGGTATCAGCGGAGCCGACTTGGCCGAACGCGCCCGCGAACAGGCTTGCCGTTTCGGAGCCGAGATTCTGCTCGCTCGCGAAGGAATTCCAGGAGAATTGTCAGCGGGCAATCGAGTGGGGTACTTGGCCGATGGAACCAAGATTATCGCGCGCTCCGCAATCTGCGCCACTGGTGTTGACTACCGTCGCCTCGGTTTGTTCGGAGAGGACCGTTTCCACAGCGCCGGAGTCTACTACGGCGCTGGCGCGAGCGAGGCATCTCTTTGCCGCAACGAATATGTTTTTGTCGTCGGTGGCGGAAATTCGGCGGGTCAGGCAGCGCTCCACTTTTCGAGGTTTGCGGAAAAGGTGACCATTGTGGTGCGTCACGATTCGCTGAAGAGCACGCTCTCGTCTTATTTGCTGGATCGCATAAATTCCACGAAAAACATCGAAGTGTTCACCAATACTGAAGTCACGGCGCTGCGCGGCAACGGTATCCTGCGAGCGATTACGCTCAAAAATCATCGGACCGATAAGAACCAGACCTGCAACACGCGGTGGCTCTTCGTTTGTATTGGCGGCGCCCCGCACACCGAATGGGCCACGGGTGTGGGCGTTGCCCGTGACGAGGGCGGGTATCTCGTCACGGGCCCCGATTTGCTTCGCGACGGACGGCCTCCTGATGGTTGGCCTCTGGACCGCAATCCGTATTATCTCGAAACCAACGTTCCTGGCGTGTTCGCGGCGGGCGACGTGCGGCGTGGTTCCGTGAAGCGATGTGCATCGGCAGTGGGCGAAGGAGCCATGGCCGTGATGTTCGTACATCGATATTTGGCGAGCGGCTAACGCGAGCCTGGCGTAGGTCCGATGAGCAGTCAACCTTAGCTCTGAAGTTCAGAAGCAATCGGATTCTTTCGGTCACGCGATTGCAAAATCACTTGGAAAAGAGTTGTGGTGCGCAAAAACCTCACCGGCCTCGTAAGTCTCTTGAGAATCAAACCTTAATTCCCTTCAGAGTTCTCAATCTCCCCGCACTGATTTTCCTTCTGATCAACGGCGTTCCGCGACAGATTCGACTGTAAAATATGACTCTCATGACCAGAAGAACATCTCTATTCATCCTTCGTCGTCTCTTCTCGATCGCATTAATCCAAGATATCCGTAAATTGGCGGCTTCGAAATTCCGCTGCTACATCGCTCAGTTCGTCAATTTCGACATCGAAAGCCGGGATAGATGCAGTCACGTCAACGAAAAACCTTCCTTCTACCCAAAGTATATTTGTAATATGGAAACTCCCAAGTCTTTGCGCCCATTTACGACGGCACTCCTTCATACGACTTATGGCGCACCCCAGTACGAATCATCAATACTTCGGCCGCCTTCCCGAGTCCTCCTGGGCGAAACGTGAAGAATTGCTGGCCCGTGTCGCACTGCCCCGGCCAGCAACAGCTCCCCGGTTGTCAAAGCTGCAGCCGCATCCGCC
>Ga0209008_1000362_pt1 | contig 16579 bp, 13 predicted proteins | sample JacPin_JW_Ref_O3_FD_187963 | JGI IMG/M metagenome (GOLD analysis project Ga0209008, IMG submission 187963) | Forest soil microbial communities from Algoma, Ontario, Canada - Jack Pine, Ontario site 1_JW_Ref_O3 (SPAdes) (version 2) | ecosystem: Environmental > Terrestrial > Soil > Boreal...
CCGAAAGATGCATGGGTCGAACTGAGTTTCTGACCTGAAACGATTACGAGCGAGCCTTGGTTGGTACGGCAGAACCTTCAACTAAGAGCGAAATGGCGCGCTCTTCGGAGTGCAACGGCGTAGTACGCTCAAAAAGTGCTTGACAGCGCCGACATTGTCAGGGACGCCTGATAAACGACCCGACGCAAGGTGCTCAGATGGTTCAAGGTAGTCCTGTCGGAGACGCCAAATCAATAGTTTAGGGAGAATACGTCTACTCCCTGTTTAACAATCTAACAATCGAATCGGAAAGGGGTGCTGTGAACATTGACGACGACCCTCGACGAGATCCAGATGCTGAGTTTCTGCGCGCACCTGGATTATTTCCGGTTTGGCTGTAGCGCAATCCGAGTCAGTCGTTAGGGAGATCATGAGCCGATCTTCTTGCCAATTCTCCTGATCTCGCCTCGAAGCCATGTATGCGCGGCATCCGTATTGACTCGCGGATGCCAGATCATCAGGTACTTGAAGCCGGTTATTTCTTCCGGTGCCTTCTGCACCTTGATTTTGCGATTTTCCGCTTCCGGTCCTGCGAATCGCCGGGGTGCGGTAAGAATCAGTTTGGTTCCAGGAATGCAGCGGGTAGCCGCTCCGAAATATGGCAGCGTAATCACGGTACGACGGCGATGACCGTGCGCTGCCAGACGCTTCTCCGGTATATGCTGTGAGCCTTCCACGACATCGACGCCGATGTGCTCCGCCGCGAGGTACTGCTTGAGCGTAAGTTGACGCTGGTAGGGAGCATCCGCCGCCACAATGCACACGAGCTCTTCCTCGTAAATGACCTCGGTCAGTAAAGGTGAGGGCACATGGCCTTCATCACCAATCAAAGCAAGATCGAGCCGACCGTGACTCAAGTCCTCAAAAACATCTCCTCTCCAGCTTGCGAACGTGAAGCGAACCTGTTGCGCCACTGGCAGAACCTCGCGGCATAGAATGGGAGCGATAATTGAGGTCGCATTGTCTGTCGCCGCAATCCGGAAGGAACAATGTTCTGTCGCCGGATCGAATGTCGAACCGGAAATCAGCCGGTCCAATTTCGGCAACATGATCTCTAGCTCTTGGAGAACACGTTCCCCTTGCGGTGTTGGTTCATAACCTTTTGCCGTTCGCACCAGCAGATCATCGTGAAACGTATCCCGCATTCGCTGCAATGCGCGGCTCACCGCAGGCTGGCTCAGTAGCAACCGCTTGGCGGCACGCGAAACATTCCGCTCTTCGGCAAGTACCGAGAACACAACAAGAAGATTTAAGTCGGCCTGACGTAGCTGCGTTACACGCATAATAAATATTAGCACTATGCATTGGACGTATAACACTGGCGGGTTCAATCTCTTTTTAGCGACGGACTTCAATTTCGAAGAAGCCGCCAAAAAGGAGAACGACCATGAGAAAGATAGCTATCGTAACCGGAGCATCCCGCGGCATCGGACGTACCATCGCTCTTCGCCTCGCAGTCGACGGATTCGGCATCGTCGTCAACTACGCCGGCAATGCGGCGAAAGCGGAAGAGGTCGTCAACGAGATCACCAGCTCAGGCGGACGCGCCCTTGCAGTCCAGGCGGATGTTGCCAATCCCGAAGACGTAAAGCAGCTCTTCGAGAAGACTCTCAAGGCCTTCGGACAGATCGACGTTGTCGTCAACAACGCTGGGATCATGCCGCTTTCACCCATCGCCAAAGGCGACGTGGAGACCTTCGACAAAGTCATCGCCACCAACCTCCGCGGAACCTTCCTCGTCCTCTCGCAGGCGGCGCAGCACGTAGCTGAGGGAGGCCGCATTATCGCCTTCTCCAGCAGCGTCCTCGCGAAGAACTTCCCCGCCTACGGACCCTATATCGCCTCCAAAGCAGGCGTCGAAGGACTCGTCCATGTCCTCGCCAACGAGCTTCGCGGACACAAGATTACGGTGAACGCCATCGCGCCCGGACCTGTAGGGACGGAGCTCTTCCTGGACGGCAAGACTGAAGAGCAGATCAAACAGATCAGCAGCATGGCGCCGCTCGAGCGGCTAGGTCAGCCCGACGATATCGCAGGCGTTGTTTCCTTCCTTGCTGGCCCCGATGGCGGATGGGTCAACGCGCAAGTGCTTCGCGCAAACGGCGGCTTCGCATAAACAGCCCACATCGCTCGCGTGCAGTCATTCCATCGATGCGGGTCCAACGAACTTAAAAGGAGAATCGATATGAAAAACGTTATCGTCATCACAGGAGCTTCGAGCGGCTTCGGCGCCCTCGCGGCGCGCGCCCTCGCCATCGCAGGTCACACCGTTTACGCAAGCATGCGTGAGACCACTGGCCGCAACGCTGCTCAGGTAGAGGCTGCGAAACAGTTCGCCGCAGAAAACGGCGTAGACCTTCGCACGATCGAGCTGGATGTGGCCTCTCAGGAATCAGCCGACCAGGCCATCAAGACTATCGTCGAGAAAGATGGCCGTCTCGATGTCGTCATCCACAACGCGGGACACATGGTCTTCGGTGCTGCGGAAGCCTTCACTCCCGAACAACTCCTGCAGGTCTATGACACCAACGTGCTCAGCACGCAGCGCGTCAATCGGGCCGCGCTGCCGCAACTGCGCAAACAGAAAAAGGGCTTGGTGCTATGGGTTGGGAGCACCAGCACTCGCGGTGGCACGCCGCCGTATCTTTCACCCTACTTTGCGGCGAAGGCGGCTATGGATGCGCTCGCTGTCAGCTATGCCGCAGAGTTGAATCGCTGGGGCGTCGAGACCTCGATCATCGTTCCCGGAGCCTTCACCTCCGGCACGAATCACTTCGCCCATGCCGGTGCACCAGCAGACAAGGCACGTCAGGCCGAGTACGACAACGGCCCTTACGCGCATCTTGGTGACGACATTATGAAGGGATTCGCTGCTACCGCGCCTGCTGATGCCGATGTCGCGGATGTCGCGAAAGCTATCGTCAACGTGGTGGACATGCCCTTCGGGAAGCGTCCGTTCCGAGTGCATATCGATCCCGCGCAGGATGGTGCAGAGATCGTAAACGGAGTCGCAGATCGTGTTCGCGCCGAAATGTACCGTAACATCGGGCTGTCGGACCTGCTCGCTCCGGTTGCGTTTTCGCTCTGATTCTGGTTCCGTGGAGAACGGTAGAAGACCATACGAAATCAAACACGGAGGACCGTCATGTTTTCAATTATCGGAGTTAGTGGTCGAGTGGGCGGAGGTGCTGCTAGCCGTCTGCTCGAAATGGGCAAGCAAGTACGCGCTGTTGTACGCGACGAGGCCAAGGGCCACGTCTGGGCATCGAAGGGTGCGTCTGTCGCCGTCGCCGATATGACCGACGGCGACGGCCTGGGACGCGCGATAGCGGGCTCCGAAGGAGTCTTCGTTATGTTGCCACCCCTATTCGATCCCTCGCCTGGATTTCCTGAAGCCAAAGGCCTGATCGACAGTCTTTCCGCAGCACTCCGGCAATCGAAGGCAAAGAGAATCGTTGCTCTTTCGACGATTGGTGCCCACGTCACCAGGCCGAATCTGCTCAATGGCCTTCACATGATGGAGGAGTCGTTCAGGCAGTTCCCGATGCCTGTCACATTTCTTCGACCGGGATGGTTCATGGAGAACCATGCTGGAGATGTCAGCTCTGCCATGAGCGAAGGGATCATCCACAGCTATCTTCAGCCTATCGAACACGCTATTCCCATGATCGCGACGAAAGATATCGGCGCACTCGCCGGTACCCTCCTGCTTGAATCGTGGTCGGGCAAGCGGGTCGTCGAGCTTGAGGCGGAGACACGTGTCTCTTCGGCAGACATCGCGACGATGCTGACTGACATTCTCGGCAAGCCGATAAAGGCGGAGCCGGTTCCACGAACTCGATGGGAAGAGGTCTTTCGCGCTCAAGGTATGAAGAATCCCACGCCGAGAATTCAGATGATCGAGGGCTTCAATGAGGGCTGGATCGAATTCGAAGGTGGGTTCGAAAGCTCCGTCAAGGGGCAGACCTCGCTCAAAACCGCCCTCGAAGAAATGGTTCGGAATGCTCGCAAACAGGCCGCATAGGCTTAGGAAATTTCTTTTAACAAGGAGGAGAACAGTGAATACCCAACAAATGACGAAGTGCATTCTTGGAGGCGTGATCGCTGTGGGTCTCACCTTCTTCTTCAGCGCTTCATCGAACGCACAAGCGAAGGAGAAGACGATGAATGAAGCACTGACCATCAACGGGGATGGCGCTCAGCGCAATCCAGATATCCATTGGCCCAAAGGACAGCACCCGGAAGACGCTGACCTCTTTGCCCACAACGAGATTATGGTGAATGCGAGTTGCGAAACCGTGTTTGCGAATATCGTCGATGCGCAATCGTGGCCAAGCTGGTATCCCAACTCTCACAACGTCGTCGTTCATGACAGCCCGGACAACAAATTGCACGAAGGGATGACATTCTCCTGGGACACATTCGGTGTACACATCGAGAGCACCGTTCACGAACTCGTGCCCAATAGCCGAATTGGCTGGTGGGGTTTGGGCGCGGGAATGAAGGCCTATCACACGTTCCTGCTGGTTAAAACCGGCCAGGGTTGCCACATCATCACCGAAGAGGTCGTAAGAGGTGAAGGGGCGATCAAATTCCGCCAGGAGCAACCGAACGCAATGCACGACGGCCACGATCTTTGGCTAAAGGTCATCAAGGCGCGCTCTGAAAAGCAGAACTAGAGTGGCGTCTTGGGGTCGAGCCCTAGCCGAGCACTTGCCAACGTTACACTAGCGCGTCGGCGGCAGTGCGCCGGCGCGGGAGTTGCTTTCAGAAGAGAATTCATTGAACATATGTGCCCATGGGCAAGGCCCCATATCCTCAAAGCATGTTCCGACTTCTTGTCATTGTCTGCGTGGTATTTGGGAGTGCGGTCGCTCGGGGCCAAGTGTCCGGCGACGCGGAATGGCCGAGCTACGGAAACGATCCGGGTGGAATGCGATACTCCCAACTCTCGCAGATCAACCGCGAGAATGTGTCAACACTAAAGGTGGCGTGGATTTTCCACACAGGAGACATCTCGGACGGCAGCCGCGACAGGAAGCGAAGTGGATTTGAGGCTACGGCCATCCTCGTGGATGGGACACTGTATTTCACTACACCCTTCAATCGCGTGATCGCACTCGATCCCGAAACGGGGAAACAGCGGTGGGTCTTCGATCCCATGATTGACCAAACGCTCGACTACGGGGACGGACTTGTGAATCGCGGTGTCGCCAGCTGGCTGGATCCGGCTGGATCTTCGAACCAGCCTTGCCGCCGCCGTATTTACGAGGCTATCCAGGATGCCCGGTTGGTTTCGCTCGACGCCGCAACCGGCAAGCCGTGCCTGGACTTCGGCAATTACGGCCAGATAAATCTGCGCAGTGTGCCCGGATATCGTGCGGGCTGGTATCACATGACGTCGCCTCCGATAGTGATCGACGATCTGGTTATCGTGGGCTCGGCCATCGACGACAATCAGCGCGCTGCCATGCCGGCTGGGGTAGTGCGCGCATTCGATGCCCGCTCCGGCACGCTACGATGGAGTTGGGACCCGATTCCGAATACAGAGAGCGCAACCACGGGGCAACGAGAGCATGTGGAACGACGCACGGGCGCTGCCAATGCATGGTCCATCATGTCGGAGGATCTGCAGCGTGACCTCGTCTTTGTTCCTACCGGAAGCGCAAGCCCGGATTACTACGGTGGACTCCGGCCCGGCGATAACAAATGGGCTAATTCGGTAGTGGCACTGCACGCAAAGACAGGAGCGATGGCCTGGGGATTTCAGCTCGTACACCACGACCTGTGGGATTACGATACCGCTTCGCCGCCGCTGCTTACGACTTTGCGTCAGAACGGGGAAGATGTTCCAGTCGTCATACAGGGAAACAAGACCGGATTTCTCTTTGTACTTAATCGCGATACGGGAAAACCGGTGTTTCCTGTGGAAGAGCGTCGCGTTCCGCAGAGTGACGTGCCCGGCGAATTCGCGTCTGCCACGCAGCCCTTCCCCTCAGCTCCGCCACCACTCGCTCCGCAGAAGATCTCGCCGGACGATGCCTGGGGCCCGACGCCGGAGGATCGTGAAACGTGCCGCAACTGGATCCGTGGACTTCGCAACGATGGTATTTTTACGCCACCAAGTCTGCAAGGCACTCTGGCCGTACCGGGTAACTTAGGCGGCATGACGTGGAGCGGCTACGCCTATGATCCGCAGCACAGCCTTCTGGTCGTGAACACAAACAACCTGATTGCCAAAATAAAGCTCATTCCCCGCGCCGATTTCTGGCGAGACGAGGTTCGCACGGAAAATGGCGATTATGCGCCTCAGGCTGGGACTCCGTATGGATTGTTTCGCCGGTTTTTGCAGTCCCCTTCCGATTTGCCGTGTACGGCTCCGCCTTGGGGCATGCTTACCGCGGTAGACATGACGGAGGGCAAGATTCGCTGGCAAGTTCCGCTCGGTTCGATGCAGGACTTCGGCGGTAAACAGCCGCCGGTCCCACCGGGATCCATTAGCCTTGGAGGACCGATTGTTACCGCCGGAGGACTCGTCTTCATCGCTGGCACTTTCGATCCGTTCATCCGCGCCTTTGATATTGAGACCGGGAAGGAATTGTGGAAGGCGCAGCTTCCCGATAGCGGCCACGCCACTCCGATGACATACCTCCTCAAAAAAAACGGCAGACAATACCTAGTGATCGCCGCTGGCGGCCATCCCAAGATTACAGAAGAGTCACTCAGTGATGCGCTCGTCGCCTTCACCCTGCCCTGACCAAGGCGGCAATATGAAGCTGTCACGCGAACCATGTAAGGTGAGTCGTGTTTTCTGGGTCTCCTGACAAACGCTCAGCCGAGTCCACCCGTTTCCAAATGTTCGGAAGCGATTGTGAGCCGACCTTGCGACACAGCGCGCATTTCGGGCCCGATCAAGCGTCAGTTTCGACCGGCCTCTGCCGTGTGAAGGCCGAGTGTAATTGTGGAGGCCTTGTGTTGAGTTTGCAACAAGCCTCGGCCGATCAGTGAGTTAAGTGCGTTTGCTTTCAGCGCAAGCAGGCAGCATTGGTCCAACGATAGCCCATTTATGCTTACAGTCGTACAACCTGCTTCACCCAAATTGGAACGCCTGCCTGTCACGCAGGAGTCCGCGGGTTCGAGTCCCGTCGCTCCCGCCAAGAATGTCGTGTGCGGTCGTTTTGGGATCGGATGAATAACGGCCGAATAGTCGTCCTGCGATTGACTTTTGCGAATGACTTCCTGCGAGGACTCCTCGTTACCAATGTCATAAGCATATCGGCACGTGGCAATGGCGAAACTCATCCGCTGCGCTAAAGCGATAAGAAATAAATGGTGGGCTTTGTGTCTTCAATTTTGCGAGTCAAAACGATTAGGCACGCCATCAAAGCAGTTAAGAGTCGGGGAGGATGTCGACCTGGAAAGGTTTGTCAAGGCGAACGCCGCGAGCAAGCAGGGAATTATTCGACGGCAGGCCGACAAAATATTTGGTCACGGAACATCTCTCAAGGAGAACGAACATGAACAGTCTTGACTCTATGTTAGACCGTAACAAAGACTATGCCGCTCAGCGGTCTGCTGAAGGCACCCTTATGCCCTCGCTTCCGCGGGCGTTGCCAAATGTGAAGGCGATCATAATCGGTTGCGCTGATATGCGTGTGGATCCGGCTCATGTACTTGGAATTAAGCCGGGCGAGGCCGTCGTGATCCGTAACATCGGCGGCCGAATCACACCGGGGTTGTTGGAGCAGTTGAGTCTACTCGGGCGAATCGGCGAGGTTGCCAGAGAGATTCCTGGAGGCGGCGGGGAGTTTCACATCATCGTACTTCAGCACACCGATTGCGGCATCACTCGCCTTGCCGGCGACCCTATCATGCTGGCGCACTATTTTCAGATACAGGAAGGGGAGCTCAAGCAAAAGGCGGTTACCGATCCCCGCGCAGCAGTCACCGGCGACGTTACGTCGCTCCGGGCGATTCCCGCGTTACCGGGCGAATGGCTTATTTCAGGTCTCGTCTATGACGTGGCGACCGGACTCATTGAGATCGTCGTGCCGCCAGCGACGATTCGTACTGATGCAATTCCAATCGATCAAGGTCGGAGTAGTGGCGCTTCCCGCGTTGCATGAGGGGTGGCGCGCTTTGATTTGGAAAAGGCAGATTCAGGTGTCTTCCCCCGACGGCTGGGCACTACCCCGGGCCAATATCGCAAGTCATTCGGATGCCGGTGGCAACAGGAATCCAGAGACTTGAGCAACCGCACAAGTAGTCGTCGCCTCGCTCCTTAATTAGTCCTGAGAACGCTCTTGCGTCCACGAATGGGCAGTTCCCGGTTGGTCGGCAACTCTTCCCTTACCGGATTATGGAAGGTTTGTCCGTGAAGTGATTCATACTCCGGGGCATTGCGCGGGACAGGTCGCGCTACTGTGGCGTCCAGAACGAATGCTCTTCGCAGGCGATGTGTGTATGAACATTATGGGCCTCGGCGATCCCGTTGGCTTCGAGAGTTTGAAGGAAGGTCGTGCGAGCCAACGCAAACTTGCCAGTCTTTCATTCGATGCTACCGGGTTCGGCCATGGCGAGCCTATCTCCCGCGATGCTTCAACGCGTTTCCGCAATGAGTGCGGCACGAATCCAGAGGACGTGCATCAACAGCGATCCGCAGCTTAATGCCCCGATGCAGTCTGGATAGTGGGCTAACCCGAAACCATCCAGAAACGGGCTTCGAGACCATTACCCTCCACAAACCACCATACTGAATCGCGGCGTGGGAGACCGCCTAACGCGCCCTCGCCAGCCGATCATTCAGAAACTTTCCGATGGCGTTTAGTGCCTCGGTGGCGGCTTTCAATGTCCCGACGCCGTTGACAAACCCATGCGCCATCCCCATCCATATGTCCAGGGTGGCATCGACGCCCGCTCCGACAGCGCGCTCCACATAGCGGCGCGAGTCGTCCAGCAGCACTTCGTCGTCTCCGACATGAACGCGGATTGCCGGCAGCCCCGTCAGATTCCCATAAAGCGGAGAGGCTAGGGGATTTTTCGGATCGGTCTCGCTCAGGTAAGAGCGCACAAGTCCGGCAGCTTGAGACTTGATGAAGTACGGGTCCGCTTCTGCCCGCGTTGCGAAACTTTCGCCAGTAAGCGCGAGATCGGTCACGGGAGATAGCACAACCGCACCCGCCGGGGCTATCCCACCCGACGCGGCTTGCGCGGTAGCGCTGGACAGAAGCACCAGCGACAGATTGCCTCCGGCCGAATCGCCGGTAAGCATGATCTTCTTTATTCCCCTGTCAACCAGCCCGCGATAGCATGCCTCCGTGTCCCTGATTGCGACAGGGAACGGGTGCTCAGGAGCGAGCCGGTAATCGGGTATGAACGCATCCGCACCGGCGCTCACCGCGATATGGCCGACGAGGTTGCGAAATGCTTGGGCCGTTCCCCAGTTGAACCAGCCGCCATGCAGGTGAAGGATCGCGGCCCCCTTTCGACCGTGCCTCGGTCTGGCCCACCAGCCGGATATACCTCCGATCGTGTCGACCTGAAAGGTAACGCCGCCCGGTGCGACGACGCGCTCCATGATGCCGTTGAACGGACCGCGAGCGGCGGTCCCTTCGAGCTTGCCTTTCATGCCTGCGACCATGCTGCGCAGGGCTGTAATAGCGACCGAATCTTCCGGACTGAGCGGATGGAGTGTCGTCCAAGTATCGGATTTAGCCTCTTTCTTGCGGATTGTTGCTGACATTTTTGTTCTCCTTCGGGCTGGTCATATTGATAGAGGTGAAGCCACTCTCACCGAAGCCGCCGGACGAAGTGGAACTCGACGCCGGATAGCGGAGCGCCGACCTCGTGCATAGCGCCGCCTATGGCGAGTAGCCCGAGATCAATCGCGACTAAACCGGTGCTGTTGATCAAGTCGATTACTAGCTGTTTGGCCTCGGTGTCATCGCCGGACGTAAAGATGACGGTACGGGGTTTGTTCGGCGAGAAGTCCTGTATCCAGGCCATCGGCATGTTGCTGATCGACTTTACAAGCCGCGCGCCGACTGCCATCTCAGCAACCATCTCGCTGGAGGTGCGCCCCGTCAACTTCAAGGCGGCCCGCGATCTGGTGACTCCCGCGAGACTGATATCGGGATTGGGGTCCGCATGTGCGTTCGTCGCATCGATCAGAATTCGGCCACGCCAATCGATACCTTTCAGCGCTTCACGCACCTTCACCCAATGTACAGCGAGAATCACGACGTCGCACTCGGCCGCCTCCTCCCTGCTCCCGGCGATGGCGCCTGGACCGAGATCGGCGACAAAACCAGTCAGTGTCGCCGGACCTCCGGAAATTGGATACAACTACGGTGTGACCGGCATTTATCAAATGGCGGCCGAACGTGCCTGTTGCATTCCCGGCTCCCAGAAAACCTATTTTCATAACCCACCTCCTGCTGGCTGATCTCGCCACTTTCATTGGCGTTACAGTTTGTAAGATTCGTCTGCATGGTGATGCGGCGTGGTAGTTTGTTCATGTCACTCTGATAGGTGGGGATTATCAGTCATGGAACTCAGACACGTGCGATACTTCGTTGCGGTCGCCGAAACCCTGAGCTTTCGGCAGGCAGGCAAACAGCTACATGTCTCCCAGCCTTCTCTAAGCGTCCAAATCAAACAACTTGAGGATGAATTGGGGGTCGCCCTCTTCCGGCGATCGAAGAGGAGCGTTGAAATCATCCGTGCGGGCGAAGTCTTCTTGTCTGCGGCACGAGACATCCTGTTGCGACTTCAGCGGGCATCGGCAGCGGCACTTCATGCAGAGAGCGGTGAGGTAGGAACAATCCGGCTCGGGTTCATTCCGACGGCGACCTTCCAGATTCTTCCCATGCTTCTCGAGAAGATCAGAAGAACTCTTCCTCTTGTGAACGTGGAGCTTAAAGAAGGACCTGAAGACCCGCAAATCACAGGACTACGTTCGGGAACCTTTGATGTCTGCATTGGTCATTTGAGCCGTACCTACGACCAAACCGAGAACACATTCAGCGGACCACGAATGATTTTCTGCAGTTGCAGCACGGGTCACTCTATCCCGCCTTGCACCGTCTGGAGAAGCGGGGATGGGTTGCCTCGAAATGGGAAACTGCTCCAGATCGCAATCGCGAATTCAAGTATTACCGGCTGACAGAGAAGGGAAGAAAACAGCTTCTCGTCGAAGAATCGCCATGGAAGCAGATGGCGGAAGCTGTCGCACGCATAATGTGGCCCGCGGCTGAGGAGAGCTGAGATGAGGTGGTGGCAGATCAGGAAACGGGAAGCCGACGTGGAGCGGGAACTACAATCGGACCTTGAACTGGAAGAAGAAGAGCAACGGGAACACGGCGTGCCGCCAGAAGAGGCCCGCCGTGCCGCCCTGCGTTCTTTCGGCAATCCCACACTTATTAGCGAGCAAACTCGCGCTGTCTGGAGTTGGAACGGGCTTGAAGCCCTGGCACGCGATCTGCGCTTTAGTCTGCGCACGCTTCGTCGTACCCCTGGTTTTACCGTCATCGCCGTCTTGGTGATGGCGCTGGGCATTTGCGCCAACGTCTCCCTGTTCACGGTCGTTCGTGGCGTTTTGCTCAAGCCCTTGCCGTTCCATGATCCAGATCGCCTCGTGATGCTGTATGAGGCGGGCCTTCATCAGGATGACACCGCCGGTTCCAACATGGTCTCCGGCGGCATGTACTCCGAGTGGAAGAATCAGAACCGCAGCTATAGCAGTCTCGCGCTCGCGCAGAGTATCCGGGTCGGGCTTTCCGGTTCCGGCGGGCAATTACCGGAGAAGCTGAATAGTGCGTTGTTTTCCTGGGATATGCTCCGCACGCTGGGCGTACAGCCTGCGCTGGGCCGCGATTTTGCGCAGGCGGATGACAGCCCCGGGGCCAATGGCACGGTGTTGCTGAGCTACGGCTTATGGAAGCGCCGCTTCGGCGGGGACCCTGCCATCCTGAACCAAACGATCTCTCTGGATGCCCAGCCGTACACCGTTATCGGCGTTATGCCTGCCTGGTTCGATTTTCCTGACCCGTCCACCCAGCTGTGGACGCCGGTTTACCACGACAAGCCCGAAGACATGATGCTCTCGTTCAGCAATCACATGTTTCGCGTTGTGGGGCGGCTGAAGCCGGGAGTCAGCGTGTCGCAGGGCGTGGCCGATTTGAGCATCATCTCCCAGCGCATCCACAATGAGCACCTCAACGACCCATTCGTATTTCGAAGCTCCCGGAGCCGTCCTTTGCTGGATCACATCGTGGGCGAAACCAAGAAGCCGCTCTATATGCTCCTGGGAGCCACCTGCTGCCTTCTGCTGATCGCCTGCCTCAATGTGGCCAATCTGCTGGTGGCGCGCGCGGCGGCACGGCGCCAAGAGCTGGCGATCCGCACCGCACTGGGCGGAGGCTGGCTGCGTCTGATGCGCGAGCGGCTCATGGAGTGCCTGCTGCTTTCAGCCGCCGGCGGCGCACTGGGACTTGTACTCGCCTTCGCTGCGCTGCAGTGGCTTACGGAAACTCGCCACGACATGAGCCGCGTCGAATCCGTCCACATTGACGGAGTGGTGGCGGCCTTTACGGTCGGCGTTATCGTGATGTGCGCGCTGTTTTCTGGGCTTATCGCTGCCTTCAGCATCAGCGACAAGCGCATTCTCGGCGCGCTGCACGAAACATCGCGTTCGGTGGGCGGGGGCAGCCCGCGGGCCACGCTGCGTAAGGTGTTGCTTGCGCTCGAAGTCGGACTGACTGTGATCCTGCTCATTGGTGCCGGACTGCTGCTCAAGAGCTATGAACGGCTGCACTCCGCCGACATGGGTTGCATCACGCAAGATGTCATCACCATGCACCTGGGCCTCCCTGATGCCCGCTATGCGACGCCCGCGCTGCGAGCTAATTTCTACGACACGCTGCTCGATCGAGTGCGCGCTCTGCCCGGCGTGGACGCGGCAGGCTTTGTGACGTCTGTCCCTGGGCAGGGCTATGGGATGGATTGGACGTTCAGCATCGTGGAGCATCCGCCCTTACCGCAAGGCAGCGGTTTGTCTGCCCTAAGCCGCTGGGCTGATCCGAAGTACTTCCGCACGATGGGCATTCCTACTTTGCGTGGGCGTACATTTGACGGGAAGCGTTTGGCTGCTGCCAACGAAGTCATCATCAGCCAATCCTTCGCCGGCCAGTACTTTCCCGGCGAAGATCCGCTGGGCCAGCACCTCCGCGTACGCGGGCAAAATGCCGTCATTGTGGGGATTGTGGGCGATACCCGCTACGCAATCGGCGAAACACCGCGGCCGATGCAATATTATCCGCTGGATGCCGGCATCGAGAACGTCGGGACGCTGGTGATTCGCTCCAGCCACGACCTGGAGCAGTTCGCTCTTCCGGTACAGCGCATCGTCTCGGAGATGGACCTCGATCTGCCCGTCTCCGATGTGCTCACCATGAACCAGTTGCTCGGCAAATCGACCCTGAACCAGAGGTTCAACACCGCGCTGCTCGTCGCTTTTGCCGCAGTGTCGCTGGTTCTTGCCGCGGTGGGCCTGTTCGGCGTGATGTCGTACATCGCAGCGCAGCGGACGACCGAAACCGGCATCCGCGTCGCCCTGGGCGCAAAGCGCGAACAGGTGATGCGGGAGATGTTGCTGGATGGGATGCGGCCCGCGGTCTTCGGTCTTGTCGTGGGACTCGCAGCAAGCCTGGAAGCCGGCCAACTAATGCGCGACTTGCTCTATGAGATCAAGCCGCTCGATCCGGCGGTTTATGCCGCGGTCGCCGCAACCCTGCTAGCGGTGGCCGCCTTCGCATGTATCGTTCCCGCATGGCGTGCATCCCGCGTCGACCCGATGCGAGCATTGAGAGCTGAATAGGCTGACACCGGCAATCTCCGGGGGTCACTCTCAGTTGGCGCAAAATCCCTCTCTTAGCCCCCCATCGACAAGTGCGCCGGCGCGGAGCATCGGCGATTTTGGAGTTTTTCTGGGCAAACAAGAAAACCGGAAGAGCTGATTTTCCTTTTGCCCTGCCGTCAATCGACATGTTCGCCCTCTTCAAACGTTCCCTCCGCAGTCGGCAGCACATCTCGCTCACTGGCTATCCAAACGTATAGAGTTGGCAGGAGGAAAACGCTCATCACGAGGGCTGCGATGAGGCCGCCAACGATAACGATGGCAAAGGGACGCTGAGAGTCTGAACCGATAGCATGTGAAAGAGCCGCCGGTAGCAGTCCTAGAGTTGCGACCAGCATCGTCATCATGATGGGTCGCAGTCTTAACACTGCACCCTCGACCGCAGCGTCCTCGATGGAATAGCGCCGCGCTCGCAGCTGATTAATGTATTCGAGCATGATGACGCCGGTTTGCACGGACACACCGAACAGGGCAAGGAAGCCGACTCCGGAAGAAACACTGAAATTAGTGCCTGTCATCAATAGAGCAAGCAGGCCACCGATGGGCGCAATCGCGATGTTTGCGAGAATCAAGAGTGCCCATTTAAAGGATTTGAACATCCTATAAAGGATAACGAAGATGAGGAGAATAGTGATCGGGAGTACGATCAACAGTCGCCGGTTAGCCCTCTTCTGGCTCTCGTATTCCCCTTCCCAATCAAGGCTGTATCCGGTTGGCAATTTAACCTCTTCGTTGACTTTCTTGATCGCCTCTTCCACGGTGCTGCCAAGGTCACGACCGCGGACGCTGTACTTGATGGCAACATAGCGCCGATTGCCTTCGCGGTAGATTTCAGAGGCACCATCGGTGACGCTAATCCTGCAAAGTTGCTGGAGCGACACCCGTTCGCCGGAAGCCGATAGAAGGCGGATGTTCTCGATCGCTTCCTGGGTATCGCGGTATTCGGGCAAATAGCGCAGCGTAAGATCGTAACGCGCTTCGCCCTGCAGGACCTGAGTGAGCGCGTTGCCCCCAACCGCCGTCTGGATCGCATCCTGCACATCCGCAACGTTAATTTGGTAACGCGCCGCTGCCGCCCGGTCCACAGTTACGTTTAGATTAGGCTGGCCGAGCACGCGGAAGACTCCCAGATCCTCAATTCCATTGATGTGGCGCATGATGTTGACGATCTCATCGCCCTTTTCTTCAAGAACTTTCAAGTCGTCGCCATAGATCTTGGTCGCCAAAGCACCTTTCACTCCGCTCACCGCCTCCTCCATGTTGTCTTCGATGGGCTGAGAAAATCCCCAAACGACTCCCGGAATTTTGTCGAGTTCGCGCTGCATGGCGGCGATCAATTCGTCCTTGTTCTCGTGGAAGACTGGGCGCCACACCTCTTTTGGTTTCAAGTCGACGAAGAATTCAGTGTTAAAGAATCCAGTCGTGTCGGTCCCATCGTCCGGCCGTCCCACCTGGCTGGTACATTGCGGGACCTCGGGAAAGGAACAAAGTATGATTCGCGCCCGGTTGGCCGCTCGAATACCTTCCTCCGGTCCGGTACTGGGAGCGAGCGTGCCCCGCACCCAGAGCGCACCTTCGTCCAAGTGCGGCAGAAATTCTGATCCGATGATGCCGCTGAACGCAAGAAAGTTTGCGATGCCGACCAGGAGTACGCATGCGCCGACCGTGATCGTCCTGCGGCGAATGGCCCAACGAACGGCGATGCGATAGCGCTCAATCACGAAGTGCAGTATCGGGTTGTGCCACTCCTTGGCACCTTTCTGGAAGGCGAAACTAGCCAACACGGGCGCGATCAGAATCGAGAACAGCAATGCCCCAAGTAGTGCGAACGCCACGGTCCACGCCATGGGATGAAAGAGCCGGCCTTCGACTCGTTGCAACGTAAAGATAGGAAGATAAGCGGTGATGATGATGGCGATCGCGAAGAACACGGGCCGCTGCACTTCGTGAGAAGCCGCGCTGATTCGTTCGCGCGCCGTCCTGACCCCGTCTTGGTGGCTCAAATGGCGCACAATATTTTCGACCATCACCACCGCGCCGTCGACCACCATACCAAAATCCAAGGCACCAAGAGACAACAGGTTCGCCGGAATATGCCTCAGGTCCAGACAAATGGACGCAAACAACAATGAGAACGGAATCGTCGCCGCGACGATGAGAGCCCCGCGGACATTGCCCAGGAACAGAAACAGGATGATCGAGACCAGGATCATTCCTTCCGTAAGATTGTGGAGCACCGTGTGGCTGGTGAAGTGAACAAGATCGCTGCGATCGATGAAGGGAACGATCTTCACCCCCCGTGGCAGGATGTGATCGTTTAGTTCCTCCACTTTCTGGTGGATGCCTTGCACGGCCATATCTGCCGCCGCACCTTTTCGCAAGAGCACAATCCCCGACACTACGTCATCGTTATCGATGATTTTCCCGTCCTCGCGGTGAATGGACTTGGCAAACTGGCCCAGTCGAATCTTCGGACCCTGCGAAACAACCGCAATGTCCTGCACCCGGATCGGCGTGCCATTCTTGGCGACAATGACCGTCTGTTCAATGTCCTGCACTCGGTTGACGAGCCCGATCGAGCGCACGTTGATCTGCTGCAAGCCCGTCTCGATGAAGCTGCCACCG
>Ga0209008_1000363_pt1 | contig 16568 bp, 12 predicted proteins | sample JacPin_JW_Ref_O3_FD_187963 | JGI IMG/M metagenome (GOLD analysis project Ga0209008, IMG submission 187963) | Forest soil microbial communities from Algoma, Ontario, Canada - Jack Pine, Ontario site 1_JW_Ref_O3 (SPAdes) (version 2) | ecosystem: Environmental > Terrestrial > Soil > Boreal...
TTGGATTTCCGTTCCAATCCGCTCTGCTTACGGTAACGCGCTTAAATACCCCCGCGGCTCTGATTTTGTCGCCGGGAACATCGACCCCATCTAGTACGGCGTTGGCCGGAACTCCGCCATTGTCACCGTCGATTCCGTTTTCATTCAGTGCGGCGAAAGTACAGGCTCCGCTGGTAAATTGAGCTCCCCAATTTGGTTCCACTACAAATTGGCTAGTTCCATCTGGATCGGCGTCAGCCAGCTTGTCGTAGTCCGTAACCCAGCCTGCGGAGCACGTGATGGTGGTCGCATCATTCGCGGTGACCACGCAGTAGTGACCGATTCCCGCACCTGCGACAATGGAAGCGCGAAACCCGGCGAAGGCGCTGACTTTGTAAGAGGCCAACGAGTTGACAATGGCGATTGCACTGCCCGACGTTGCATGTTCCGGTCTGGCAGGAGTGCCTACACCACCGAAGATTCCATTGACTGTAACCTTGTAATAGGCACCGTCCCCGCCTACCGCCGAGCCTGTAACAATGTAACCCACTGGCAAACTTTGTCGCGGCGTTGGAAAGCTGGCTTGATTGATCGTATAGCTGTTCTTAATGTTGATGCGGTTACCCGCCATTAGCCTGCGGCTCTCGGAGCGGACGTTCTCCATCGTGCAGCCGTATGCCGCCTGTGCCGATTCGCAATAGACATCAAACCCCGTTTGGGTTTGGAAACCGTTCTCGAATGACACATCTCTGACGATGGTACTGCCACTATAGGAGGCTATGCCATAGTGGGGGCAGGACTGTACATCACCGCCCTGAAATGTAACCAGCATGGCATTGAAGGCATACAGGCGACCGACATTGACTCCGGTGTTATTACCGCCAACTTGGGCGCAGGCTTCTGTGAATCCCGAAAAATAGTTGTTGAAGAAGCGGATATTGTCGCCTTGCGCGCCGCCGCCGCTTTTGGAGATCAGTGGCCCGATCTGCCCAACATTGTTCCCGTTCCACACGTTGTCATAGAAGGTGATGTTTTGCGGCCTGAGATCATCACCCTGAGCTCCGCTATAGTCCAGATCCATCAGCGGAACGTTCTGTGAGGCACTGGTTTCCCATCGGATTTGGTCGAATACGCCGTATGCCACGCTCTGCCCATCGATGATTCGCTTGTTGGTCGCAGTTTGCATCAAACCGCTCCCAAACTTGTTATCTCCCTCCCAACGAAATCCGATGATGTGGTAGCACTTCAGTTCACCGTTAATCTTATACATCCCGGAGAAGCGCAAAACTCGGTTGTACTGGGCGAGCCCACTGGCATTGGTGCGATTCGATCCAAAGGCTCCGAGGATGGCAGCTTGAATAGCTGGGGTATTGACCTCAGCAGTCGCCTTGGGCGAGGCCCCCCACCACTCTGGGTAAACAGCTTCCAGCGCGTAATTACCTGTAAGGTCGACCGTTCCATGACCCGCGAGTGAATTGACGAAAATCTGTTGCCTGCCGCCAATGATTCTGCCAGCGATGCTTATTGTCTGGCCTGTCGCAGGCTTAAGTGCGCCGCCCGCGGAGAAATCCAGAGTGACGTTCGCGGGAAAGGAAATAGCATTCAATAAAGAGTGAACCCGAGTCGGAAATATCAACACGGCCGGGGATGGACCAATAGTCGTCAACAGGGCGGTCATAGCCTTGGTGTCGTCGCTTGTCCCGTCCCCAACGACTCCATAGCTGCGGACATCAAAGTTGGCCTCAGGTCGATTTACAAACTCGGACGCGGGTGGCTTCGTAGAGATCTGTTGGCTCGCAGCGAGCGTGTTAGACCTGACGGGCGCGCTTTGGATCCGGAAAGCGTTCCCGATTGGTACGGGGCATAGTAGCTCCAGAATCAAAATTGCCTCAATCAGCTTCATCTCGCTTCTTAACGATGATTCGTAACCGGGTGGATCCCCATTTTCAGCGGCTCCTCGAAGCACCTCAGCCTGACTTCGCGAACTATGACGTACGGTTAGACCGCGGAAGTCTCTGTACACAGTCATCGGCCAAGATGAATCCGTCCAGCCGGGAGGCTTCTACGCGCGCGAACACTTTATCGATTCTTAGTGGATGATCGCAAGGAAATCATCTTCTCTTCGGTCGCAGAGATAGCAGCTCTTACCCGGTGCGGGTTACGGCTAGTGGTGTATCCACTGTTGCAATTGGCTGCCTTGATGTCTTGTAATACCGGGCCAGTTTCTTGACGGCTGCCACCAAATCCCTCGCCTCACCCTCTCTCAACGATTCGTGAACGTCAACGCGGACAATCTCCCGGGTAGCCTGATGAGCGTTGGGTAGTTCGAAATGCTGCGGCCTGGGATGCCCGGTAAGCGCCGACCAAGGCAGGCCGCTCTTGCCGAAGACGACGGCGTCTCGGTGCCACGGCTGGTCGGTCGGAAAGAATGGGTATCCGGCGTACACCCCGTCGATCCCCTCTTCCAAGAGGGCCGCAGCGAATTCTTGAGAGTCGCAAACGAGTTTTGAGGTCTCGAGCCGCATCATCAGGAACCAGTAGGAGCCCGAACAATCAGGCGCGTCGCCCACAAGGGATACGCCATCCACTTCGTGCAGACCGGTCTCAACCAAAGAGACGAAGGTGCGCCGTGCTCGAATGGCAACCGGTAGTTTTTCGAGTTGCACTCGGCCGATGGCCATGCTGATCTCATCTTGGTTAAGATTCAGCGAAGCGACTAAGTTTGCGGGATTCCCGAGCGCCCCGTGTGGCTTCCCGCGATCGGCAATCTGTCTAGCCCTCGCAAATAGGAGGGTGTCCTTCGTAAAGACCACACCTCCCTGCGCTCCGCTGCAGTGCTGCTTCCCGAACATCGTGGAGAACGCGGAGATTGTGCCTAACGATCCCACCATCCGCCCCTTATAGAGGGCTCCGTGCGCTTGCGCGCAGTCTTCCACAACCGGAATTCCGCGCTCGGCCGCGAGTCTGAGTACGGGGTCCATGTCCACCGGGTGACCCGAGATATGCGCTACGATGATCGCCGACGTCCGGTCGGTCAGGACCTTCTTGATTTGTTCCGCGGAAATGTTGAGAGATCCGAAGTCCGAGTCCGCCGGGATGGGGATGCAGCCCAACATCGCAACCGGCATCGTGCCGCCCGGATCGGTGATCGCCGGCACGACCACCTCGCTACCAGGCTCAAGATCAAGGACCCTGAGCGCTACATAGATAGCATTGGTGCCCGAGTTCACGGCGGCTGCGTAGCCGCCTCCCAGATAATCTTCGAAGGCTTGGCAATAGGCCTTTGTCTCCGGTCCGCCATAGATCACGGCACCACCCTTGCGGATCTCCCGATCCAGCAACTGCATGACCGCCCGCTGCTCCCTCTTGTCGAAGTGGCGTCGGCGCGGCCAAGGCATTCTACGGGCGCGGGGGCCACCATGGACTGGCGGCGGATTGCGCACCAGCGCCTTGACCACGGCAGGCTCGATGTTCGCTATGCTAAGCGCTCGCCGGACAATTCCGACGGCGAGCCGTTTGGCTGAATTTAACAGTTTCATTTCTTTGATTTCTTTCTTGTGGTTTCTACCGTGACCGCGCAATCCGCTACACAACTATGTTTTGGTGTGCTGCGTAACTACGTTGCGCCGCGTCCAACAGATGAATGACCTCCAGAGTCTCTTCGGCGTCGGGGTCCAATGCGCGCCCAAGCCGAGGCCCTGAAACAGACCCAGCCACCGTGGCACCCCACAGCCTGGGAAACTGCCCTTCGGTCAGCACATCCAGAGCGGCCCAGAGCACCCGGGCGGACAAAGATGACATCGACGAATTCAGGTCAACGTCTATCTCTCGCTTGTCGGTCTCGATGGTGACATGGAACGTCCCATCGTTCCTCGATCCAATGATGGACGATTGCCGCCCGTCATCATGCCACACAGTAATCGAGTCCTGGTCTGTGTTGGTGGAGGCTTCCACCTCTCGCACGCCCGGTCCCATGATAGCGCGCAACATTTCAGCGCCATGGATGCCGTACCAGAAATACCGGCCTTGCGTTTCCTGAATTTGCAACCAGAAGCGAACCCGGCACGTTTTCACCCGCTCTCCTGCCGCTTGGATAGAATTCAACGCACTCACCAAGCCATCCGCGTAGCGGAACGCAGAGCTAGCGAATACCCGCGTGCGGGTCTCTGCGGCGAGCGTGAAAATGTTCTGCGCGTCGGAGGACGAAACTGCGAAGGGCTTGTCAATAAAGACCGGTTTGCCGGAGCCGGCTACTGCGCGGAACAGTGCTGGATGAGCGCGCCCGTCGGATGCGAGGATAAAGACGAGGTCACACGCTTCGGCGACATCCTCGGGTGCATCCATGATTCGAACGCCATAAGTATTTCTCAACTCGTTTGCAAAGCCGGTCACACGGGAGATACTGATCGGCATATCGGGCGAGCCGCCGGGATAAGCTGCGACGACCGTCGCACCGGGAATGTGAAAGGAATCATTGGGGTTGTGCAGAATGCTCGCGAACGCCGAAGCGTGGGAGGTGTCCAGCCCGATAAGGCCAATGCGGACCGCGTTATCGTTTGCTTTCTTCCGCACGGTTTGGATCGACGTTCGCTCCGGTTTCTTCAGCGAACATTTGCGTGCGTCGTAATCTTCCTTAGATATCCCCCGATAAACTATGCTAGTCGAATCCAGCGGAAGTCCGATCACTTTTCCCGTCAGAGCGGACTCATAAGCAGCGGCGCACAACTCCAGTGAACCGAGCGCGGCGGCAGGCGGAATCGGGAGTGGATTCCCGCTCTTAATCTTGTCCGCAATTTCTTGATAAAGGCGAGCGTGCGGCGTCAAGGCGGGCTTGGCTTTGAGACCCAAACGCCTAAGCAGAAAACGGGAACCACGGCTAACAAGTGATCCGGATCGAGAGAGCGTGTCCGGCAGCGCTCTGTCTAGCTCCTTCATGGCTTTGGGCATACGACTCGGGTCGTTGGTCGTGAAATTCCACGGCAAGCCTACCGTTCCAGAGCTGCCATAAATCGTAAAACCCCCGCGAACATGCCCGGAGTTCACAGACGCGACGCACCGCGCCGTGGCTTCGCCGACAAACCGGATTGTTGCCTCTGCATAATCTTCGGATTCGATTCCGGCATAGCGGGTGTCCATGGCGGCGCTGATCGACAACGGGCGACCCATCGCAAGCAAAAGGAGATCCAGTTCGTGAATGAGTTGCGTCATGAAAACACCGCCACCAGCCACTTTCCATGAGCCCCACCATCCTTGCTTTCCGTGATTGGAGTCCGGAATGTAACTGTGCCTCTCAATCAGCGCTGACTGAATTTTCCCAATCCAACCATTCCTACACAGCCATATCAGCCGGCGAAACGACGGGTCGTACCGCAGTTGGTGACTAACCGCTAATCGTCCGGGATTGCGGGCTTCCGCGTCCACTATTCGACCGGCGCTGGCGAGCGACTGGGCGAGCGGCTTCTCGCAGAAGACATATTTGCCGGCGTCAAGCGCCGCCACCGCTATTGCCTCATGGGCCGACGGCGGCGTTGTGATGGTCACGAGATCCACCTGGGGGTCCACGATCAAGTCCGCGGCGTCTAGGTAATGGCGTGGCGCGAGGAATGAAGCACTGAAATCCTGAAGTCTTTCGGGAGCGACGTCGGCTACAGCGACTAGGCTGACGCGACCAGGAAGCATTGAGATGGCCAGGGCATGATCTCTGGCGATCAAGCCTGTTCCAATGATGCCAACGTTGAGCATTAGCTTTTGACCTGCCGAATCACTTCAGAGCTGCTGGCGTAGATTCGCGCAAAGAAGTTTGGGAATTTTTCGAGACTCTCCACAAAGGAGTATGAATGTGGGAGCAAAAAAAACTCGTTGGTCCAGCTTGACACCGCGCGACTCCAGTAGATTGGGTCACCACAACCGCGGTCGAAACTGGCCGTTCTGAAGTGAGTGATTGTTGGTTCGCTTACAGCTCTTAGAATCGGTTCGCAATCGTTCTACGCAGCCCGATTCCACCTGTGCTTGATGGAGGCCTTTAGAAATTCGCTCAATGATGTTGGTGTTGGCGGGACTTTCGTGATCGAAAAATAGGGCACCTGCCTTGCCCCGAATCCGCGAAAGCCACGTTCGACCGGTTGCAGCATGGAACCCTCGAAGTCGAACCGTTTCACGACTGAGCTGGCGAAAATTACCGCTTCCCAAAGAGCCAGCAACTGCGCGCCACTCTTGCGAAGGCTCGGCTCGCTCCCTCCCATCAAATAGTAGGCCGTGTCGTTTGCCCACGCGATATAAACCGCCGCGTGTACTCTTCCCTCAGAGTCGACGCCTGCAAAAAGCTTACGCCCTGCATTGGCGCAACAAGCTCTATCTAAACGAAGAATTAGTTCATCGCTCGCCAACGGCTCCCGGCCTTGACGGTGAAACGTCTTGCGATTCAATTCTAAAAACCTCTCCGTGTCGAGGGTATCTATGATTCGGATGCCCGACTTCATCGCTTTTCGAATATCGCGTCGATGGTTTGGCCGCATACCATTCCAGACAGAAGTTAGATCGGAAATGTCTTCCAGCACATACGTATAGCGTGCAGTTTGGGTGTACCCCTGCCAATAAAAGGGCAACCAATCAGTGAAGTTCTCGTGAAAATTCTGATGAAAGTTGGCAGTATCTCCTAATTGCTCGATCAATTCCGTCGCCAGTTCCTGGTTCTTCGATTGCATTTCGACCGACTCGATGTCAGAAGGCGCGAAGAGTATGCCCAGTTTTTGACTCAAAGCCGGCATGCAGACATGCTTGGCTCCGTCGCTGTTGCGATAAACAATCGGCCAAGCAGCTTGGATTCCATCGCCCTCATTGATTTTCAAAATCTCATACATCCCTGGCGCCAACGCCTCGAGCCACCAACGATGAGCAAAAATACTTCCCTGGGGAGATTGCGTCACCAGCTCCTCGTAGGTTGCTGGCAATTTCGCAAATCTGGCTGTCGGCGCGCCGGTATATCGCCATACAGCCGCCCGCTCGACGGAGCTTTCCACCCCAATCGGGACTTGCGCTTCCTGCACCCCAGCACTTGTCAAATCTGGCATCGTCGTCACACTCCTTGTGACGATGATGATGCTCGGGGCGCCATGGAGCAAGTAACTTAGTAGGCACCGCGATTATCGAGAAACCGCCGCGGACCCTTCGCATTCCGCCACGCTTTCTTTCATGGTGGGTCATTCTCATTCGACCGAATGTTGGTTCGCTTGCAGCTCTCAGAATCGGTTCGCGATCGTTCTACGCGCCCGATTCCACCTATGTTTGATGGAGGCCTTTAGAAATTCGCTCAATGTTGTTGGTGCTGGCGGGACTTTCGTGATCGAAGAATACGGCAGCTGCCTTGCCCCGAATCCGCGAAAGCCATGTTCGACCTGTTGCAGCATGGAGCCCTCGAAGTCGAACCGTTTCACGACTGAGCTGGCGAAAATTACTGCTTCCCAAAGAGCCAGCAACTGCGCGCCACTCTTGCGAAGATCCGGCTCGCTCCCTCCCATCAAATAGTAGGCCGTGTCGTTTGTCCACGCGATGTAAACCGCCGCATGTATTCTTCCCTGAGAGTCGATGCCCGCAAAAATCTTACGCCCTGCATTGGCGCAACAAGCTCTATCTAAACGAAGAATCAGTTCATCGCTCGCCAACGGCTCCCGGCCTTGACGGTGAAACGTCTTGCGATTCAATTCTAAAAACCTCTCCGTGTCGAGGGTATCTATGATTCGGATGCCCAGCCGTGTCGCTCTTTGAATATCGCGTCGATGGTTTGGCCGCATACCATTCCAGACAGAAGTTAGATCGGAAATGTCTCCCAGCACATAGGTATAGCGTGTAGTTTGGGTGTACCCCTGCCAATAAAAGGGCAACCAGTCAGTGAAGTTCTCGTGAAAATTTTGATGAAAGCTCGCAGTATCTCCTAATCGCTTGATCAACTCGATCGTGCGCCTTTGGTTTTTCGATTGTGCTTCGACTGGTTTCGCGGCAGAAGGCGCGAAGAGTATGCCCAATTTTTGAGTCAAAGCCGGCATGCAGACATGCTTGGCTCCGTCGCTCTTGCGATAGATAATCGGCCAAGCAGCTTGGATTCCATCGCCCTCGTTGATTTCCAAAATCTCATACATCCCCGGCGCCACTGCCTCGAGCCACCAACGCTGAGCAAAAAGACTCCGTTGGGGAGATCGTTTCACGAACTCTTCGTATCCGTCGACCAAGAGGCTCACCGGTCATCCCGTAGGAACCCCCAAAAACGACCTGAAACCAGGAAGAAAGCCAAACTAAAGTATCTTGCCGGGTCGCTAGCGGCGCATTTGCATCCTCCCAAATGCGCTTCTTATCTAGACTTGCTCTCCTCTGATTGATGGATTCCTATCTTGATTATCGTTTCTTAACTGCGCCGCGCAACTTTCTACGCATCCGAGTCCATCGGAATTCGATGGAACTCCGTAAATAGGCGCTCAAAGACGTCGGTGCCGGAGGGACCTTCGTGATCGAAAAATAGGGCACCTGTTTTGCCCCGAATCCGCGAAACACAGGCTCCACCTGCGGCAGCATGGATCCCACAAGATCCAAATGGCTCGCAATCGATCTGGCAAAAACCATCGTTTCCCAAGAAACCAACCGGTAGGCATTGCTGTCCCTAAGCTCTGGGTCGCCTCCTCCCATCAGGGTGTAGGCCTGGTCACCGACCCAAGCTATGTACACCGCAGCATGTACTCTCCCCTGGAGGTCCACGCCCGCAAGTATCTTGCGCCCGGCATTCTGGGAACAAGCTGTGTCTATGCGACGAACAAGCTCATCGCTACCCAAAGGGCTTCTGTTCTGACGTGCGAATGTCTTACGGATCACGTCCAAAAACTGGTCTAAGTCTAGATCATCCCTGACTTGAATTCCCAATTTTTGAGCTTGTCTAATTTCCGTCCGGGTTTTCTGACGCAGGTTGTCCCATAAAACACCTAGGTCCGACATGTCCTCAAAAACATAAGTATAACGGGTCGTTTGGGAAAATCCTTGCCAACAAAATGGCAGCCAATCGTTGAAGTTCTCGTGAAAATTCTGGTGAAAGCTGGCGGTATCTCCTAATTGCTCTATCAATTCTGTCGTCAGCTTTTGGTTTTTTGATTGTGCTTCAACCGGTTTCGCGCTAGTGGGTGCGAAGAGTATGCCCAACTTTTGCGTCAAAGCCGGCATGCAGACGCGCTTGGTTCCATCTCCTTCGTCGAAAACGATCGGCCAAGCAGCTTGGAATTCATCACCCTGCTTGATTTCCAGAATCTCATACATCCCCGGCGCCACTGCCTCGAGCCACCAACGATGGGCAAAAAGGCTCCCTTGGGGAGATCGTTTCACCAGTTCCTCGTAGGTTAACGGGAGTCTCAGCGACGTCGTTGGACGCTTTGTGTCTTTGATGACGGATTCCATACTTTATCGTCTTACACCACTCTTCTCTAGAGATAGCGGCGGGCGAGCCAGCCTGCTTGAGACCGTACAGGTTAACATTTTCTATCAAGACTGTCTGTCCGCATTTTCCCGGCATGAAAGCCCAGACGGCGAAAGAGTCTTTGGTTTTCGCAAACAGCTCTCGAATCACCAAGAACGCTCGCTTGGGACCCCCTTTACCGGTTTCCCATGGGTTGATCGGGGCCGCCGACCGCCGGCACGGGCTGTTTCTGTGACGACTGATTCCATCTCTCTATCGTTTGAACTTAAGTTGCCTAGCGATACTAGATAGCTGTACGAACCACGCCTTCAGAGTCATTTTTACTCAGCATCTCACAATGTTCCTCAAGAACAATTATGATGACATGGCGTCTGTTGAATCTGCGAGAGTCGAATGCTGCGCTTTCGGCGGACTAAGACTGCTTTGGAGTCAGAAGTGCGTGGAAACGGTATTCGTAAAACCAGGAATTACGAAATTCGACATCAAATCCGCTTTCCTTAGCTATCCTTTCTATGTCGGCTTGCGAAAACCAATTTCCGATCCCGTCCCAAAGTAGGTTCCGCTGAAAATGCGCAATGAGGCGCCGCCGCGTAAGATGGATCCATCTTCGCATTCGCCCAACAAACTGCGTTTGACTGGGAAGCAACTGCCTTTGGTAGTACAAGTCTTTCAGTGCCGAATTAGGGATCATTGCCGCGCAGACCAATCCACCCGCGCTCAAAACGCGCTGGCACTCACGGAGGTGTTCTCTAAAGTCTGCAAGAGTCAGATATTGGAGCAGTTGATAAGACAGGATCACATTTACGCTGCTGATTACCTCGGGGAACTTTTGCGCGGTCCCGGAAAGCAGTTTCACGTTCGCAAGGCTATGACTTTGAATTCGCTGACGTGCCGTCGCTAGCATCGTTTCAGAGAAGTCGACCGCGAACACTTGTTCAAATTCTGGCGCGAGGTACGTCGTCAGCTGACAAGCGCCGCAGCCCACATCAAGCAATGTGCCTCTCAATGGAAGCATCGCCAGAAGCTCAGAAGCGTATTTCTGAAACCATTCCTCTGTCGAGTGTCGGTGCCCACCGTCGGTTTTTCCGATCCAGTATTTCCGGCTGAACGATTGAAGCATCGATCCATGTATTTCCATTAGAATGCCTTGACTGGTAACTGCTCAGTCTTAGGTGGCTAGCGCGCCTTATTTTCGTGCGGAATCGGCTTTCACAATGGCTTCGCCCCCGATAGCTCGAAACCAGTCCGCCCAGTTGGTGGAGTCGAGGTAAAGCAAGCGAGGATATCGCTCCACGGCCGCGCTTATCTTTCGCGCCGTAACAAACAGGTAGTCCCCGCGCTCAATCTGCCAGTGCCAATGGAATCGGAGCCACCAGTCCGAGATTTTCGAAAGAACCCGAAATATCTTACCTTTCGGCGGCAGCGGATTCTGGTCGTAGGTGCGGCTGGTAGAAATCTCGATCGCGAATCCCGCCGACCGAAGGATTTCGCGCAATTCGTGGCAATCGTAGATCCGATTGTGACGATTGGTGCTGAAACCGCTAAACTCCATTCCGAGGTAGGGCGTCTCTCCCTTCATGATGCGAAAGAGGTTGCTGAAGGCAGCAGCGTTTGGGGTACTCAAAACAAGCAAGCCGCCAGGTTTCAACACTCGGTTCGCCTCGATAAGAGCATGCATGGGATCAAGGCCGAAGTGTTCGAAAACTTCCATCATCAACACGGCATCTACCGAGTTGTCTGGCTGGGGAATCTTTTCGGTCTCCACGTCGAGGATTAGGTTCCGCGCGGTTGCACCGTTATCGGTGACGTAGCAATAACTCGCATTGCACTCGCCCTCCTCCTTGGCAATCCCGATGATGTCGCGCCAACCTAGTGCAACGTAGTAACCAATCGCTGGCTGATAACAACCGATATCCATCAGCGTTGTCTCGCCCAAAGATGGACGTGGTACCAAATCGCGAAACCGAGACAAGGTTGATGACGTCAACCAAGCGTCGAGCGAGACACTGTTGCGCAGTTGCGAGTGATCGCGAATAACCTGTTCGATCTTTTCAAGGTGCATCACGACTTGCTAGAGCCCTGCTACCTTTTCCGGACGAGTGTCAAAAGTGCGGGAATCCACGACGGCTAGAACGCCGTAACCTCCCGATCATGCTCCGTAATTGCTAAGAACCGGTTCGCCATTCGCATTCTGTAAAGAAAGCACCATACTCCGGAATTTTCCCTGATCCGTATACATCGTCTTCAAGAACCTCGAACACCGCAGCATGGGAAACGTAATCCAAATATTCATAAGCTGGGGGAATTGACGCGGCAATGAGCACGTAATACCTTGCGGGAAGGAGCTGCAGTTTCGGGATGGTACAGGTAATCGACCCTTCACCCGTTAAGTTGTAGAACGGCGTTGTGGTCTCGCGCGTCGCCAATCGTAAAATCGTATCGCTCCAAATATTCTCCAAGTGAATACTAACATCGCAGGTCTTAACTATTTCAGCTGCTGAGAACCTCACAACAATCTGCGCCGCTTCTCCCATGTAAAGCACGTTCTTCACGCCACTCTTGCCGATTACATAGACGTCAGTGAATCTCAGCCTGCCATTACCCTGCCTGTCCTTTCGCCCTTCGAGTAAAATTCCTGTGGCTGTTGCATCCCGATCGCAAAGATATTGCTGAATCCCGTCATCGACATCTCCGTCGGAAGCAACAGAACCAGCGGATAGAACAATTGTCCGAGAGCATAGGCTTCTGATCATCGCCATGTTATGACTTACGATCAAAACTGTTCGTCCCTGCTGCGACACATCCTGCATCTTCCCGAGGCATTTTTTCTGAAATTGCGCATCCCCGACCGCAAGCACCTCATCCACGATAAGGATCTCCGGCTCGAGGTGGGCGGCCACGGCGAAAGCGAGGCGAACATACATCCCAGAACTGTAGCGTTTAACCGGGGTATCGAGAAATTTCTCGATCTCGGCGAAGGCTACGATTTCATCGAACCTCCCTTTGATCTCCTTCTTAGTCATCCCGAGGATCGCACCGTTAAGAAAGATGTTCTCCCGACCTGTCAGCTCCGGATGGAAGCCAGTGCCCACCTCGAGTAAGCTCGCCACGCGCCCATTGATCGTCACGCGCCCTTCGCTTGGTTCCGTGATGCGCGAAAGAATCTTCAAAAGCGTGCTTTTGCCGGCGCCATTGGGCCCGATCACACCCGTCACTTCGCCGCGCTTTATGTCAAAGCTTACGTCTTTAAGGGCCCAAAACTCTTCCAACTCATCGCCGGCAACTATTGGGCGGCCACGCACCAGATCGACAGCGGTCCGCCCGAGTCGGTGCATTTTATGAACGACCACGTCCCGAAGGGCAACGTAGGGTTCGCTAGCACTCTGGTGACCGATCATATATCTCTTGCCTAAGCCCTCGGATCGGATGACAACGTCGTTCTCCATGTCAGATGAGATCAGCGAAGGTGCGCTCGGTCTTGCGGAAATAGGACATTCCCAACCAAAGCAGGGCGGCGATGACGACGAGGTTCAGATATAAGCCCGGCATGTAAAGCTCGCTCTGGCCTCGAAGCAGGCACCAACGGAAGCCATCGATTACACCTACCACTGGGTTCAGACGGTATAGAAGTCTCCACTTCTCCGGAATCACCGCACTCGAAAAGCCCACGGGAGACACGTACATTCCGAATTGCACGATAAACGGAATGATAAAGCGGAAATCTCGGTACTTCACATTAAGGGCTGTTATGTAAAGTGCAGGCCCAAGGCTCGCCAAAACAGCAAGTGCGATGAATAGCGGGAGGAAGACAATTCGAAAATCAGGCAGAACACCGAACCAAAGCATCATCAACACAAGCAAGATGAAGGTAATGGCAAACTCGACAAGTGCCACGACGCTAGAAGCGCAGGGCACGATCAAGCGCGGGAAATACACTTTACTGATTAAGTTCGCATTACTTACCAGACTGTTCGACGCCTCACTCAAGACGGTTGAGAACAACATCCATGGCAGCATTCCGGCGAACACCATGACGGGATAGGGCACTGCCCCGTCGCTGGGCAAGTGGGCCAGGCGACCGAAGATTACGGTAAAGATAAGCATAGTAAGAAGCGGTCGCACCAAAGCCCACGCTATTCCGATTACCGTTTGCTTGTACCGGATGGCAATATCGCGCCAGGCAAGAATGGCGAATAGCTCGCGATATGACCAAAGATCTCGCCAGTAATGGCGCTCCGCGCGGCCAGCCTCGAGCACGAGGACACGCTCGGGCGTTCGGTGAGCCTGATCTTTCTTCGTTATCGCGACCGTTAAGCCAGCCATACGCTCGTTCTCTGAAGACTCCTAGACGCTACTTCGCGCGGAACAACAGGCTCGTTTTGATAGTTGCTCCGGATAACCATTGAGTGCAAGCGGCCTCACATCAACCGATTTAACGCCGCATAAACACTGGCTGCAAACGTCTCACGACCGAATCGGCTACGCGCAGCGGCTGCCAGTGTGCTCGAATCCGGCTTTGGCGCAGCGAGGAGACGGGCGATGGCGTCTTGGAGATCGTCCTCTGCCACGAGCGTCCCAAGATGGCCGTCAGCGAGCGCGTCTCTGGCACCGGCCACGCCGAGGCCAAGCGCCGGCGTACCGCTCGCCATTGCCTCCAGGAATGCGACGCCAAACCCTTCGCCGGTTGACGGCATTACGAACAGGTCGGCTGCGCGGTAGATCTCGATAAGACTTTGCAGACCCACGTCGCCGAGGAAACGCACTCGGTCGCTCACCCCAGCATTCCGGGCAAGGTCCTCAAGGCGGGCGCGATCGTCCCCTTCACCGACGACTATATAGCAGATGTCATGTCCCTTCGCGACAAGATCAGGGATTGCGACAATTACTCGGTCGTGACCCTTATAGCGCTCTCGCGAGTCCATTCGGCCCACAGTTAAGAGGACACGCTTACCTTCGACCCCCAATGCAGCACGTTGTGTCGAGCCGTCTGCCGGCGTGAAAACTTCCCTAACGGTGTTCGGCACGACGAGGAGTCGATCGGGTGCTATCGCGGCCCAAGAGAGCACGGCTGCGCGCGTATAGCGCGAGACACATAATACGAGATCGGCTCGTTCCGTGGCCATGCGCTGAATCCGCGACGGCCGCGGCCAGGCTTCGATTCCATGCGCCTGAATGATGAGCTTTGCACCTTTGAGCCGCGCGATCAGCGCGGCTAACGGCGCCATGAAGAGGTGTCCGCAGAACACAACATCTACTGTCCGGAAAAGTGCAGTTCGCAGGGCTGCGACCGAATAGGCAATCCGTCCAGGCCGCGCTAGCAATTGTTCAACAGGTTCGGGCATCTCCGGTGAATCGGGTGCTTGGCGTGGCAGGACAGTGATCGATGGGAGCCCCGCTTCGGCCAGCGCCCCGAAGAAGTCGCGGTTGTATTGCGCGATGCCGCCACGTCCCCGATAGGCATCCGTCACAAGCGCTAGCATCGCGGGAGGGGGTTTCATGATGCGTGGACTTCTAGCGGGCGCTTGGTTAGGGGCCCTCCGTCTAGCACGGCCTGCGACCATCTGCGAGAAACATTGCCCTTGGACTCAGGCTTATGTCCGATCGACGAAGCATTACCCACTACGGAGTTAATCCACGCGCCAGTGGGCACAGCGAAGCCTGACTTCGCTCGAGTCAGGACCTCGTTTGGCAATGGCGTGATCGGCGCTGCAGCGAGCGCAGCCTTGCCCGCGCCCTTGGTGATTACGGGAATCGAGGATGCGAGCGCGCCAAGCAGTGTGAAGTCCACGAGTGGCACGCGAATCTCAAGGCTGTGTGCCATCCCCGCCCAATCGGCGTCCCGAAGAAGTTGATTGCGCATGTAGTGCACCGATTCAAGGACGCAGACGCGCGCGAGATCGGAACCGGGGTCAGGTTTGAGGCTCGCACCGAGACAACGCAATGGTCTTAGCCTGCGCATACCCTCGCGTGCGATATCGGGGTCCATCACCTCCGGCAGTTCCTTCGGCAGGAACAAGCCGCGACGCAGAAGATATGCGCCAGCCCATGTACCCGAATGTTCCAGGAGCCCGAGCGCCTTGGGTCGAGCGTGCGAAAAAGCTGGCGCGACGCAACCGATGAGCGTGCGCGCAAAAAGCCCCAACCCGGGGACGACGGCGAGTGCGCCGAACCGACGGCGCCAGCGCGGTACGTCCACGAAGCTGGGATATCCCCCCAAAAGTTCATCGCCGCCGAGACCCGAGATCACGACCTTGAGACCCACCTCCTTCGCCGCTTTAGAAACGAACCAAGTGTTCACACCGTCGATTGAGGGTTGGTCCATAGCGTCAAGGATTGCCGGTAGATCCTGGACGAACTCCTGTTGGCTGAGGCGCCGCACAATGTGACTTGCCCCGTAGTGATCGCACACGCGAGCCGCCAACGGAGCTTCGTCTTCTGACGTGCCACGGAACTCTTCGAAAGCGAGCGTGATGGCGCGGACCCCGCATTGGCCCGCGTCGCGCATGCAGCCCAGCAACGCTCCGGAGTCGACGCCCGCAGAAAGGAAGATACCCACCTCTACATCGGCCAGCAAATGGGCTCGGATGCTGTCAAGGACCGCAGCACGCACTCGTTCAGAAATCTCAGCTACCGGGACTGCATTGGGGAAGCCTTTGGCCAAGAGTTCGGCAAGGTTTGAAAAGGGCTTGGGCTCCCGCGGGCCTGCAGCGTCAACAAATTGTGTATGACCCGCGGGCAAACATCGAATATCTCGGTATAGCGTAAACGGTTCGGGCACGCTACCAAACAAATGGAAGCCGACAACACCTGCTGGTTCAGGGTCGCGCGAAAGATGTCCTCCCGCGAGAAGTGCTTTGACCTGGGAGGCAAAGCGGAATGTCCAACCGTCATTTGCGGTGTAGAGCGGCTTAATGCCGTAGGGATCGCGTGCTAGGAAGAGGCAATGCTGCACTTGGTCCCAGATAGCAAAAGCGAACATCCCACGAAGTCTATGTACCATCTCGGCGCCATGGCGCGCATAGAGATGCAAGAGCACCTCGGTGTCGGAGGTCGTGCGGAAGCGGGCGCCGTCCGTCTCGAGTTCGGTGCGGAGCTGAGGATAATTGTAGATCTCGCCATTGAATACGACGACGAAACG
>Ga0209008_1000364_pt1 | contig 16515 bp, 10 predicted proteins | sample JacPin_JW_Ref_O3_FD_187963 | JGI IMG/M metagenome (GOLD analysis project Ga0209008, IMG submission 187963) | Forest soil microbial communities from Algoma, Ontario, Canada - Jack Pine, Ontario site 1_JW_Ref_O3 (SPAdes) (version 2) | ecosystem: Environmental > Terrestrial > Soil > Boreal...
CCCACCAGCGTCGCGGTCGGTGACTTCAATGGCGATGGCAAGCTTGACATTGCCGTGCTCTACGGTTCGAGCAACGCGCACGTCAGCGTTCTTCTCGGGAACGGCGACGGCACCTTCAAACCTTTCATCACCACTACCGCCGGCGCGGGAGGCAACAGCATAGCGGTCGGCGATTTCAACGGCGATGGCAAGCTCGATGTCGCCGTCTCCGACAATCTCGAACTGACCGAAGGCGTCGACATTATGTTGGGGAATGGCGATGGAACCTTTCAGGCTCCGGTGACTTACGCTACGGCGAATGATCCGCGGATGGTTGCGGTTGCAGATTTCAATGGCGACGGCAAGCTCGACTTGGCAACGATCAACGGTGGCAGCGAAACTGTATCGGTGCTGCTCGGAACCGGCACGGGAAGCTTCGGAACGCACGCAGACTTTGCCACAAAGCAACAAGGCTGCGTCAGTATTGCCGCGGGCAGCCTACGCAACAATGGCAAGATCGACGTTGTTGCCGGATGCCAGACACTTGGCCAGGTCGTGGTGTTGCTCGGCAGCGGCACGGGAACACTTGGAAAGGCGAAAGATTATGCCGTGCCCGCGGGTGCGGATATCGTTGCGTTAGGCGACTTCAATGGCGACGGTAAACTTGACGTTGCAGTCACCAATGGCGCCAGCACCGGCGCGGTTTCCGTGCTCACCGGCAGTGGCTCGGGAACGTTGAAGGCGGCGGTATTTTTCGGCACGAACTTTGGTCCGACGGCACTCGGCGTGGCCGATTTCAACGGCGATGGCAAGGCTGACGTGGTGACGGCGGACGGCGGCAGTCCGTTTGGAACTGTCATCGGTGAGATCTCGGTGCTGCAGAGTAATGGCAAAACTTTGTTGACCGATCGCAGCGACTACAGCCTCACCACCCTCGCCACCAGCGGGGCTTATAGCGGTATTGCGGCGGCTGCTCTTACCAGCAAGGGCAAGCCGGATCTGATTATTCCCGTCACTTTTTCCAATCAGCTCGCGGTTCTTGTAAACAAGGGCAATGGAACATTTGATCCGTTTACGACTTATGCGCTGCCTACAAATCCCGAGGCGGTGGTCACTGGCGACTTCAACAATGATAAAAGCACAGATGTTGCGGTAGTGAATTTTGGCAGCCCCGGCGGAATTTCCGTGCTGCTTAACTCGGGCAGTGGAACGCTTGGGGCCTACACGCAATACAGCATTAATGGATACGGCTATGGCATAGCGACGGGCGACTTCAATCACGATGGCAACCTCGATCTCGTGGTCACCGATCTAGAGAGCAACACTGTGTCGGTGCTTCTCGGCAACGGCACCGGCGCTTTTCCGTCGTTCGCCACCTACGCGACTGGATCTTTGCCATACGGCATCACGGTCGGAGACTTCAATCATGACGGCTTCCCTGATTTGGCGGTTGCCAATGAGGGGGGTAGCACCGTCTCGATACTTATCAATCATCGTGACGGTACGTTTCTTCCGAAAGTGGATTACGCGGTTGGCGGTAACCCAATCTCGGTCGCGACGGCGAGCTTCCGGGGCAATGGCATTCTTGACTTAGCCGTCGCCACCGATCAGGCCTTCGGCGGAGTTGCTGTTTTGTTGGGAAATAATGACGGGACGTTCCAGAAAGCCGTAACGTACGACACGTTGAACAACGCTTACTGGATTGTTGCTGGCGACTTCAACAACGATGGCAACGTGGATTTGGCGTTCACCGTTCTGAATTCGGGGAACCCCGGGTTTGTGACCCTGATGCCCGGCAACGGCGACGGGACTTTCGGAGCGGGCGTAACGCTCACTACTGGAACATTGCCTTATGGAATCGTGGCTGCGGATTTCAACGATGACGGCGGATTGGATGTCGCCACCGATAATGGATCGACTAGCGATGTAGGCTCGGCAAGCGTATTGCTCAATGAGCCGGTAATCGGCTTGTCGCCGAACAGCCTGGCCTTCGCGGCTCAAAAAGTGGGAACCACAAGCGCCTCGCAGGTGGTGACGCTGATTAATCCGGGAGCGACGCCACTCAAAATTACGAGCATCAAGATCAGCGGCGACTTCTTGGAAACCAATAGCTGCCCCAAAGAGCTCACGACCGGGAAAGGCTGCACCATCAACGTGAGCTTTTCGCCGACGGCGAGCGGTACGCTCAAGGGGACTGTAACGATAAAAGACTCGGCTCTGACCAGCGCGCAAAGCGTCGCTCTGTCAGGAACCGGAACCATGTAGCCAGTGCCCCTGGTCCCATTCGAAACTGGGAATGGCTGTCAGATGCTGTTGTAGAAGCGTGAGGGTCGTCAATCTGCCCTGCCACCGTCTCTCGTTTCCAGCCGAATTCTATTGGCATTTGAATTTCTGGTACCCGACGATAGTCGTGGACGTCAAGCTTGACGCAACGAAGAATCTGGTCATAACGACCGCCGTTTCCCTCATTCACGCCAGAATCGCGGAGCCAGACCTCTACAAGCCTCTTATTCGGCACAGGCACCGTTCGTATCCGTCCGCCTTGCCCACCAAATCGACAATAACCCAGTCTTGGGTGGGCAAGACATGCGCTGCTCGAACTGGAAGTGGCGGGATAAAACAGCCTAGCCAAATTGGTGATCCGACTCTCTTAGTGCGAAGCGAGCCGCTCTTGTATTTGCCCGCACTGACTCCATCGGGAGAAAGGCTGCGTAGCGGAGGTTTCCCCAGACTCCCGCTACGCATTTCTCATCGCAGTTCCGAGCCAGGTTGCGATGCAGTTACTAGCCGAGCCTGGCCCGCCAAGTACTACTTACTTGCGCCCTTACTGGCAACGACCCAGCCGGTCGAGGTTTTCTTGCAGACAAATTGAACGGCCCGCGTTGGGAACCTGCGAGCACTTCCGCGACTAATGTTGGTCACGGTCTCACTGCACTGATAGCGCGCCGTATCTCCTGAGACAGAAGGAGGTTCAACACACTGTTCCTGCAGCACTACCTTCTGCGTCAACCTGAAGAATGTTTCGAACGCGTTCTTTGCTTGGCCGTTGCCCGCTAACGAAGGCCAGACTTTGGTCAATTCGTCGATGCTCTTGAGTTCGTAGGCACTCTTAAAACGGTCGATGCACTCCCTGGCCTCGGAACTTCGAGTCGTCATTGACGCAACCGGCGGAGCAGTCGCTGGCGCGGTCGCCGGTGCAGTCACCGCCGGCGCAGTCGCTGGCGCAGTCTCCGCCGGTGCAGCGGGAGGAACAACGTCGATTGTCACCTGCCTTGAATCGGTCCCGCCCGGCCCCTTGGCCGTCAAGGTGTACGTGTTTCGATTATTCGGCTCGACTTGTTTGGAGCCGCTCTTCTCGACGCGGCCACCGTCGATCGAGACCTCGTCGGCGTGCTCCGTCTGCCAGCTCAATTGCGCTGGCTGGCCTTGCTGGATCGAGGATGCGCTGGGAGTGAAGAAGGAGATAACTGGTTTCGGCTTAGGAATCTCTAGGAGTTCCGCGGCGACCGAAACCTGTTTGCCTGATTCTGCCGTGGCGCTCCCGGACCACGGCTCATAGCCATCCAGTTTTGCTTCGATACTGTGGCGTCCAGGAACCACTTTCTGTATTAGGCGGCCTTCCGCGGGAACTGTTCCGCGAGGTTCCTGGTCGATAAGAATGCTGGCTGCGGGCGGGGCCTGCAGCACCAAGTAAGCGGGCGCCGGCGATGCCTGTTTCTGGGCTTGTTCCGTCAGCTTAAAGGTAACTATCGACGTTCCTTCCTTTGCAATTTCGACTTGTTCCGACGAGTCCGCATACCCTTGTTTGCGCAGAACGATCTCGTGGTTACCGATGTCGAACTTACCCTCAAATTTCCTGTCGACGTCGGTAAGACCCTTTAGATTGCGATCGACGTAGATTTCTGCCCCACCAACATTGGCGTGAATAATCAAAGTACCGATTACAACCGGGGGTGGATTTGGAGTAGCCGTTTGCACTGGCACCTGGTCCAGCTTTACCGTCGGCAATGACTTCGTGTCTCGGGCGATGGACACCTGCCGCGTGACCGGCTCGTAACCGTCCCGTTCGGCTCGCAATGAATACGTTCCCGGCCGCAAGGGCAGATCGCACGGTGCGCGACACGTCTCGGCCCCGACGGTGACAACGGCGTCGGGCGGGACGGTCGTAATCTCCACCGAGACGGCCCTTTTGGCTGCGCTCAGGATGAAGTAGAGGTAGCCTGCTGCGGCTAGAACGATTAGCACGGAAGCGAAGGCGATGGACTTGCGGGGTCCGGCAAGTCGATTCGTCGAATCCGACCCGCGCAGGCTCGTGGTATCCCTCCCGGCCGCTGACATACCGGATTCCGTATCCCGTTTCAGCCGTTGCAAATCCGTTCGCATGTCGGCTGCGTGTTGATAGCGAAGATTACGGTCTTTCTCCAGAGCCTTCTTGATGATCTGTTCCAGTTCCGGCGGCACGTCGGGATTCAGACGCACGGGAGTTATCGGGGCACGGTTCAGGATCGCCTCGAAGATCGTCGCTGTACTATCCCCACGGAAGGGCAACTGGCCGGTGGCCATCTCATAGAGGACAGTTCCAAACGAGAACAGATCGCTGCGGGCATCCAGTTCCTTGGCACGCGCCTGCTCGGGCGACATATAGGCGACGGTTCCAATCGTCGAACCTGGACTGGTCAGATGGGACTCGTCGTCAATGGTCGGGGCGTTTGCGTCGGTCGGGGCTGCTGGATCCCCAAAAAGCTTCGCTAGCCCGAAATCCAGAATCTTGGCGTGGCCGCGCTCGGTCACAAAAATGTTCGCGGGCTTAATGTCGCGGTGGACGATCCCCTTGGAGTGAGCGGCGTCGAGCGCGTCGGCGATCTCGGCGGCGAGCGATAGAATCAGTTCCGTTTCCAGAGGACGCCCCGCGATGCGATGCTTCAGGGTCGTTCCGTCCAGAAACTCCATGGCGATGAACGCCTGGGCATCCTGGTCGCCAATGTCATAAATCGTGCAGATATTGGGGTGGTTCAGTGCGGACGCCGCTTGGGCTTCCCGCCGGAATCGGGCAAGCGCCTGCGGGTCACTGGCCACTTCCTCCGGCAAGAACTTGAGAGCGACGAAACGACGCAGCCGTGCGTCCTCGGCCTTGTAGACGACACCCATCCCGCCGCCGCCGAGCTTCTCGACGATGCGATAGTGCGAGATCGTCTGGCCGACCATGTGCAAAACATGCTATGGCGGAAGAGTAGGCAAGTCAATGAAACCCGTGGAGTCATGAAACCCGTGGAGTCGTAAGTCGACAGAAGGAGGTCAATGTGAAAAGAGAACGCCTAACACAGATCGTCCTGGTGATCGGGTCGCCGGTGCCTGCTTGAAGTTTCTAGAGAGTTCCCAAAGTCTGTCGAAATGGCCTATTCCCGCCCGTCATACCTTCAAGCGCGCAAAGGCGCTTAAAATCGTTTCTACAGGAGAAATTCTGATGCAATTTGCCCTGCTGATCTACGAATTACCGGAAGCTTTTGCGGCACGGAAGAGCGACGGAACCGATTCCTACACCGGTGCTTGGCGCGCATACCACAAGGCTCTCGTCGAATCCGGCAGCTACCTCGCGGGCGATCCGCTTGAAGTGCCGGAGACTGGAACCACCGTGCGGCTTAAGGAAGGAAAGCGGCGCGTACAGGATGGCCCCTTCGCTGACACCAAGGAGCAACTGGGGGGATTCATAATCATGGAACTCCCCTCGCTTGACGCGGCGCTGGATTGGGCCGCGCGCTGCCCGACGGCCGCGACCGGCGCTGTCGAGGTCCGTCCCCTTGCACCCGCAGCCAAGCACCGGATCACGTGATGAACGGAAGCGACCAGGAGAGCACTCATCGAACCACTCATCGAACTATCGAGCGGGTGGCCCGCGAGTCGTACGGTCGTCTGGTGGCCTATCTTTCTTCGCAGACGCGAGACGTGGCCAGCGCGGAGGACTCTCTCAGCAATGCGCTGGTAGCCGCACTCACGGCTTGGCCGCGAGACGGCGTGCCGCAAAATCCGGAGGCCTGGCTGCTGACGGCGGCGCGCCGCTCCTTTATCGATCTGGTGCGTCATCGACAAGTGGCCGTAGCCAGTGAGCCCACTCTCCGGCTCCTAAGGGAGGAACGCGAGGTGACGTTGCCGGCGGAGTTTCCAGATGACCGGTTGAAGCTCCTGTTCGTATGCGCTCACCCCGCGATTGATTCCTCCATGCACACGCCGCTCATGCTCCAGACGGTTCTGGGACTGGATGCGGCGCAGATCGCCCACGCCTTCTTGGTCTCACCGACGACGATGGGGCAGCGCCTGGTGCGTGCCAAGACGAAGATTCGCGACGGCGGCATTCAGTTCGAGGTTCCGCAAGAGCGCGAACTGCCGCAGCGGCTCGACGCGGTGCTCGAAGCGATTTACGCCGCCTTTGGCATTGGCTGGGATGATATGGCAGGCGTCGATCAGAGCGGTCGGGAGCTTGCCGAGGAAGCGATCTGGCTCGGACGCGTCCTTCTCGAGCTAATGCCGAAGGAAGCGGAGGTTCGCGGGCTGCTGGCTCTCATGCTCCACTGTGAAGCGCGGCGGCGGGCACGGCGGGGGCCGGAAGGCGGCTTTATTCCGCTCTCTGAGCAGGATTCACAGCAGTGGTCTCTGTCATTAATCGAAGAAGCGGAAGGCCATCTCGCCGAGGCGTCGAGTCGCGGTCGCACCGGCCGCTTTCAACTCGAGGCCGCGATTCAGTCGGTCCACGCTGAGCGGGCGCGCAGTGGCCGGACCGAGTGGGCTGCAATCGTGCTGTTCTACGAACAGCTGATCCGTATATCCCCGACGTTCGGCACGCGAACTGGATACGCCGCGGCAGTAGCCGAAGCGAACGGACCGGAAGCAGGGCTTGCAGTACTGGACGCGATCGATCTCGAGTCCGTCTCGGGCTATCAGCCCTATTGGGCAGTTCGCGCTCACTTGTTGCAACGGCTAGCAAAGACATCTGAAGCCGTAGATGCTTTCGACCGGGCGATTGGTCTCGCCGAGGACCCGGCAGTGAGACAGTTCCTGTTCCAAAAGCGGGGCTAATTTCGCCCCGTTCATCGCACTGGCGCAGCCAAGGCGCTGGAGCTCCAGTTCGCAGGCTTCGTGCCTGTGACCGCGGCGACTTTGGGGTGACGTTGCGAATGAAGCGAAACAGCGCTGAGTTTGCTTCCAGTACAAAGGCCGTCACCGCGGCATCAGGAAGAAGTGGTGCGGGGCAAGAAAGTCGTATGGCATTGAAGGCCCTGATTGACCTCTTGAGTCCTTTCGCGTCCGGCCTCCTGGTCGGGAATGAACTGGCCGCAGCGGTCTTCATTCATCATTCATCCTGTCATCCTGTGCTCTATCGGGTTTCCGACGAAGTGCACGTTCGGGTGGCCAAGTCGCTAGCGAGGCGGCTTGGCCACTCCATGCTGCCGTTTTGGTACGCGATTAGTCTGGCGTTCGCGATCCGGCAAATGCTGATCACGCGAACTGCGCCCGCTGCGCGGTGGCTTTGCTGTGCGGCCGCGATCCTCTTAGCTCTTAATTATTGTTCTCACGATTCTCTTCCCTGCCCCAATTAACAATCGGATTGCGCGGTGGGATGTCGATCGATTGCCACCAGATTGGCTGAGCATCCGCCGGCGCTGGGATCTGTATCATCGCGTCGGGGTCTTGCTGCTTATTGTGGTGCTGGTCTTGTTGATTTGGTCCGCTCTGCTGGATCGGCAGGGGCGAGTCCTCGCGAGTGCGGACACTGCGCAGCGGAACAGCCAGTCGTCCCAAAGGTCCTTTTTCTATTTTCTATGTCGAAATCGAGTATCTACGCCCGTCACCCCTATAGAAGCGGCTTAGCGGTCAGAGTCGCCATCCAGGAGGTGAACGATGTGTCCATTCTGTTTTGCAACCATGGGGCTAATCGTTGCCGGTGCAGTTTCTACCGGCGGACTGGCAGCGTTGGCCGTGAAAGTGTCTCGCAAGAACCGAGCAGGAGAAGTCCTGCCGAACCCAGAGGAAAGGAAGAATCAAAATGTCGACCAACACGATTGACAACCCGAAGGTAGTGTCGCGAGAGGAATGGCTTGCGGCTCGCAAGAAACTACTGGCCAAAGAAAAGCAGCTCACGCGCGAGCGTGACGCTCTGGCTGCGGAACGCCGCCAGCTGCCCTGGGTCAAAGTCGATAAGAATTACGTTTTCGATTCACCGCATGGCAAGAGAACTCTTGCTGACCTGTTCGACGGCAGAAGCCAGCTCATCGTCTATCACTTCATGTTCGGCCCGGAGTGGAACGAAGGCTGCCCCAGTTGCTCATTCAACATGGATCATACGGATGGCGCGCTGGTGCATTTGGCACAACGCGATGTGTCATTTGCAGCGGTTTCACGGGCGCCCATGTCCAAAATTGAACCGTTTAAGAAGCGGATGGGCTGGCGGTTTGCTTGGGTCTCCTCATTTGGGACCGACTTCAACTACGACTACCGCGCTTCCTTCACCCCGGAGGAAATGGCAAAAGGCAAAGTGGCGTACAACTTCGATCTCGTCGAATTCCCCAGCGCGGAAGCGCCCGGAATCAGCGTCTTCTATAAGGACAAGTCTGGCACCATCTTCCACACTTATTCTGCCTACGCTCGCGGGACTGAAAATGTTGTCAACACGTACAACTATCTCGACTTCGTTCCCAAAGGCCGCGATGAGGATGCCCTGCCCTTCACGATGTCCTGGGTTCGCCACCACGATCGCTATGCGGATGGCTACCTGGCCGACGCGGATAAGCCGTACTGGCCTGCGGAAGCTGCGCCCGCACGCTGAATATTCGAACCTCCTCAAGCCGGCTCACGGCCTGTCGTTGCCGAGATGACGTCAGGCCAGAGCCGGCAAGAGGAATTCAGTAGAACACCTGATCGGGAGCGACAACTGGAGATGTCAATCCTGCGGCGCGATGTCGAATCTTGAGGTGCACCATGGGGAATTTCGCAGCCATTCGGGAGCCGACTCAGAGGAGAATTTGATCACACTGTTCACGCTGTGTCACGCCAAAGCACATCGGCGTTAGAACATGAGTGACTCTGCGTCGGTGGTTGCTTTGAGGTGGATAATGGCATCCGCAATACTCCGCGCGTTCTGGACATCCAATAACTCGCGATGATGCACATCCACATATTGGATATGCAAGTTGTCGGGAACCACCGCCTGCCATCCCGGAATGAAGCTCTCGTGAAAAGGGCCGCCACTCGCCAGCAGCAGAAGAACCTGCCCTTTATACTTCTCCGGCCGATACGCGTAGGCTGCGGCTTCGATCATCTCTTGAGCTATCGTCATCTCTGTTCCGGCGGGTTTTGTGCCTATCGCACGCGTGAATCGTTTGCGCATACGCTCACGAAGGTGGGCTGTGGTGGTCCACATACCCAAGCGCGCGGCTCTCTTCACCAAGTAGCTCAAGTTATCTGTTGACCGTAAGTAGGAGGGACTCGGCGCGTCCAACAGCACAAGGAGCGGCACTTGGTGTCCAGCAGCCCGCAGTTGGGACGCGATTTCGAAGGCGAGGATGCCACCGAGACAACCACCACCAATCGTGTACGGACCCTTTGATTGGGTCGCCAGAATCTTGCGCAGGAGGCACGCGGCGATGCTCTGCTGAGTCGGCGTCTCGCCTAGCAATCCGAAATCCTCCGCGGTAAGCGCGACACCGAAAAACGGCTGATCGACTCCCACCGCCATGGCCAGATTTGCATTGAGATAGTGCACCCAGAAGATGTTGCTGCGAGTTCCATGCGGTTGCATGGCCAGCACTCCCGGCGGTAGACCGGGCCTACCTTTCGCGAGTCTCTGCGTGAGCTCTGCCTGCTGGCGAACCGTGGGACTGTGAAAAAGCTCTACAACCGGGATGCGCTGGCCGAACTCTGTGGCTATACGCTGCTGCAGAACAGCAACCAGCAACGAGTGGCCGCCCAGGTCGAAGAAATTGTCGTCCAGTCCGACGTGCTCGCACCCAAGCAGATTCGCCCAAATCGCAGCCAGACGCACTTCCTCCGCGGAGGATAGTGTGGTCCGCAGAGACTGTGTTTCTCTGGCAGAAGGCGCTGGCAGCCGAGCCCGATCGACCTTGCCATGTGGCGTCAGTGGAATCGCAGCTAGTGGAATCACATCTGAGGGGATCATGCTATTTGGGAGTCTGCTCCCAAGAAAAGCTCGCATATCGGCAAGACTTGGTGCCTTACCGTCATCATTGGCAACGACGTACACGCTGAGCCGAAAATCGCCCGAAGGCTCAGGCCAAGCGCGCGCCGCAGCAGCAGCCAGGCCGGGATGCCGAAGGACCGCAGCTTCGACTGCTTCGAGTTCGACGCGATAGCCACGCACTTTCACCTGATTGTCTGTCCGGCCGAGAACCTCGACGCTGCCGTCGGCTCGCTGAACAGCAACATCGCCCGTACGATACAGACGGATGCCACCTACCGAATCTACCGTGATGAAGCGATCTGCTGTTTGCTGCGCCTGGCCTCGATATCCTTTTGCGAGGCCGACTCCACCCAGGAATAACTCACCCGGAATACCCACCGGTAGCAGTTCCCATCGCTCATCTAGGATGTATGCCTTCGTGTTCGCTATCGGCTGCCCTATCGAGACCGTGGCTTCCTTCTCCCCCTCATGAACTCGATGTATCAGCGACCAGATCGTGGTCTCCGTCGGCCCATACATATTCCAAAGCTCCGCTCCTGTAGCGAGAAGGCGGTTGGCCAGTTCACGGGGCAACGCCTCGCCTCCGCAAAGGACGCGCAGCACTTTCGATGAGTTACGGGTCGAACTTTGCCCTGCGTCATTCCACCCGGAGAGAAGCAACGTCCGCCATGTTGCAGGGGTCGCCTGCATCACGGTGCAGCCGGAACGGCGGATGGCATGCGCCAGCAGATATGGGTCCTGCGCCTCCTCACGACTGGCGATCACGACCATTCCACCGCATATAAGAGGCAGGAACATTTCGAGCGCAGCAATATCAAAGGAGATCGGCGTCACCGCCAGAAACACGTCCTCCGGTCCGAACCCGGGAGCCGTCTGCATCGCCGCCAGCAAGTTAACCAGACTGCGCTGCGATATCTCGACGGCCTTAGGCTCACCCGTGGTTCCCGAGGTGTAGATCAAGTAGGCGGTGTCTTCGAGATTGTTCTTAGTGTGCGTCGGCTGGTCCACCAACACATCCACCGCGACTAAACTCTGGTTCTGGCGATCCGCGTCCACAAGTACGACGGCGCTCGTGTCTGTCGCTACGTGTTCCACCAGTGAGCGCTGCGTCAGAATCGTCAATGGTTTTGCATCCGCCAAGCAAAGCGCGATGCGCTCGCGCGGCATTCGTATATCGATCGGCAGATAAGCCGCCGCAATCTTTAGAACGCCAATGAGCCCCGCGAGCAAATCGAGCGAACGATCCAGTGCAACTGCCACGACCGAACCGCGGGTCACGCCGGCAGCTCTCAACATCGAAGCGATTGCTTCCGCGCGCGAGTTCAAGTCCTCATAGGTCCAGCGTTCGTTTCCAAAGGCGGCGGCGATGGCGTGCGGCGTATGACGTACCTGATCTTCGATGAGCGCGTTCAGCGTTACCTGCGGGAAGGGGCGAGCGGTATCGTTCCAGCCACCCGGTCCCAGAATCGCTGCACTCTCTTCCGGGGTAAGCATCGCGAGGGTACCGAGGGTGCTCTCCGGATTCCGGCCAACAGACTGGAGCAGCATCAGCCAGTGCTTCGCCATTCTCTTGATTGTTGTACCGTCCCAAATGTCTGTGCTGTAGAGAAAGCGCGCCTCCACATAGTCTGGCCGCTCGCACAATTCCAGATGGAGGACAAACTTGCTCGTGCCGACCGTGACATCCATCTGCGTCAGATTCCAGCCCTCTGAAAAAGGCGGCATCGGCGGCCGAATGGAAAAAAATGCCTGGAAGATCGGATGATGGCTGGTGTCGCGCTTGGGATTGACCTCGTGGACAACGCGATCGAACGGAACATCTGCCGCGGCGAGTCCTCCGAGCACCGAGTCTCGCGTATGTATCAGATAATCCGAGAAGCGCACTCCAGCCGTGGGCCGCGTGCGGATCGCGAAGGTGTCGACGAAGTAGCCCATCACACTTTCGAGTTCCGGCCGTCTCCGGCCGTCCGTAGCGCTCCCTACAATAAGATCGTTCTGACCGCTATATCGAAAGAGTAAGACCTTGAAGGCAGCAAGCAGCGTCATGTAGAGCGTCACGCCTTGTGCCTCGCTTAGCCGGCGCAGATTCTCAACCAAGCCAGGGGGAATCTCGAAGCACTCCATCGAGCCGCGATGGCTGGTGATGGCGGGGCGTGGCCGGTCCTCGGGTAGACGGAGAACCGGCAGCTCACCGGAGAACTGCTCGACCCAGTACGCGAGATGCTGCTTAACTACCGGCGAGTCCACATGCCCTTCTCGCCAGATGGCGTAGTCTCCGTACTGCAGCGTAGGAGCGGGAAGAGGACACGGATTCCCCTGCTCGAAGGAAGCGTAGATGGCCGCTAGTTCCGGCAGAAAAATGTGGGAGATCGAAATCGCATCGAAAATGATGTGGTGAACGGTGAGATAAAGACGATGCTCATCGGCCTTCATACGCACTACACGGGCTCGAAAGAGAGGCACAGCGTGGAGTGGAATCGGCTTCTGCGCGTCCTCGGTTGCGATCCGAAGCGCCTCGGCTTCGCGTTCTGCCGCGGGTAACCCGCTGAGATCGACGAATGGCAGGGTCACGCGCACGGTGTCGTGGATCACTTCCGCGCCTTCCGGCGAGAAGCCGGTGCGCCAAGCTTCGTGCCGCCGAAGGACCTCATTCATGCTGGCTTCAAGGATTCCGAGATCGAAGTTGCCAAGTCGATGGATCGTGAAGGGCTCGTTATAGATGGCTAAGTCCGGCTGCTGTGAGGCGTGAAGCCAGACGCGACGCTGCTCCGCAGAAAGGGGAACCGCAGCGCTATCCGAGCGTCGACGAATATGCTGGTTTTCATTTGGAGGTTCTGCACCGCGCATACGCTGCTGAAGCAGCCGCCGCTTCGCCTCGGAGAGTCGCTCCTTGCGGACTTCCACCGGCACTTCTTTATTTTTATTCCGGCCGATCGCCATTCGCTAAGAAGCTCCTGTCGGGGAGAGGTCAGGAACGAAGCTGATGTTCAGCGTGGTCAGGCCGCGCAGCCCGGCATTGGCCCGCCAATTCAATGTTTTATCCAGCAAAGTAGGGCTTGAAAGCCGACGCAGAAGCGCATTGAACGCAATTTGCCCCTCCATGCGCGCCAACGGGGCGCCGAAACAGAAATGAGCCGCCCAGCCAAACGCCAGATGCCGATTGTCGGGTCGAAGTAAATCCAGACGGTCGGGATCGGGGAAACGATTCGGATCGCGGTTCGCAGCCGCTAGCACCGCCACCACCCTCGCACCCTTTTGGATGGTCTTTCCACCAAGCTGCATGTCAGCGGGCGCGATTCGAGCGGTATGTTGTACGGGCGACTCGATGCGGAGCAGTTCCTCAACTGCGGAGCCAGCAATCTCGGGGTTATTACGCAGCTGTTCGAAAGACTCAGGATCGCGAAGTAGCGTCAGAAGTCCACTCGCAATCAGATTTGTCGTGGTCTCATGACCTCCGATCAATGTGATGATGGTGTTGGCAATCACTTCTTCATCCGAGAGTCGCTGGCCGTCAACCTCCGCCGTCATCAGCGAGTAAATCAGGCCGCTATTTGGACAATTGCGCTGCTCCTCCATTCTCGCGGCAACGTAGCTCTTCAGATCTTCGAGACTCTGGACGATCTCTGCCACACGATCCGGATGGTGCTGAAAATTACCGAGCACTTCAGCCAGATCGATGACCCAGGCATGGAGCTGTTCATGATCTTTGACGGGCACACCAAGCAGCTTTGCCGTAACGATCGCAGGTAGAGGGTTGGCAAAGTCAGCGATTACATCTATACGCCCCGAGGCGATGACTTTGTCAATGAGTTCGTCGGCGATAGACTCGATCACCGTGCGCAGCTCCTCTACCCGGCGCGGCGTGAAAGCCGCGGCGCAGATGTTGCGCAGACGGGAGTGCATCGCACCATCCATAAACATCATCTGCTGCAGCATGACCTCGGCAAACGGCTTCATTAAGGAGAGTCCGAGCTGATCCAGGTAGGCAGGTGGGGGAGTGCGGTCAGCCGAATAATTCTTCAGCACCGTAACGACTTCCGGGTAGCTGGTCACCACCCAAGCGTGCATATATGGGTCCCAATGCACGGGATCATACTCCCGCAAGGCGCGATAAAGCGCATACGGCTCAGCCAACACTTCTGGATTGAGCAGACGGAGCAGACTCAGGTTGGCGTCGTTTGCCTCTTCAACCGCACTCGTTGGTGGAACCTGCATAGCTGTTTACTTCGTCAAATGCCTTTCGGCTTCTTCATCACTCATGGAGTCGATGGCGTCGATAAGCATCGTTTCGACCACTAAAGCTAAGCGCTCAACCGTCGGCGATTCAAAGAGCTGTTGCAACGTCAGATCCACACCGAATGCGTCGCGCAGGCGCATCACGAGTTGCATACCCAGGAGTGAGTGCCCTCCCGCCAGGAAAAAATTGTCTTCTGCCGAAACTGCATCGTTTTTGAGAAGCTCCCGCATAACAGTTAGCAGCTTCTCCTCGATCGGCGTGGCGGGTGCCTTCGCAGCCTTACTTTCGAGCAAATTCGCGCCTGTTGGCTGCGGAAGCATGGTCAGATCCAGTTTCCCGTTAGGCGATAACGGGAGCGCATGCAATCGGACAAATGTGGCCGGGATCATGTAGTCCGGCAAGCTGTGCAGCAAATGGCTCTGGAGTTCACGCGCGGTGGGAACACTCGCATTCCCTTTAGGCAGAAGGTAAGCCACGAGTTGTTTCTCTCCCGCCTCCGAGATGTTCGTGGTCGCCGTGGCAAAATCAATGCTCGGATGCTGAGCGAGAACGCTGCCAATCTCATCCAACTCGACACGTTGACCGCGGATCTTCGTCTGTCGGTCGAGGCGGCCGCGAAATTCGATCTCTCCGTCCGGCCTTCGAACTCCGCGATCGCCCGTGCGATACATGCGAGCGCCTGGCGTTCCGGCGGCTAGTGCGCCCGCAAAACGATCAGGCAAGAAGCTTCTCTCAGTAGCCTCGGGCAGGTTGCGATACCCACGTCCCACACCACCGCCGCCGATATAAATCTCGCCGGTACTGCCGTCCGGAACCTGCTCACCGTTTTCGTTCAGCAGATAGACGCTTGCGCCAGCTATCGGACGACCGATTGGTGGTGCTCCCTGGGTCCCAGGTTTAAGCACGGAGGATGTGGCAACCACCGTGCATTCCGTGGGTCCATAGTTGTTAACGACGTCGAAAGGAAGCTGGGCGGTTGGAACGTGTTGCAGTACGTCACCACCAGTGAGCAAAAAGCGCAGTGCTGTTGTGGCCGGCCATTCCATCGCCATCATGGGCGCGGCGTGGACGGTAGGAACGAAGGCAATCGTCACACGCTCGCGAATTATCCACTGCTGCATCAACTCTGGCGAGGATCGCACCGCATCGTCGGCGAGGCACACGGTCGACCCCGCGCAAAGGTTAGGCCAAACCTCCCAAACCGCCGCGTCGAATCCAAGACCAGCGAGATGACTCGCGCGATCTTGCCGCGTGACGCCAAAGGCATCCCGATGCCACCGGACCAGGTGAGCCAGGTTGGCATGAGTGATCTCAACCCCCTTGGGAATTCCGGTCGACCCCGAGGTGTAGATCACATAGGCAAGACTCTCGAGTGGAACGGGCCTGCGTTCAACTTCAAGAGAGGCAGCGATGGCCGCAGAGTCACGACAGGGATCAACGCCGCGTGCTTTCACTTGGAGGCGATCGAGCAGCCCTGCCCGGGCTACGAAAACAGTCGCGCCCGAGTCGTTAACCGCGAAGCGCAAACGAGCATCAGGCCAAGCGGAATCCAATGGCACGTATGCGGCGGCAGCCCGCATAATCCCGAGAGCGGCGACAATCCGGTCGAACGACCGCTCCATGCAGATCGCCACTGTGTCGCCAGAAGCGATGCCAAGCTGCGCCAAATGTCCAGCAAACCGACTCGCCTTGCGATCGAGCTCTTCATAACTCAGCTGTCGATCGCTATAACTCAGGGCAATAGAGTGTGGATAGGCGTCCCGTAACTCTGAGATCTGCTCGGGAATAGATCGAACATCTCTCACCGCCTGCATGCATCCCTCCGCTTACGGGTCCAAAAGAAATTGGGAACAATGCTGAACTATTAAAAATAGCGGGGAGGGTACGAGTAATTATTGGCTCTTTCTGAGGGTAAGGCAAGCCGAAAATTCGTATCAGAGCTTACTTTGGTCCCCTAATATAAGCGTAAAATGTGCATTCCATCTGTCTGTTTCGCTGGCCCGGGTTTCGTTCTTAAGCGTGGACTTTATGCGCTTCGAGAACCATGCCGACGCACACAATCTGCCCCAAAAGCTGAAGGGCAGCCACCCCGCGGCTGCCCTTCTGTAGT
>Ga0209008_1000365_pt1 | contig 16515 bp, 18 predicted proteins | sample JacPin_JW_Ref_O3_FD_187963 | JGI IMG/M metagenome (GOLD analysis project Ga0209008, IMG submission 187963) | Forest soil microbial communities from Algoma, Ontario, Canada - Jack Pine, Ontario site 1_JW_Ref_O3 (SPAdes) (version 2) | ecosystem: Environmental > Terrestrial > Soil > Boreal...
CGCGCGACGGCACGAACGGCGGCTGGCCGTCCAATGGCACGTGCTACCTCGGTGTAGGTCTTGGTCGTGCCATACGGAATCTTTCGCAACTCCTCCCAGACGCGCCGCTGGAATGCCGTAGCCTGCACGTCGGTAGGCAGATCAAGGTGGGGCTCTTGTCCACGCAGGTGGGCGAGAATCTTCCCCACCCATTCGGCAAGGCTCACCGGTCGGCCGTCTCCATGGCTTTTCTCGCCGCGGGCGCTGGCATCGAGGAAAAGATCCGCGGCGGGGTATTCGGTCCGGAGCGCGGCGCGCAGCTTGCCGTCCGATTCCCCGATGTAAATGGCGCTGACGCCGCGGTCGGTTGCCGCAACGAGCAGGCGTCCGAGCGGTGAACCGACGATCGTATAGTGAATCTGCATTCCAGCTCCGCCCCTGCCGTAGGAAGCCGGGGTCATGCCCAGATGGGATGGAGCGCGTTCGTAGAGCCGGCTCGATGAGCCATATCCCGCTTCATAGAGTGCAGTGGTCACGTTGTCTCCCCTTTTAAGCTGAGATTTGAGCCGGCGCATGCGCTGCGCATCGGCGTATTGCCGCGGTGTAATGCCCATCGCGCCTCGGAATGCGCGATCAAGCTGGTGGGGGCGAAGGCCCGCAAGAACACCGAGCGCGGCAAGAGTCAGCTGCGTATCGCTGCGTTTGTCCGTCCCCAGGTCGGACTGAACGCGCCGCTCGATTTCGCGGCAAACACGGGCGACCGTCGCGATCCTCGGGTCCCGCATCGGATGCGCGCTCGGACGGCAACGGCGGCATTCCCTGAAACCCTGCTGTTCGGCTGCTTCCGGCAAAGGAAAGAAAACAACCTGCTCGCGCCCAGGCTTGCGCGAGGGGCAGGATGGGCGGCAATAGATTCCTGTAGAGCGCACGGCGTAGACGAATGCGCCGTCTGCGCTGCGGTCGCGCGCCTGAACCGCTTGCCATCGGGAGCGGGCACCACTTCTTGCGCGGCCCGTTGCCTGCTCTGGTCGGGCTGGATTTCGCAGCATTTCGTGTACGCTCCGCTTGAAGTCGTCTGACAAGATCACCGTAACAGAGCTCAACAGGGGCGAACTATCCGATTCTCGCGCGCAATGTGCGCTGGCCGGGGGCGCCGGGCACCCTGGAATTCCGGCACTCCCGGGCCTGTGCCCGAAGGGTTACATCATACGGCACTTTGTCCCGACACCCGGTTGACCCTTCGCCTCGCCTCGCGCATATTCGGACCACCTGGCAGGGGTCATCTTTCGGCAGGTCTTGGGGGAAGTTCAATGGGCGCTGCACCGGAACGCGACGATCGCGCCGCGGTTTCTCCGCTGCGTGAATCTGAAAGTCGAACAGAATCCGTCACAGGCTTCTCGGATAAACCCGGACCGCGACGATTTGCGCGCGTTCCGACTCACACGATTGGCGTGGCGTCGGAGCGCCGTCGCTATCCGCGAGCCTCGCTATCGCTGCCGCTGCGGCTGACCCGGATCGGCGACGCCGTCGAACCGACTCCCGTGACGCTGGTGACAAGAAATATCAGTTCAAGTGGCGTATCCTTTCTTGCGCCTCGCGACATCGAACCTGGCATGGCGATCGAGCTCGAAGTGGCCCTGGTTGACCGGCCAACCGGCTTCGGCCGTGTGCAGATGTGCACCGCTGCCCACGTCGTTCGCGCCGAAGACACCGACACTCCTGGTTGGAGAGCCTACGCCGCAACTTTTGATGACTTCGCTTTGCAGCGTGACGATGTGCTACCGATGCGTTACAAGGCAGGCTAGAGCAGCCTGCCTATTACCGCCTGATCCTTTGCGGTTCGCCATCACACAATCCCGGCCTGAGCATTGTTCTGATACGATCCTCCCGCAGTGAGCCGAACACAATTGCATGCGCGTGTCGTACTGCTTGATTGGGACGGCACCCTGCTTAATTCCTATGCGGCCGACCAACGGGCGTATTTAGCCATGTTTCGCGCGATAGGAATCGACTGGGGAGTCCGTGAGATCGATCGGCACTACTCCCCTGACTGGTACCAGGTGTATCGAGCCGCACGGATCCCGCGACCGGATTGGGCGCGGGCTGACCGCCTCTGGCGCGCCGCGTACCGTTGTGAGCGCCCCTGCCTGCTTACCGGTGCGCGAGCGGCACTGCGCAATCTTGAGCGACGATTCGCCCTTGGCCTGGTGACCGCTGGAAGTCGCGGGCGCGTCCGGCAACAGCTGCGTGCATTCGGTCTGAGTGACCTGTTTTCCGCCCGGGTATTCAGCGAGGACTCGCCGCGAAAGAAGCCGAACCCTGCCCCTCTTCAAATCGCGCTGAGACGATTAGGCGCAAAACCCCAGGAGTGCGTCTATGTGGGCGACACGCCCGAGGACATCGAGATGGCGCGGCGAGCCGGGATGCGATCGATCGGAGTGCTCGGCCCGTTCCCTACCGCAGGCCGGATTCGCAGCGCAGAGCCGGATCTGCTGTTGCGCTCGATTCGCGACCTCCCGCGGCACCTGGTCCGCCTGGACTAGTTCCGCGGCGCAACGGCGGGTGAGGAAGCGGGCGCCGCCGACGCATTTGGCTTGAAGTCTGTTGAGCGAATCACCAGGCGCAACTGGAACTGATCGTCGGCTGAGCTGCCGATGAAATCATCCGAGGTCGTATACGTCGGCAGCCAGTATTTATCCTGGAAATTCTCGCGGTAGGTCTCAAACAGGCTGAAGGGCAATTTCGCGCCCTCTTCGATCACTTCGGTCACAAACTTCCCGTAGGTTTCAACGATCGCCAGATCCTGGTCATCGACGAATACGACGCCCTGAAAAAGGCGCTCGGTGCGACTCAGCTGCTTCGGTTTAACCTGAAACACGTAGGTGTTGAGCTGGTCCAGCTTCTGCTGCCCCGCGTAGACGAAGTCGTAGTTCGCGATCTGGTCCGAGGTAAGGAAAAACGCGGGCAGCGTCGTGATGGTGCGGACGTCCTCGAACGAGTAGTGCGTCAGCTTGAGCGTCGATTCGGCCGGCTTTACGATGCGCCAGAATCGCTGGCCGTCCGGCCGCGTATACTCCTCGCCGGTCACCGTGAATTTCCCGCCCGGACTGCTCATTTCCTCGATGCGGATGGTCTGCATGAAATCATAGGCGTCGTAGATTTTCCTGGCCGCGTCTTCATTGGCTGCGAATCTCTGGATGATTTGAGAAGCCGGTATGGGCGGCGGGCCGGGGTGCGGCACCGAAGGGATGCGCTTGACCTCGAATTTCGGCGGAGGCGCCATCGGTCCGTGATCGTCCTGGGCGTGGCCCGGGAACGCGCCTAGCACGATATAAGTGACAAGCAAGCCGAGGATGAGTCGAGATCGGTGCACCGTCGAGTTAGATGCGCCGTCAGGTCTTGGCGTTCAGTGCGACCGCGACGCTATGCCTGCGGAAAAAATATCACACCTGCTTCGAAACCGGACCAAAAAGAGCGACTCCGCGCGGCTACGGCTCTGTTAAAATCGCGCGTTTGCAGTTCCCGGGCTGAGTCCGTCGTGCGCGAAGAACAGAACGCGAGGCGCTATTACGTTGGCGGGATGGTGCAGGGGGTGGGATACCGCTATTTCGTCGAGCACACCGCAAGGCACCTGAAGGTGGCCGGATACGTCAGGAACCTGCGCGATGGCCGAGTCGAGGCTTACGCGATCGGGCCGAGCGCGTCGCTTGCGGCACTGCGGAGGGCACTCGAGCGAGGCCCAGATGGCGCTTCGGTGACCGGCGTCGTCGAACACGACGCGGTGATTGAGCCGAAATTTGCGGATAAGTTCTCAATCGAGTACGACGCCTGAGGCCGCTAAGAGGAGACGATGGACGACCTGAAGAAGCTCATCCGCGAGATTCCAGACTATCCGAAGCCCGGAATTCTGTTCTACGACCTGACGACCCTGCTGAAGGACGGCAAGGGATTTCACGACCTGGTCGACAAACTTTGCAATCACTACAGCGGCAATCACGTGGACATTGTCGCCAGCATCGAAGCGCGGGGCTTCATTTTCGGGCCCGCCCTGGCCTACCGTTTGGGCGCGGGCTTCGTCCCGGTACGCAAGCCGAAGAAATTGCCCTGGAAAACTGCTTCGGTGACCTACCAGCTGGAATACGGCACCGACCAGCTAGAAATCCATCAGGACGCCGTGAAGAAGGGGCAGCGGGTCCTGATCTGCGATGATCTGTTGGCAACGGGCGGTACAGCCGCGGCCGCCGTGACACTGGTGCGCCAGCTGGGCGGCGACGTCGTCGGCGCGGTCTTTGCGGTGGAATTGAGTTTCCTGAACGGACGCTCAAAGCTGCCGGGCGTGGATGTGTTTTCACCTTTGCAGTACGCAAGTTAAGAAAAATAGTACCTGGAATCCATAACTCGCTTCCCAGGTCCTTTTCCGACTTCTATCTCCTGTTGTCCGGATCGTCCAGCGGCGAGCGCGTGATCGTTACCTGCCCCGCCGCTGGCGCACTGCCTCGAAAAGCATGACGCCGGCGGCGACCGACACGTTGAGCGAACGCACGGGTCCAGTCGTGGGGATCGACACCAGAAAATCGCAGCGCTTGCGCGTCAACTCGTGCAGACCTTCGCCTTCGCTACCCAGCACGATTCCAACCGATGCCTTCAGGTCCACTTCGGTGTGCGTTTTCTCGGCACGTTCATCAAGACCCACCAGCCAGTAGCCGGCATCCTTAATCTCCTCCATCGCCCGGACCAGATTCTTGACGCGCGCGACGGGCAGGTGCGCAAGCGCGCCAGCCGATGCTCTCTCGACCGCGTCACTCAGTCCGGCAGCGCGCCGTTCCGGGATCACGACGCCCTGCGCACCGGCGGCAAGCGACGTGCGCACGATCGCACCCAGATTGTGAGGATCTTCGATACCGTCAAGCAGCACGAGCAGGCCCTGGCCTCCCTTGGCGGCCAGCAAATCCTCGAGCTCGACGGCGGGCTTTGCGGCGCCCAGTGCGGCAACTCCCTGGTGCTCGCGCGTTCCGGTAGCGCGATCCAGCTGTTGGCGATCCTCGAATCGCACCGGGACACCGCGCGATTTCGCGAGACGAACGATCTGTTCCACGCGTTCACCGTGCCGGCCCTTGGCGATCAATATACGGTCAAGCGGCCGCCCGGCCGCCAGGGCTTCTTCAACCGCGTGGAATCCCGTCATCCAGTTCATGAGTTCACCCGATGCCGCTTCAGTCCAGCGCAGCGCAGAATTCAAGCGTGCGCTGCCTGGTGCTCTTGACCGCCACGGTGAAAGACAGCCGCGCCCCCGAATCCAGAAGCAAAATCACGCGATCGAGTTCGCCGTCGCCTGCCCGTCCGGCGAGCGCGACGCGTAGCGGATGGAAAATCGCTCGGCTGCGGTACGGCAGGACTGCCTTCAGCCCCTCGACAATCTCCTTGAGGCGATCAGAATCGACATCGCCGCCTGCCAGTATTCGGTTCGCGAGCTCGCGAACTACCTCGCGTGCCCCTTCGCGCGCAAGGACGGCCTGGTTTTGGGCGTCCTCCATAATCGCGGGCGCGTCGTAGTGAAAAACGAGCGCAAGCAGACTGGCAAGCTCCGTCCGATCCTGAGCGTGCGGGCCCAGAAGCTCGGCTGCGCGGCTGAGCCAAGCGTCGGTTGCGGAGTCCGGTTCTGCCAAGGATGAACCGTCGAGCCAGCCATGCTCGCGCAGGATCGCCGCAATTTGAGCTCCAGTAACCGAATTCGCGAGCGCGAGTGGTGGGCCGGTTGAGGTCTCGTCCGTCATGAGCGGGAATTCTAGCGCAGTTGCAAGCGAGGGCGCGCGGTTAGTGCTGACTCACGGTGGCAATCACGTGGGCAGCAATCGCCTCGCCGCGGCCAACGGCATCTACACCTTCGTTCGTCTTGGCCTTCAGGTTGATCTTGTCGGCCGTCAGTCCCAGCGCCTTTGCCAGTGCCGCGCGCATTTGAGGAAAATGCCCTCCGAGCTTGGGGCGTTCGCAGATCACGATCGCATCCACATGAACGATGCGGAGACGGCGGTCGTGGAGCATTTTGGCTGCGTGCTCAAGAAACACCAGACTCGAAGCCCCTTTCCATTTAGCGTCGGTGTCCGGGAAGTGTGTGCCGATGTCGCCCAGACACGCAGCGCCCAGAAGCGCATCGCACAACGCGTGCGCGAGAACGTCGCCATCGGAGTGTCCGTCGGAGCCTTTATCGAATGGGACCTCGATGCCGCCGATCATCAACTTGCGGCCTTCGACGAGCCGGTGAAGATCATACCCAATTCCAGCAAAGTTCATTGGCGGCTAATCTCCCGATCGTTGGTTCTGAAGTGACACGCCCGTGCTCTGAAACTGAGCGGCCGCAACGATCACGCCTTCCCCGCCCGGCGCTCCTGCTCGAGATAGAACCGGGCAAGATCCATGTCGGAGGGGCGCGTGATTTTTATGTTTCGCTCCGAACCCAGCACGACGAACACGTCGTGCCCAAAGCGTTCGACCAGCGCGGCTTCGTCCGATGCGGTGACACCGTCTTGTTGCGCCTTGCGGAAGGCGTCCCGCAAGAGCGCGTAGGCGAACGCTTGCGGCGTTTGCGCCAGCACGATGCGTTCGCGGGGAATTGTGGCCGAAATCAGCGCGACATCCTCGGGAAGACTGGCCCGCTTCACTTCCTTGATCGTGTCAATCGCGGGAAGGCCGAGGATAGCGGCCCCTCGGGCGCGCGCCTCAGCGATCACCCGCTCGATCTGCTCGCGGGTGACAAACGGGCGGACGGCGTCGTGCACCAGCACAATTTCGGTCGACGGATCCAGCTGCGCAAGGGCGTTGGCGACGGATTGCTGGCGCGTATCCCCGCCATGGACCACGCGCGCTGGCCGGCCCAGCGCCGCCTTTGCGACCTTGTCCTCTAGCGAAACGACATCTTCGGCGCGCGTCGAAATAAAAAAATCCGTGATCGCAGGGCACGCAGCCAGACGGCGGAGGGTGAATATGATCAGCGGCTGGCCGTCGAGTTCGAGAAATTGCTTCGGCTGGTCGGCACCCATCCGGGTACCGAGGCCAGCGGCCGGCACGATTGCGGCAATTCTTGCCATTGGAAGGCTAGAAGTCTAACGCAATCCAGGCACCGGAAGCGAAACAAAGGCGCCTCGCACGGCCCGCTAGGAGCGCCCGGATTCCGGATACAGGGGCCGCGGGGGACGATCGCCGCCCGGAGTCGTACTGTCGGGCGTACGATGACTTGGTGAAGCTTCGGTGGGAGCCGCAGTCATGGGACGTGGCGTTTGCTCGCCGCGCTCGTCATAGCGTCCGAAGATCATTTTGCCCGCCGTGGTCTGGTGAACCGACGTAACGCCGATATCCACGGTCTTGTTGATCATTTTCCGCGCACCATCGACCACGACCATGGTGCCGTCGTCGAGGTAGGCGACGCCCTGATTGTATTCCTTCCCTTCGCGCAGGATGAAGACGCGCATGGTCTCACCCGGCAATACCACGGGTTTCAGAGCATTCGCCAGCAGGTTGACGTTCATGATTTCAATTCCCTGCAGTGTGGCGACTTTATTCAGATTGAAATCGTTGGTCACCACTTTGGCGTCGTAGCGCTTGGCGAGCTCGATCAGTTTCATATCTACGTCGGCGATGTGCTGGAAATCGTCGTCGGCGATCTGGACGTCAAGATGCGGCATCTTCTGTATGCGCTGCAGCACTTCCAGGCCACGGCGGCCCCGCTGGCGCTTCAGCGGATCAGCCGAATCGGCAACCAGCTGCAGCTCGCGCAGAACGAAGTGCGGAATGACGATGGTGCCGTCAAGAAACAGCGCTTCGGCGATATCTCCGACGCGGCCATCAATAATCACGCTGGTATCCAGGACCTTGAAGGAATGCTTGGTATTGCGCTCGCTGCCGAAGACGCCTCCAAAGGCCTGCAAATTGAGCATGTCGCCTTTGTTCGCGCCCAGCACCATGCCGATGTAGGTCATCACCAGGAACACCGCGAGACTGAAAAACGACCGGGTGCTCTCCGGCATCGTCGTGTGCGTAAAGATCAGCGAAATCAGATAGGCGCCCAAAATTCCCAGAATCGATCCGACGGAAGCGCCGATCAGCCGGCGAAGGCTGATCCTCTGCAAGCGGGTTTCAAAAAAGATGACGGCAAGAGCGAAGGACAGCCCGGCGACGGCGCCTGCTTCTTTCGAGATGCTGAAAGGACGAAAATGGTACCCCACCACGACGCAGACAGCAGTGAAGACAATCTTGAGCGCCAGCATGTCCCAGAATGAGCCGGGGGTCTCCTGGGGCGGTCGGGCAACTGTGGGAGGCCGAATCAGTGATGAATCCGGCTGCGTGCCGGCCGGATTTCGGCCGGGCAGGTTCGATGGCTTTGCCATGGTTGCACCCTGTATAACGTATAAAAATATGAGTCAGCGTGGACCCAGGTACTGCTTCAGCCGGCTGTAAGAAAGAGTTCCGTCGGAGCCGGATATGAATCGGGGCCGGGCGTATAAAGAAAAACTAAATAGTAGAAGCCAGTATAGCACCGAGGACAAACGGGGAGTCAACGCCGGGGGTTGGCGTTAGGAACGGGTCAGGTCAGACGTAATAGCGGGCCACGCGACGGCCGAGCGCGCACAGGAGATCGGAAGTGACCGTGCCAATCTCTGCGGCTACATCGGAAACCTTGATTTCCGCGCTGCCGTCGCGACCATAGAGGGTAACGATGTCGCCCAAGGCGGCGTCGGGCACACTGGTCACGTCGAGCGTGGTCAGATCCATGGAAATCGCGCCCACGAGCGGAACGTGGCGGCCGCGCAGCAGCGCACAACCTCGATTGGTACGCTGGCGAAGAATCCCATCGGCGTAGCCCGCGTTGATCACCGCGATGCGCGACGGCCTTTCGGTAACGAAGCGCGCGCCGTAGCCCACCGGCTGGCCCGCCGGCAGGTCCCGCAACGTAATAATGCGAGCGCGAAGCGAAAGGCTGGGCTCAACCGGCAAACGGTCCCGGATTTCCTGGCCCTTGTGGGGCGGATCAAACGACTGGTAATAGCCATAGAGGATCGCGCCGGGTCTCACCATATCGGCCCAGGTGCTCGGCCGCGCGCAGATCGCACCGCTATTGGCCATGTGCACGACCCCGGGCGAAACACCGAGCGCCGTCAGCAGTTCCAGACATTTCCGGAACGTCTCTTCCTGTTCGTCCGTCTGACGGGCGCTGAAATCCTCGGCAGAGGCAAAATGCGTGAATGTGCCTTCCAGTTCGATATGCCGGCAATCGGCGAGCGCGCTAGCGAACCCGTCAAGTTCCGACGGCAGCAGGCCCAATCGGTTCATGCCCGTATTGATTTTCAGGTGAAATCGCAGTGGGGATTTTACCCGCGCAGATTTCGCCGCGCGCTCAAGCGACCGTACGTCTTCCAGGCGGGTCACGCTCGGTGTCAGACGATTGGCGATGAAGCGCTTCTCTTCCCCCGGCCAGAATCCCGTGAGAACCAGAATGGGCTTGCGAATGCCGGATTCGCGAAGCTCCACGCCTTCGTTCGCGCAGGTCACACCGAAGCGTTCGGCGCCTGCTTTTTCAAGAGCCTTGGCGACCGGGACCGCGCCCAGCCCGTAGGCGTTGGATTTTACAACCGCGAGGATCTGCGGCTTGGGCCCGATGTGTCGGCGAATTCTGCGCAGATTCCGCCCAATCGCCTGAAGCGATACTTCGGCCCAGACCGGCCTCCCCACGACTCGTATTGCTTTTTTCATGTTCATTTAGGATGCCAGACTCTACCCCATGCGGGCGACGCAAATCCAAACCGGTACATCGCCTCGCACCGTTTAGGTAAACATGCTAACTATGTGATTGCAGACCAGGGGCCACAAGGGGTGTCGCGTCACCCGGTCCCTCCATATGACCGAAAACACAAGGGTTGTAGGTTCCAGGTGACGTCTACCTGGCAGGGCCTTCACCCGAGCTTTTGCGGGTTGCGCGACACAGTTGTGGAAGCGGCGCCACGCACCGGCCGGGATGGGTCCGTTCTGGTAGCGTTGCCGTGCGAGTTGAGGGAAGCAATGTTTCTGCTTTCAAGGCCTAGCGAGACAGTCATTCGCTCTTTTCTGATCGCCCAGAAAGACCGGCCCTTTACCTACGCCGAGTTAGGAGCTTCCCGCGACCGTGCTCCAGTCGGCTACGTGGTCGATCACAACCGGATCGCGCTCGGCCAGGGAGCAGCCGCATTTGATCGCGCGGTAGAAGCGCTCAGGCGCTGGCAGATGTTCCAGATGCCCTGGATCAAACTATGCTGGCCGAGCACGCCGATCGAGGTGGGGGCGACGGTCGGAGTGCTGGCATCGCATCTGGGATTCTGGTCGCTGAACGCTTGCCGTGTTGTGTATGTGCTCGAGGACCACGGCAGCTGCGAGAGATTTGGCTTCGCCTACGGTACGCTCGCTGGTCACACCGAAATCGGAGAAGAACGATTCTCTGTGGAATTTCATTCTGAAGATGGATCGGTCTGGTACGACATTTATGCGTTCTCGCGACCAGCCAGTCCCCTCGCGAGACTGGCGTACCCATACGCAAGAAAGCTTCAGAGACGATTCGCAAGAGAATCAAAGCTCGCGATGAAGTTGGCGATTCAAAGCACTGGAGTCGAGGGCCGAGCGTAAACCGCGGGTCATGCCGCGGAACGGCTATTCCTCGCCGGAGGTGCTCCACGCGTCGGGTGCGGCTTCCTCAAAGCGGGTGTGGCGGCTCAGGAACACGAAATTCAAGCTGCCTGTGGGACCGTTGCGTTGCTTGGCGATGATGAGTTCGGCCTTGGCGCGTTCCTCCTCGGGAATGTCGGTCTTGTAGAAATTCGGGCGGTTGATGAACAACACGACGTCCGCATCCTGCTCGATCGCGCCTGATTCGCGCAAATCGGAGAGCTGTGGCTTGCGGTCTTCGCGTTCCGGCGCGCGGGTCAGCTGGCTAAGCACGACTACGGGAACCTTGAGCTCCTTGGCCAGGGCCTTGAGCGAACGCGAGATGCTTGAAACTTCTTCCTGCCGGTTGGCGTTGCGCCGGTTCGTGCTGGGTACGACGAGCTGAATATAATCCACAACGACGAGTGAAAGCCCCCGGTCACGCTTCAGCCGGCGTGCCTTTGCGCCCATTTCCAGCACCGTTGACGAAGCCGAATCGTCGATCCAGATGGGCGCGTTGCCCAGTTCGGCAAGAGAGGTAGTCACTTTCGTCCAGTCGTCGCGATTCATGTGGCCGGTGCGGAACTTGTGGGCGTCGACGCGGGCGTGCGATGCGAGCAGGCGCAACAGCAGCGATTCTTTGGACATTTCCAGGCTGAACACCGCCACAGGCTCGCGGTGCCGCACCGCCACGTTTTCTGCAATGTTCAGCGCCAGCGCGGTCTTGCCCATGGATGGACGCGCGGCAAGAATGATCAGTTCGGAGGGCTGCAGTCCGGCCGTCTCGTTGTCCAGACCCGAGTAGCCGGTCGCGAGTCCCGTGATCCGTCGGCCCTCGCTGAAAATCTTTTCCAGGCGGTCAAAGCCGTCCTTCACCAAATCCTTGACGCCGATCAAACCGGCTTTCACGCGATCCTCCGCCAGCTGGAAAATGGAAGATTCCGCGCGATCCAGAATCACATCGGCATCGTCCCCGGCCGCCAGGGCCTGCTCCTGAATCAGGGATGCGGAGTAGATCAGGCTCCGAAGAATCGCCTTCTCCTTGACGATGCGCGCGTAGTGATCGACGTTGGTCACGCGCGGCAAGCCATCGGCGAGTTGGGAAAGATATGCCACGCCTCCGGCGGCTTCCAGTTCACCGGTGCGCGTCAGATCTTCCATCAGCGTGATGAGATCGATGCCCTGTCCGTCTAGGATTTGCTGCTTTTCGCCCAGATGCACCATGCGCTCGAAAATGTGACGGTGCTGCTTCAGGAAGAAATCCTCGGCGCGCAGGACCTGCACGGCGGCGTTCAGTGCGTGGTTGTCGAGTAGGACAGCGCCCAAGATACTTCGCTCGGCTTCAATGTTGTTCGGAAGCGGTCGTTCCAGCGTGGTGTCATTCGCCATTTGAAGTTTCGCCTTATATTCGCCCAAGAGTCCGCAGTGCGCAAGAGCTCTTTTTCGAGAGCTTCTCGCGCTCGTCGCTTGCTTCAAAACTTCGCAATGTCTTTGGAGCGCGCACGAGTCTGCCCGCAGCGCGCCCGGGCGTCAACTGGACTTGCCTGTGGAGAATTTTTGAACGGTGGAAATCGCCCGCAAGCGCTCGGAGACAGCTCTCCGTTGCGTAGCAGGCGAACACATGGAGGGGACGCTCAAGCGGGCGTCCCTGCACACAGGAATACGACAGGCGGCTACTCTTCTTTTTTGACAGCGAGTTTCACGGTCGCGGTGACTTCGCGGTGAAGCTTCACGGGAATCTCATACTCGCCGACAACCTTGATCGGTTCCGCAAGAGTGATCTTGCGCTTGTCAACCGTGAAGCCCTTGGCGGCAAGTGCGTCGGAGATATCTGCGGAGGTCACGGAGCCGAAAAGCTGGTCGCTTTCTCCGGCCTTGCGTGACATCTCAAGCGACACACCGGCCAGGAGTCCGGCCAGCGTTGTTGCGTCGCCCTTCTCGGAAGCTTCCTTCTTCGCGAAAGTAGCGCGCATCTTCTCGAGCCGCTTCATATTTCCGACGCTGGCTTCCAGTGCGAGTTTCCGCGGCAACAGAAAATTCCGCGCATATCCTTCGGCTACTTCCACCAGCTGGCCTCGCGTACCGAGCTTTTCAACGTCTTCCTGCAAGATGATCTGCATATTCTCTTACCTCAAGCTTTCATTCCGCGTCGGGGCAAGTCCCCGCTACGACGGTTGCGGACGGCGGGATTGGTCCCCGCCGGTGCGAAATCTCTTCGGGACGACTACAGCTCGGCGGCAAATGGCAGCAGCGCGATATTCTGCGCCCGCTTGATCGCCACGGTAAGCCACCGCTGGTGGCGAGAGCAGGTGCCGGTCATGCGCCGGGGAAGAATCTTCCCCCGCTCCTGCAGGAACGGGGCCAGGATTTCAGCCCTCTTGTAGTCGATGTAATCCGACTTGTCCACGCAGAAGCGGCAAACCTTCTTCTTGCGGACAAAATTCCGCTTGCCGCGCTTCGCAGGACCGCCGGGCCGGCCACCTGGTCCACCCGGGCCTCCCTGCGGACGCGGTCCGCCCGGCCCGAATCGTCCCGGCGGTCCGGAATGCCCGCCGCCGGATGGCGGTCCGGAGTGTCCTGAAGGTCCTGACGGTGCCGCCGGCGGGGCCGGTGGACGCGGTGCTTGTTCATCTGCCATTCGTATTCTCCCTGACCTTGAATCTTAAGATGCGGCCGCGGCCGGTTCACTGCCACCCGCCGCTGCCGGAGCAGGCGCGGGTCCAGCGGGTGCGGCAGCAGACGGAACGGTCTTGCGCGGACGCCGAGCAGCACGACGCTCGCGGTGCCGCTTCAGTTTGTCCTGGCGCTTCAGTTCCTCATCCACTCGCACGGTAATGTATTTCATGACCGGGTCGGCCACCTTCAGCCGGCGCTCGAGTTCCTTGACGACTTCGCCGTGGCTCGAACGCAGAACCATGAATACGTAGAATCCCTCCCGCAACCGCTGTACGCGGTAGGCCATACGTTTCCGGCCCCACTTCTCGGTCTTCTCGATCTTGGCGCCTTTTTCGGTGGCCGCATGTTCGATGGTTGAAATCACTTTGTCCACGTCCGGCTCAGGCGTATCGGGCCGGCAAATGAAAATCAGTTCGTACTGACGCTCTTCCATGTGTCCTCTCGATTCCTTCGCTGCGCCGCCGCAGCAACCAATTCTTACTCCGAATCCTCACCCGCCGCCGACACCTTGCGATTGAATCGCGACATCGCCTTTTCGGCGCCCTCGGCCAAGATCACTTCCACGGCCTCGGCTGCGTCCATCGCCGTCTGTTCGGCGATCTTGCGTTCCTCGCGGCCCATGGTGCGAAGCACGTACTCCCGGCGATCGCCCCACAGCTTCTCGGGCCTGACTCCCATTCGCAGCCGCACAAACTCATCGGTGCCGAGCGCGCTGATAATCGACTTCAGACCGTTGTGCGTGCTGTTGACACCCTTGTCTCGAATTCGCAGCATGCCCCAGGGCAGATCGGTCTCGTCGATCAGCACAATCAGATCTGCCGGTGTACCCAGGTCCCGCTCGAGCAGCATCCTGACCGATACACCGCTCAGATTCATCATCGTCTGCGGCTTGACCAGTACCACGTCGTGCCCGGCGACTTTGCCGTAACCCACGAGCGCCTTTGCTTCAGGGCGCGTCGTCCGGATACCCGCTCTGGCTGCCAGGGCATCCACTGCCAGGAAGCCCAGGTTATGAGGCGTCCACTCAAAATCGGGACCCGGGTTGCCAAGGCCGACGATCCATTTCATCGCTTGCGCTCCGCGAAGCGCATGGGCGCGCTCAAAGCACCTTCCCGGCGCCAAACTGCGACGCCGCGGCTACTTCTCCTTGCCCTTCTTTTCGGCCGCCTTGGGCGCAGCTTCGGTAGCAGCCTCGGCTTCGCCCTCTTCGGTTTCCTTCTTGCCCTTCTTGATGACTTCGGGCTCAGCCGGAGCCGTCTCGGTCGCCACAGCTGCTTCCGCCACCGGTTCGTCTTCCTTCTTGAGCATCACCACGTGAGCCAGCACGCGCGTCGGATCGGTCAACAGCTTCACTTTCGCCGGATCGATCGGGAGGTCGCCTGCGCGCAACTGCTTGCCGATCAGGAATTCGCTGACGTCAATCCGGTATTCTTCCGGTATGTCGCCGGGCAAGCACTCAATTTCGACCTCGCGCGTGACCGTTTCGAACACGCCGCCCTGCATCTTTACGCCCTGTGGTTCCCCGAAGGTATGCACCGGGACACGCACGCGCATGCGCACGTCCATCGCGATGCGCAGCAGATCCACGTGCAGCAGCGCGTTGCTGACCGGATCCACCTGCCAATCCTTCAGCATGGCCTTTTCCAGGCCGCCACCGGCGACCTGCACGCTGAAAATCGTATTGTGACCGGTCTCGGAGCGGAGAATACGCGCAAGTTGTTTGGCATTGACCGCAAGCGAAATGGATTCCTTGCGCGCGCCGTAGAGCACAGCCGGCACCATGCCGGTCATGCGTGTTCGGCGCGCCGGGCCCTTCCCGCGCCCTTCGCGGATTTTTCCTTCGACTGTAAACGTCTCCATGTGTCTTTCCTTTTTTCCTTAGCCGCAGCTTAAATAAACAGCTCGCTGATCGAAGTCTCTTCGTGAATCGACTGAATACCCCGCGCCAGAAGCGGCGCCACGCTCAGCACCTTGATCTTGGGCAGGCTCGCGGCTTCCGGGCTGAGGGGCACCGAGTCGGTGACCACGACTTCCTCAATCGCGGACTTTATCAGCCGCTCAACAGCCGGACCGGAAAGCACCGGATGTGTGGAGGCCGCAAACACCTTGGTCGCGCCGTTTTCCAGCAGTGCTTCGGCCGTTTTCACAAGCGTACCGGCCGTGTCGATGATGTCATCGATAACCAGTGCCGGACGTCCGCTGACATCGCCGATCAGGTGCATTACCTCGCTCACATTCACATCGATGCGCCGCTTATCCACGATAGCCAGTGGCGCATCCATTCTCTTGGCGAACAGCCTGGCCCGCTCGACGCCGCCCGCATCGGGCGATACCACGGTCACGGGCCCGAGTTTCTTCTTCTGAAAATACTCCACCATCACCGGCGCGCCGTACAGATGGTCCACCGGGATATTGAAATATCCCTGAATCTGCGGCGCGTGCAGATCAAGCGACAGCACCCGGCTCGCTCCGGCTGTCTCGAGCAGATCCGCCACCAGCTTTGCCGAGATCGCCACGCGCGGGCGGTCCTTGCGGTCCTGCCGCGCATACGGGTAATACGGAATCACCGCCGTAATCCGCCACGCCGACGCGCGCTTGAATGCGTCGATCATGAGCAGCAACTGCATCAGGTGATGATTCACCGGGCTGCAGCACGGCTGCACGACGAATACATCGGCCCCGCGCACGTTTTCCAGGATCTGATAGCGCGACTCGCCGTCGGAAAAATGGCCGTGCTCGGCCCTCCCGCGAGGAACGCCCAGATACGAGCAAATCGAATCCGCCAGGGCGGGGTTCGCCGTTCCGCTGAAAACTTTACACCTGTCAGTCAGCAAAGTTTTCCCTCAGATGGCCGGACGCCAGCCCATGGCTCGGCCATACTTTTCCCTGGAAAGGGTTTCTACGACGAAAACCGAATCTTCCGGGAACGCACGAGCGGTTCGGCGCGCCTGCGCTGGGTTTCGGAATACTCCAAACACCGCCGACCCGCTACCCGCCAGCGCGGCATTCGCGGCTCCTCGCTTGAGCAATCCGTCCCGAATTTCTCGGAGTCGCGGATGACGGCTGAATACGGGCGACTCGAAATCGTTCGAGACCGTCTCCTGCCGGCTCCAGCACAGAGCGCAGAACCCCCAAATATTAGGGGCTTTTGAACGGTTTGTCAATTCCGCTGAAAGCCACTGATAGGCATCCTTG
>Ga0209008_1000370_pt1 | contig 16209 bp, 7 predicted proteins | sample JacPin_JW_Ref_O3_FD_187963 | JGI IMG/M metagenome (GOLD analysis project Ga0209008, IMG submission 187963) | Forest soil microbial communities from Algoma, Ontario, Canada - Jack Pine, Ontario site 1_JW_Ref_O3 (SPAdes) (version 2) | ecosystem: Environmental > Terrestrial > Soil > Boreal...
GAGTAGTCTTCGAATTCGGGCAACTGCTCGACGCCCTTGTAAAACGTCACCGGTAAGCGGCCGGCCGGATTGTTCACGCCCGCCAGCGTCTGAGCGATAGCGGTTCCGCCTTCCTCGCCCGAATACCAAGCATCGAGAATGGCATTGGCGTGTTCATTTGCCCAATTTACCGAAAGCGCGCTGCCGTTCATAAGAACAACGACGAGCGGCTTCCCGGTGGGCTTCAGCGCTTCCAGAAGATCCTCTTCCTCTTTGGGCAGATCGAGGCTGGTGCGGTCTCCTCCCTTGAAGCCGGGCACATCCACTTTCATTTCCTCGCCCTCGAGCTGAGAAGTGATGCCGACGACGGCCACGACAAGGTCGGCATCGTTTGCCAAAGCAACGGCCTTTGGTATCGGATTCGCCACCAGCCGGAGCCAGACCAGCCTTAGGCCAGTACCTCCTTGCCCGTATTCCAACTTGATCGCGTAGCGGTGTCCCTTTTCCAGTTGGACGGTCGCTTTCGTTGGCTTCGGATCGTGCAATATGAAATCATCCACAATCAGTTTGCCGTCCAGCCAAAGCCGGTTCATCGAGCCCACGTTGCCGATCTGATATTCGCCCGATTCGTCCGGCGTCAGGAAGCCGGTCCAGCGCACGGAAAAATCTCCCATGCCGGGAGGTAGAGCAATGGAAGAACGCTCGGGGTGGAAACGTTGCAGATCGATGGCCTTGTCCACGCGGACTAGCGCTGGCGCGCCTTCGAAATCTTTGCCGGGAAAATATTCTCCTTTCAGGCCCGGCTGTCCGTCCTCGGTCGAGAGCGCCGCGGTGGGAATCAGATCTTCGGTCCGCAGAAAGTTCATGCCTGGCGTATACGTCACCTGGGCGGAAGCAAATTGCTGGCGAATGCCATCGAGAGCGGACGTGGCTCGGGATGCCGTACCGCTATAGTTGCCATGCAGCACTTTGGTTGACTCAGCGAGTGGACCGACGACCGTGATCTTTTTGATTTCGGCGCTCAACGGAAGCGTGCCATCATTTTTCAGCAGCACGATCGACTCCTGTGCCGCCTTCAGCGCGAGCGCCCGGTGCGCCTCGCTGTCGATCTCCGAATCCGGCGTTTGGGCGTACGGCACCATCTCCGGAGGATCGAACATGCCCAGCCGAAAACGAGCCGTAAACAGGCGTTTCAACGAAACATCGATATCTTTTTCACTTAGAAGACCCTGCTTTACGGCGTTCACATAAGGCACATAGTCGGAGTCGCTGGTGGCCTTGGTAAAGAAGTCGGCGCATTCATTGTCCATCCCTGTTTTGATCGCATCCGCGACGGCTTCGGGCATGCTCTTGGCGAAGTGGTGACCGTTGAAGACGTCGACGATGGCATCGCAGTCGGAGACGACATACCCATTGAACTTCCACGCGCCTCGCAACTGGTCTTTCAGCAGAAAGGTGTTGGCGCAGGCGGGTTCGCCATTGACCCGGTTGTAAGCGCACATTACCGACTCAGCCTTGCCCTCGGTGACGGCGGCGCGGAAGGCGGGCAAATAAGTGTCCTCCATGTCGTGCTTCGAAACTTCCACATTGATCGAGTGTCGCGACGGTTCCGGGCCACTGTGCACGGCAAAGTGTTTCGGGGTTGAGACCACGCGCAGATATTTTGGATCGTCGCCCTGAAGACCGGTGACAAATGCCACGCCCATTCGTCCAGTAAGAAAGGGGTCCTCTCCGTACGTTTCCTGTCCACGGCCCCAGCGCGGATCACGGAAAATGTTGATATTCGGCGACCAAAAATCTAATCCTTCCATGATGTCGCGCCGGCCTGCGCGAACCGCCTGGTTGTGTTTGGCTCGAGCCTCGGTGCCGATGGCGACCGCCATGTCGTGGATGAGAGGGGAATCAAAAGTTGCCGCCAGGCCGATAGGTTCCGGAAAAACGGTAGCCGTCCCAGCATTGGCGACACCGTGCAAAGCCTCACTCCACCAGTCATACGCAGGAATCTGCAATCTCGGAATCGCGCGCGCCTGGTTCACCAACTGGGAAGCTTTCTCTTCCAGAGTCATGCGCGAGACCAAATCGTCAACCCGCACAGTGAGAGGCTGCGAAGGATCGAGATAGGTTGGAACTGCCTGAGCCTGCGCATCCCCAGTAGCGAAAGCGCATAGCAGGAGGAAGGAAACGAAGAGCGCGCGAACAAAAAGGACTCGAGAGTTATCGAACATCGGAGTCGGGCTCCTTGGCGGCGATTCCCGTGTGATTCGCAAGCGTTTGAGTATAGCATCGTCAACGTACACGGAAAGCGCCTAGCGCAACCGTGGCGACGATCGACCGACACGGCAATAGGGTTAAGTTAATATGGCAGCGTGGCGTTGACATCTTTGTGGGAGATGAGGGCGTCGAAGATGAAAAAAGAAAGAGGTGGGATCCACCAGATCGCGGAACTGGCGAATGTCTCAATTGGGACGGTGGATCGCGCCTTGCACGGACGCAACGGGATCAGAGAATCAACCCGCCGACGAATTCTTGAGATCGCACGGCAAATCGGTTACACGCCAAATCTGGCAGCGCGTGCGTTGTCTACTTCCAAGACCGGAGCCCGCATTGGGGTTTGCATACCGCGTGAAATTCGTTTTTTCTATGATCAGCTTTGGAGTGGCGTGCTCGACGAAGCCCGTCGTCTGGCGCAGCTGGGTGTCCAATTTGAGTATCGGCCGGTACCCACTTTGGGCGAGGATGATACCAAAGCATTGAAGGAGCTGCTGAAGGCTGATGTCAACGGAATCATTGTCACCGCCGGAAATCCGAGAGGCTTATCGCCTTTGATCGACGAGGCAGAGGAGAAGGGGGTCCGAGTCGTTTGCGTGTCCACCGATGCGCCGGAAAGCCGGCGCTCCAGTATCGTTTGCGTGGATCCGTGGCTCAATGGTCACATCGCGGGAGAGTTGATGGGCAAGTTTCTACCGCCGAACTCCAAGGTCGCGGTGGTGGCGGGAATGCTGACGGCCTTGGACCATCGCAAGAAAACCGATGGTTTCTCCGACGCCTTTCCGCGGCACTGCTCGGGCGGCGAGATTATCGGCATACTCGAGGCGCATGAGGACGAAGATGAGAGTTTCCAGAAGACATTCGACCTGCTGGGCCGAGTACCTCGACTCGATGGGATATACGTGAACACGGTCAACTGCCTTCCCGTATGTCGCGCCCTCGGCGCACGGCAATTGACGGGAAAGGTCAAGCTGATCACCACGGACCTATTTGCGGAAATGGCTCCTTACTTCGAGAAAGGGACGATTTCCGCCTCGATTTACCAGCAACCCTACCGCCAGGGCCAAATCGCGGTGCGTCTCATGGCTGATCACTTGACCAGCCAGACCTCCTTTCCACCTACGGTTCACCTCAGCCCAGGAGTCGTAATGTCTTCTAACTTGCAACTATTCCGCGAGATCAGATTTTCGCCGGTGACGTTGAACGATGCAGTATTCCGGGGTCACGTCCTGTCGCACGAGTAAGAACGCTGCGAAGCCGCAGGTAACTTCCACTGACCGCTTCCGGCGAGTCGGGACAGAAAATGCCAATTTGTTTTTGCGGGTGTGACCGCTGCGAAACGATGGTCTGCGAAGAATGGTTTGCGAGCGTTGGTTTGCGAACTATGGTTTCCTGTAAATTCGCAATGGTTTCTTGTAACCCGCAATCGAATCGGGGTCCCATCCTAAGAATTTACTTCGAATTTACTTCGTGAGATTAAATTTTGCTTGACAAGGAGGATAAGGCAGGGCTTAATGTTGCACGTCCCTAGTACGTTAACGTTACCGTTATCGAATCAAACAAGTCCCGGTTTGAGGAGCCACGACCATGATGTCGTTGAAGATTCTCCGAGTTGCTGCGCGAGCCCGAGTCCAACGCAGGGGGCGGCATTGTGCAGCTCTTCTTGCCTTTCTAATAGCGGCCGCTCTCTACTCGTTCGGCCAAGAGGCCACTATTGTAGGAACCGTCACTGACCCTAGCGGAGCCGCTCTTCCAAATGTGGCGGTGTCGCTCACCAGTGTTGAGACCGGGGTCGTCCGCAGTAGTACCACAAACGACAATGGCCAATACGTGGCTCCCGGTTTATCAATCGGTCATTACAATGTCAGCGCCACGGTCGCCGGTTTCAGTGTCGCGGAAACGAATAATGTCGTGCTGAATGTCGGCGACCGCATTCGCGTTGACTTCATCATGAAGGTCGGCAAGGTACAGGAGCAGGTCTCGGTCGAAGCCAATGCCGTCGAGGTGCAAACCGATTCGGGTGTGCAAAGCACGGTAATTACCGGGGCGCAGGTGGCGAACCTGGGGGCCAATGGTCGCAGCATATACTCGCTCTTCTCTCTGGCTCCTGGCGCATCGAGCGTTCAAGGGGACCTTGTGATCCCCACCGCAGTCAGCGGCGATAGCAACGTCAGCATTAACGGGCAACGGCCGGGTCACAACCTGCAACTCCTCGACGGTGGTGAAAACCTTGACCGCGGCGGCAGCAGCGCCAGCGTCATGCCGTCGATGGACGCAATCGCGGAATTCGCCAACATGACATCGAACTATGATGCCGAGTACGGCCTTTCCTCGGCCGCCATGATCACTACGGCGATCAAGTCCGGAACCAAACAGTTCCACGCTGAAGCATGGTGGAATGGCCGCAACGACGCGCTTGATGCGCGCAACTATTTCAATCCTGCCCCGGCTAAGGTTGCCGAACTCCGATTCAACGTTTACGGTTTCAACGCCGGCGGGCAGGTTCCTTTGTGGAAAGAACACCCAACTTTCTTCTTCTATAACATGGAATGGCGCAGCATCGTTGAAGGCGGGTTGACTAACCAAACCGTTCCGTTCACTGACACCTACGGGGGCGATTTCAGCGTCAACACTCCCGCCAACATTCTGGATATCAATGGCAATCCTTATCCGAATTCGGGTCTGCACGTTCCGTGCGCAAATCAGCTCTCTGCGGCGCAACAAGCTAATTTCATCGCGGCGGGTATCACTACTTTCAGTACTCCCGGTACTAATGGGTCCTGTTCGTTCATCAAAGGGCAGAGCGACACCGGCGCTCCTGTCTTTCAACCATATTCTGGCAATGTGATTCCCACGTCACTGATCGCTTCAAACGCTACAGCGTTGCTGGGTGCGGGTATTTTCCCGGCTCCTACTACGGCCTCTGGTCAGTTTATTGGGGGCAATAACTCGCCCACCACCGTGCGCGAAGAGATTGCCCGGGTTGACCATGAATTCACCAAAAAGTTCTCAGTGTTCGGTCACTGGGTTTCGGAACAGACTTCGCAAACTTACGGGACTACGCAGTGGAGCGGCGACAATGTGCCTACCGCCAGCGACATTTTCAACAATCCTTCCTATAGCGCCGTGATCCACACCACGTATGTCATTAGCCCGACGCTGCTCAACGAGGCTGCTTTCAACTACAACGGCAACCGTATTAGCATGGCGCCGAAGGGCATTTACACCGCCCCTCAGGACTTCCAGTTCAACCGGTTCTTTACCGGCCCCGACGCCGACCACCGCATTCCGTCGATCGATTTGAGCGGTAGCACGGGAACCAACTACACGATGAATTACATCCCTTGGACGAACGCAGCAAATGATTACCAGTTGCGTGATGATCTTTCGTGGACCAAGGGCGCTCATCAGTTCAAGTTTGGGTTCAGTTGGGCACTGTACAAGAAGGTCCAGGATTATTTCGCGAATACAGAGGGGAATTTCACTTTCAATGGCACCTACTCGGGCAATGACTTCGCAGACTTCCTGCTAGGCTATGCCAATCAATATGAGGAGGATGCCGTACAGTCGGCCGGACATTGGAACAACGTCTCGTATGCAATCTATGGTCAGGACAACTGGCGAGTGAATCACAGACTGACTGTGAACCTTGGTCTCCGCTATGACATTGCTCCGCATACTTATGAGGCCAACCAGCAGTCGGCCAACTTCTATCCGAGCCTCTATAACCGGGCGAACGCAGCCACATTCGATTCGCAGGGCAACATCTGTAGTTCGGTTTCCTCCCCACCGTGCACAGGCGGCCCCAGTCCGGGCCTAATCGCCAGCCCCAACCCGATATTGGCAGGATTGCAATTTTACGGAAACGGCATCGGCATCGGTGGTGTAGGCGGGATTCCCAAGGGTCTTGTCAATACGCCCGAAAAGAATTTCGGTCCCCGCATCGGTTTCGCTTATGACCCCCTGGGCCAAGGCAAGACTGTAGTGCGCGGCGGTTTCGGCATCATGTTCGACCGTATCCAGGGCAACGACATGTACAACGGTGCGACGAATACGCCTTTCGATGCTAGTCCTACGGTCCACAGCGTGCTTCTCCAGAACCCGGGCACCGGCATCCTGAGCGGCAATACGATCAGCGCCGCTGACTTGCCGGTTCTACCGGTCGGCATCACTGGCATAGATGCCGCCAATTCCAAGCTTCCGACGAGTTATCAATATAGCCTCGGGGTTCAGCAGTCGCTGGCGCGCTCGACGGTGTTCTCCCTATCCTACGTGGGTAGCCAAGCCCGGCATTTGAATGACTATCGGGCGATTAATCTTCCAGCGATTGGGGATCTGCCCGGACTAGTCGCCACCCCAAGTGGCCTCAACACGGATCCAACTCTCGCGTATCCCGGTTTTGGCGGCATCAAAATGTCGGAAGACGAGGCCAACTCGCGTTACAACGCACTCCAGGCTGAAGTGCGATCGAACCTGGCACGTAAGCTACAACTCCAGGTGGGGTATACGTTCTCCCGCGCCACCGATGCCACTACAAGTAATGGCAGCGGCGGCGATCTGAACAACGTTACCAACCCGTATCTAAGCTGGAAATACGATGTCGGTCCGTCGTTGTTTGACCGCACCAACATCTTCTTTGCAAACTTCGTCTATCAGATACCGCTGTTTGACAATTCCGGCAGCCGCTTTCTCAGGACTACCGCCGGTGGTTGGTCAATCGCCGGGATCATCACGGCGGAGTCCGGGGCCCCGATCAACCTTGGTGTTAGCGGCGAAAGCGTGTCCAGCGTTCTTGCCAATACTGGGAATCGGCCGAACGTGACCGGGGCCGTCAGTACTCCCCATAAAGCTACGGAATGGTTCGACCCGGCGCCCTTTACGTCACCCACGTGTGCCGTGGGGCCCGATTGCTGGGGCAACCTGGGGTTTGATGCGATCCGTGGTCCGGGACGCGACGACTGGAATTTGTCGCTCTTCAAGAACTTCGTGATTAGCGAATCTCGTGGCAGCCGCGTCGAGTTCCGCGCAGACGCATTCAACACTTGGAACCACACGCAATTCAAGGGTGATATCAACAACGGCGGTATCAGCACCAGCGAGGGTGCCACCAACTTCGGCCAAGTCACCGCCGCTTTTGACCCGAGAGAGTTCCAACTCGGGCTGAAGGTTGTCTTTTAACGGTTGTGAAAGTTTGTTCCCCAGGCTCCGCTCACGGGCAGTTCCTGTGAGCGGGCTTTTTTTTGGCGTAGTGCGCTCTTCAGCGATGGGAGCTTTTGTCGGCCCCAGCCGCCGACGTGCCAGAATTTAGGGGAAGGGCACCTATGTCATGAGGCGATTCTGAAGTGAGTTGCAGAACTGTGTTTCAAGATATGACAAAGTGGAAGCTGAAACAGGTTGCTGCCGCACTGCTATCGTCAATTCTGTTTTTGGCCATAAATGCCAGCGCACAAACGTCTACTCCCTCCGAGGCCATAGCTCTCGAGCAACAGGGAAAGCTGGCGGAGGCGGCAAAAGCCTGGCAAGCCGTGATCCAGAAGGATCCGAGGGACGCCGCGGCCTTTGCCAGCCTGGGCGTGATCCTTTCGAAGGAACAAAAATACCAGGAAGCAGCCTCAGCCTATCAAAAGGCAATTGCGCTGCATCCGAAGTTGCCGGGAATGGCGCTGAATTGGGGATTGGCGGAATTCAAGCAAGGACACTTCCAGGCAGCGATTTCGCCGCTCCGCGCTGCCTTGATTGCCGACCCGCATAACCTGCAGGCATCCACATTGCTCGGTCTCAGCTACTACGGAGCAAAGCAGTTTGTGGAGGCAATCCAGTATCTCGGGGTGCCGGCAAAATCCGATCCCAGCAACTCCGAACTGCAGGAGGTGCTGGCGCAGAGCTGCCTGTGGGCGAAGAAATACTCCTGCGCCCTGGACGCATTTCATCAGATTCTGCACCGGAATCCCGATTCCGCGCCTGCGCACATGCTGAGCGGAGAAGCATTGGATGGGTTGGAAAGAACTCAGGAGGCCATCGCCGAGTTCGAGGCAGCGGCAAAGGTTTCACCGCGAGAACCAAACGTGCATTTTGGCCTCGGTTACCTGTACTGGAAGTCGCACCGATATGATGAAGCCAAGCGCGAGTTCGAGAGCGAGTTATCGATCGATCCCAACCATGCTCTAGCCCTGGCCTACCTGGGCGATATCGCGACAAAAAATAACAATCCGGATGAGGCTCTAGCCCTGCTGAGGAAGGCCGTAGGGATGAAAAAAGACATACGCATCGCCTACGTTGATTTGGGCGCCGTTCTCGCGCACCAGAAGCAGTACGGTGAGGCCATCGCTGCGCTTCACCATGCGGTTGAGTTGGATCCTGCCGAGCCCGACGCGCACTACCGCTTGGCACACGTCTACCAGGCCATGGGGAACGCAGAGGAGTCTCAGAAGGAATTCGCCAAAGTTCGCGAACTGCACGAAAAGGGGGACCAGTCTCTGGCGTCCAAAATTTCCACTGCACCGCCTCCGCTGCCGCAATAATGGCGGCGCGGAATTGCGACAAAAGAGATTAGAACTGCAATGCAAAATTGGAGAACTATGAACCTGTACCAGTTCCTACGCAGAACGAACCCAATGCTCGTGATCGCGATCCTCTGTCTTGCCCTGTTGCCGGCATTCGCGCAGATGGCTTCGGCTCCCTGGATGAATACCAGCCTTTCTCCCGACCAGCGGGCGGCGCTGGTAGTAAAACAGATGACGCTCGACGAGAAAATCGCTCTCCTGCATGGAACCGGCATGAAGGGCTTGGGCCCGATGAGTCCTCTGGCCGTCGGATCGAATGGCGGTGCTGGCTATGTAGTCGCTATTCCGCGGTTGGGGATTCCCGCTATTCAGATGTCTGACGCCGCCTACGGTGTGCGGGTGAGCGGGGAGAATGGGCGCTATTCCACGGCTTTGCCCAGCAATCTTGCCGGCGCGGCCAGTTGGGACCTGGATGCGGCGTATGAATATGGCGCGCTCATCGGCCGCGAACTGCGAGCTCAGGGTTACAACATGACTTTGGGTGGAGGCGTCAACCTCACCCGTGAGCCTCGCAATGGACGCACCTTCGAATATATGGGCGAAGATCCGGTCCTCGCTGGAACCATGGTAGGCCGGGCTATGAGAGGAGAGCAGGCGCAACACGTGATTGGCGACATAAAGCACTACGCGCTCAATGATCAGGAGAGCGGACGCAACGCTGTCAACGTCAATATCGATAAGCGTTCGATGCGGGAAAGCGATCTTCTCGCCTTCGAGATTGGCTTGCGCGAGTCCAATGCTGCTGCGGTAATGTGTTCCTACAACCGGGTGAACGACGACTACGGTTGTGAGAATAAGTATCTGCTGACCGATGTGTTGAAGAAAGACTGGAACTTCAAGGGCTTTGTTGTGTCGGACTGGCAGGGAACGCACAGTGCTGCAAAGGCGTCCGCCGCCGGGTTGGATCACGAGGAGCCGGGCGAAATCTTTTATGGGGAAGCAATGAAGAAAGCGGTGGAGTCAGGCAAGGTTCCCATCGCTGAAGTGGATGATCATGTTCACCGCATACTGCGATCGATGTTTGCCAGCGGCGTAATCGACGACCCACCGGAAAAAAGTGTGGTGGATGTAGTCGGCGGGTTCGAGGTCGCGCAGAAAATTGAAGAGCAGAGCGCCGTGCTGCTCAGAAACGAGCACGCCCAACTCCCGCTTGATGCTTCCAGGCTGTCCAGCATCGCCGTGATCGGCGCACACTCCGATGTCGGCATGATCTCGGGAGGAGGGTCGGCCCAGGTTGATCCCCCAGGAGGCAACGCGATCATGCCGCCGGGGCAAGGTAGAACTAAGTGGCAGGACCAGATTTGGTTTCCGACGTCACCGCTGCGAGCGATTAAGGCCGAAGTCCCGCATGCGAATGTTCAATACAACCCGGGCACGGATCCTGACTCCGCAGCCGCTTTGGCGAAGACGGCTGATGTGGCTATCGTGTTCGCTTACCAGTGGGAGAGCGAGGCGATGGATCTCGACAACCTGTCGCTTCCCGAGCACCAGGATGATGTGATCGGCAAGGTTGCGGCAGCGAATCCGCATACGATCGTCGTGCTCGAGACCGGCAGTCCCGTAACCATGCCGTGGGCCGATCAAGTAAGCGGCATCCTCGAAGCGTGGTACGGCGGCAGTCGGGGCGCCGAAGCGGTCGCCCGTGTGCTCTTCGGCAAGGTGAACCCGAGCGGGAAGCTGCCCGTTACTTTTCCCAGGAGCGAGGCGGATCTCCCCCATCCCAACATCGTAAAACCTCCCGTGGAGTCGACTACCAGAGGAGGCGATCCCGACGCCTGGAAAAAAATCGCACCGGGGCTACCGGCGTTCCAGATCACGTATGACGAGGGGCTGAAGGTTGGATATAAGTGGTACGACGCCGAGCAAAAGCCGGTCTTGTTTCCTTTTGGCTACGGGCTCTCGTACACCAGTTATAGCTATTCCGATCTTAAAGTAACGCCGGGGAAGAGTGTTCACTTGAGTTTTAGGGTGACGAACACGGGCAATCGGGATGGATCTGAGATTGCCGAAGTTTACACTGCGCTGCCGGAGAGTGCCGGAGAACCGCCGAAGCGGCTGGTAGGCTGGAGCAAAGTCAAGCTGGCTGCCGGCGAAAGCAAAGAGGTAGCAATCGAGGTCGACCCGGAATATCTATCCATCTTTAACGTTGAGCGAGATGCCTGGCAGCTGGTCTCTGGAGACTATACGTTCCTGGTGGGCGGTTCCTCGCAGAATCTGCCGCTGAAAGAGTCGGTCAACTTGAAATAAGCGCTATTGGAGAAACCGACCACGCTGGCGCGGGGCGGCTGCCCAGCGCACCTAGCGGAGTGTCGTCGCCCCGGTCGGCCGCAGCGATTCGATGGCCGGGTACGAGTGGCTGGGGATCAGTTGCAGATCGGGCGGTTTACTCTGGGTCGTGACGGCCCGCACGACGGCTTCCAATGCCGGGCCCGCGACGGGCGGAGCCACCACAGTTGCAGCCAGCGAACCACGATTGACAAAAGCTTGTCCGGTGCGGGGCAAGCCGTCCACTCCGAGGCATGGCAACTGCGACCACGGACCGCCGGGCAGCGCGGGCTTCGCGTCTTCAAATGCTTTCCTCGCTCCGATGGCGATGGAGTCGTTTTGAGCGGCGACGGCACAGATCGGCTCGTTCTGCGAAGTGGTCAGGCGCGACCAGGATGAAGCCGCGCGAAAGCCGCCTTCTTCTGTCCAATTGGCGCTTTTCAGGATTTTGAGGCTAGCGGTAACATCATTGCTGGTTGTCCTCCAAGTGTCTGTAGGGTGTGCCGCTTCCTCCGTATCGCCAACTGCCCACTGGCGGCTATCTCACGCCCAGCAACAGATCTACAGTCAATTGATCAAGACGTTCGTAGGGTAAACGCTTTTTGAGAATCGTATCTTTGTCAAAGGCGCGCGATAGTAACTGAGCTGCGCCGTCTTTTGAGAAGTCACCCACTTCGGGGACGCCATCTCCAGCACTTGAAAGCCCATTGAGGATTCCCTGTATTTCTTTGTCGGCGCCCCAACGACGAGCCTTCTCCTTAAGGATCAGGTAGGTGCGCATGCAACCACGAGCGAAGTCTTTCACTCCGTCATAGTCCTCGGTTCGGTAGGCGTGAGCGTCGAAGTGGCGCGGGCCCTTGTAGCCAACATCCTCGAGAAACTTTACCAGCCAAAAGGCCGACTTTAAGTTGGACGATCCAAAGCGCAGATCCTGATCAAATCGACCGGGCATTTGATCGTTCAGATCGATGTGAAAGAGCTTGCCCGCTTCCCACGCCTGAGCTACCGCATGCATGAAGTTGAGTCCCGACATGTGTTCGTGCGCGACTTCCGGATTCACCCCGACCATTTCAGGATGATCAAGCGTGGGGATGAAGCCGAGATATTGGCCTGTAGTGGCCATGTAAATATCGGCGCGTGGTTCGTTGGGCTTGGCTTCCAAAGCGAACTTCATGGCATATCCGCGCTCGAGGTTATATTCGCAGAGGTAATTAATGGCGGCGCGCAAGCGTTTGATCGCCTCGTCGGCGCGGCGACAAGCGTCGGTCTCGACTCCTTCTCGGCCTCCCCATAAAACAAAAATTCTCGCGCCCAGTTCGGCACCAATGTCCATTGCGCGCATGGTTTTATGCAAAGCGTATGCGCGTACTTCGGGGTCGTTAGCGGTAAAGGCTCCGTCACGGAATACGGGATGGAAGAAGAGCGATACCGTCGCCATGGGAACCACGATTCCATTGGTTTCGCAGGCTTTCCTAAAAGAGCGGACGAGACAATCGCGTTCAGCGCTGGTGGCGTCGATGGGAACCAGATCGTTGTCGTGCAGATTAACTCCCCATGCGCCAACTTCGGCCAGCATGGAAACAAGTTCGGATGGCGAAATTCGCGGCCGCACCGCATCGCCGAAGGCATCGCGTCCTACGTTGCCGACGGTCCAAAGCCCAAAAGAAAATTTATGTTCCGGATGTGGCTGGTAGTCGTTCGTACTTGCCATAACGTATTTCTCCATGTCGCGACGGCTATGTCGCGACAGTTATCAGTTCAGGATGGACTTCATCGCGGGATATATGCGGCGATACTCCGCGTACGCCTTTTGCAGCACAATCATGGCTTCTGAATTCGGACTCACGTTCCCGGCGATGCGCACTACGGCGTCGCAAGCAGCGTCAACTGACGGCCAGGCCTTCGCGCCGACTCCCGCCAGAATCGCCGCTCCGTAGGCGGCGCCTTCTTCCGCCTCGACAGTCTCGACGCGTTGTCCATAGATGTCCGCTTGAATCTGCCGCCACAGCGCCGATCTGGCACCACCACCGCCCAGGCGAATCGTTTTCGCCGGGACTTCGATTTCCTGAAAAATCGTCAACGTATCGCGCAAGCTGAAAGCGACTCCTTCCAGGATTGCCCGAATTACGTGCGCTCGCGTGTGAGATGCCGTCAAGCCCACCAGCATCCCGCGCGCTGCCGGGTCGAGGTGAGGAGTGCGCTCGCCCATCAGGTAGGGAGCAAAGAGCAGCCCATCGCATCCCGGGGGAGCGTTCGCCGCCTCGATATTGAGCCTCTCGTAGGATTCAAGTTGGTGGTCCGCGCTTACGCCAAACTGATCCCGGAACCAACGGAGCGAAAGCCCTGCAGCCTGGGTGACACCCATGACCATCCAGCGCTCGGGTACGGCGTGGCAAAATGTATGCAACCGTCCCTTCGGGTCGAGCGCCGGGCGACCGGTTGCCGCAAAAACGACTCCTGAAGTTCCGATGGTTGCGCTCACCGTCCCCGGCGAAACAATTCCCATGCCAATCGCGCCCGCCGCCTGGTCGCCCGCACCCGCCACCACGGGCGTCCCGCTTTCCAGGCCCGTTGCAGCGGCGCCGGCCGGCGATATCTGCCCACAGATTTCTGGCGACTCATACAGTTTGGGCAGAAGCGAGTGATCGATTTGAACCAGCTCTAAGATCTCCTTTGACCAGCGGCGGTTCGCGACGTCGAGCAGGAGAGTGCCCGAGGCGTCCGCCATGTCGGTAGCCCGCTCGCCCGTCAACTGCAATCGGACATAGTCCTTGGGCAGCATCAGCGACCGGACCTTCTTCCAGTTCTCGGGTTCGTTCTCCCGGACCCACAGACATTTCGTCAGCGTGAAATTGGCGAGTGCGGGATTGCAGGTGAGTTGGATTAAACGTTGGCTGCCGATTTCGTCGGTCAGTTCCCGGCTCTGCTTCTCCGTCCGGACGTCGCACCAGATGAGTGCCGGCCGCACCACGCGAGCTTGCTCGTCCAGCAGGACCGCACCGTGCATCTGTCCTGACAGGCCAACGCAGGAGATTTGATCGCCGCGGAGCTGGCGTTCGGCTAGCGCCTTGCGCACCGCAGCACTGCATGCGCGCCACCAGTCACTGGGGTCCTGTTCCGCCCACCCGATGCGCGGTGATGCAAAAGCTCGGTGCTCCTCGGTAGCTGAGGAAATGACCCGTCCCGCCTCATCAATGACGAGAGCGCGGGTACCTCCAGTACCTACGTCGATTCCCAGGAAAGGCATTCTACGGGTCGCTTTACTTGGCCGCCACTGCCTGCCGGCTGTCGTCGGAGACCGCCGATAGTTGAACCGTGTACGTTAACGACTTGGTATATTAGCACGCGGCTGTCGGATTACAAGTGCGGCGACACACATCAGGAAATGAGGCTCTACGCCAAATACGCGGCCTCCGCATGGAGGAGAGGCACCACCCTTTCAGATAATGCCCAGCGCTGGCCGAATCAGGACTGAGGCTCGAGCCAGCCTCGAAAAGCGCGACAAGTGGGGACGCCCCCGGGTCCATCCCCAGGTATTTCGTCTCAGTTATTTCATCGGCAGAAGGTCGCCTGTGGCGAGGACATAGGTAGTCAGCCTATCGAGCTTGATGTTGGTGTGCGTGGAAGTAAGGGTAACGGCGCCGTCACTATTGCGAGTGGACTCCAGATTTTTCATTAAGACGCGGTGCTTGGAAATATTTGATGCGGGCGTGGCTGAGGGGAGTCCCTTGTCCTTGTCCGCGTCAGCGCTGGGAAATTTCTGCTGCGAAATCGGGTTGTTTGGGTCGGGATATGGGCCCATCCCATTCCAGTTTTTCTTGCTGTTCGCGGCGTCCGGAGGCTGATACGAGAGATTCTGATTGGCCATCTGCGCCTCGGGGTAAAACCATGCGGTCAAATAGACCTTGATGGGAGCCGAGCCATTTTTCCACTGCGCGGAGTCCATGCGAATGGCGAGGCGGGATGGGTCGGTGCCAGATTTCTTCACCGATTCGGTAACTTCTCCAGACAAGATGGCGTCTTTCGGGACTACCACACCGTCCGCCATAGTGGCTAGTACGACTTGGGCCTGGAGTTTGGTGCCCACAGGAGTTTTGCCGGCAATCACGTTTTGCCGCATGATTACGGGAAACTCAATCCCTGCCGCGGAGCCGGGCGCCGCAGGCGTCTGTTGAGCGAACAGCGCGACGGAGCCGAGAACGACAGCTAATAGGAAGCGTGTGATGGCGTCGGTTGTCCGGAACATTGTGCGGAATATTGTGCGGAACATAAAGTGTCCCCTTTGCGGGTTGACTTGACCGGGACAGTGCTTTAAAGCGCGTTAGGGCATACATGGGAGACTGCCGGAATCGAGATTATTGTACTCGCCCCTCAGTGGCCAGAGAAGTCCAATCAGTCCCGGCTCTACGACTTCATTGTTCGAATAGACCGAGTTGAATCGCCTCGCCCATGGCGCGATATCCGGCCGGCGATGGATGCAAATGGTCTCCGCAATCATAGGCGGGGAGGAGACGGTCGGGATGCTGAGGGTCGCGTACAACGCTGTCGAAATCGATGACCGCGTCAAAGTGGCCGGCTGCGCGAATCCACGCATTCACTGCCTGCCGGTCAGCCTCGCCCAGCGGACCGGGATGGTAGTAGTCTGACCCCACAAACGGAGTGATGGTCCCTCCAAACACGAGCAGACCATGCGCATGCGCGCGCAGGATGATCTGCTTATACGCGGAAACTACACGCTTCACCAGCGCATCATGCTCCGCGGAAGTCACCTCGCCGTTACGTGCCAGACCCCCCAAATCGTTAACGCCCTCGAAGAGGATGACCCAGCGGACGCCTGCGGGCGCGAGGACATCGCGATCGAAGCGGGCCAACGCATTCGGATCCAATCCATCGGTCAGGAGATGGTTTCCGCCAATGCCCTGGTTGGCAACACCAATGCTTCGTTTACGCGCAGGCGCTTGCAGCCGTTGCGCCAGGACGTCTGTCCAGCGATCGTTTCCATTGGTGATCGCGCCGTGCCCGTCGGTGATCGAATCGCCGAGCACCACGATGGAAGCCGCTCCCGCAGGGGCAAGCACATCGATCTCGGACACCTGATACCAGTGGTCCACGTTTTTTGAGTCCAGCAGATTTG
>Ga0209008_1000373_pt1 | contig 16123 bp, 14 predicted proteins | sample JacPin_JW_Ref_O3_FD_187963 | JGI IMG/M metagenome (GOLD analysis project Ga0209008, IMG submission 187963) | Forest soil microbial communities from Algoma, Ontario, Canada - Jack Pine, Ontario site 1_JW_Ref_O3 (SPAdes) (version 2) | ecosystem: Environmental > Terrestrial > Soil > Boreal...
GGCTGGAAGGGCGTCGCCGCAAAACTGGCAGGTGTTGCGGTCGCGCAGCAAAATGTTCTTTCGCGAAAGGGCCCGGCTTTGCTGCGGAATGTGCCGGTAAGTCAGCAGCCTTATCACAGACGGAACCTGCATCGCTTTTTGCGTGGTATGAACTTGCGCATGGTTGGTTTCTTCCGCTTGCGCCACGCCTTTCAGCATCAGGACCAAAGCTCGCCGCACTGCAGTCACGTTGATAGGCTCAAAAGTCGCGTTGAGCACTAACACGGGAGCTTGCATCACGGAGGGGCGACTGGCCGGGGAAGGAGACAACTTGGAAGCGGCAGCGTCCGGCGCAACACCACCCAATCCGATTTTTGGTCGGGGACGTAAGCCGGTCTTAAGACGCTTGTCCATTCGCCCGCCTTTGACGTGCCGAAAGACTGCGTTATTTTTGGATGCTCGCGTTGCTCACGGGGTTAGCCATCAGTCCGAAGCGGCGCCACGTTAGCAGGCGGCAGACCCGTGACCACACGGGCTACTGTTAATCCTAGCACGGCTTTGGCGCCCGCCTTCTTTAAAGCTCGCGAACACGCATCAAGAGTCGCGCCAGTCGTCAATACATCATCTATCAGCAGGACGCGGAGGTTGTCAACTCGCACACCTTCGCGGGTAGCGTAGGCGCCACGTACGGAGTCCCAATGTTCTTTGCGGGAGAGCACTAAACGAGCTGGGCGGGGCTTGGTGCGCATAAGCAGATACGATCCCATTTTCAATCGCAATCGGCGCGACAGCGGACGAGCAATCAGATCCGCTTGGTTGTAGCCACGTTCGCGAAAGCGATCGGGGTGAAGCGGGACGGGAACTACTACGTCAGCTTGGAAATGGTCACGGTCGCGCGCCACGACTTCGGCCAGCTTGGAAGCGAACCAATCGCCGAGGCGGGTCACCTCTTCGTATTTCAGCAGCAGGATCGCGCTGTGGAGCGCGTCGTTGTAAACCGCATAGCTGCGGGCGCGTGTGAATGAAAAAGAATCTAGGCGGCAGAGACGGCAAAGTGGACGGATGGCGTCCGCGGCCACTTGTGAAATAAACGGGCGACCGCAGCAATCGCACAGGGGATCGACGATCGGCTGAAATGAAGCGAGGCAATCCCCACAAATGGGGATGCGGCTCGCGGTCAGGAGCGTCTGGCCACAAATTCGGCAAGGCGCAGGAAAGAGCACCGCTGCAACAGCGTCAACCGCATTCCGAATGATCACAGAGGCGTTGTGAGCCGATAGAATGCGGCAGACGCTAGCGCAGTTGGGAAGCTAAGTGAAGAAAAGAGGTTACGTACGCATATCTACGCAGTCGCTTCCTCTTGGATCGATGGGCTTGGCAGACCGGTTTCGCGCATCGGCGAGAGCGAAATCAAGGAGGGAGTTTACAGCAGGCCCTGCTCCATTTTTTCCTGGCAAGTGATGCAATAGCGGGTCCACGGCACAGCTTCCAGCCGCTTCTGCTGAAGTTCTTGATGGCATGCGATGCATTCGCCGAAGCTATCGTCCTTGATGCGAGCTAGAGCGTCATTCACTAGCTGTAGAAGTGAACGATCGTTGTGAGTTTGTCCGATGAGGAATTCCTTGGTGTAGGAATTGGCGGCCTTGTCCGCGAGATCGACGGTAGGATCCTCATCGGCTTCGCGGCCTTCTTGTTCGGTACGCGCAATTCCACGCATCAATTCATCGCGTCGCGTGACCAATTTCTTCTTGTAGTATTCGAGTCGCTTCTTATCCATAGTTAGGTCCCTAGGCGGGGTTAGTCGCCTTACTAAAATCCAACGATTTTAACGACACCTTCTCTCCAATGTCAAATTAGCGCCGATTATCGGAGAGACAGACCTGTGGTAGATGCTTCAAACGGCGGAAAGGATTCCATCGAAGCCGAATCAGGACGGCAATTGCTTCGCAGGGAATAAAAGGTGTATGGCTAAGGCCCAGATCAGCAGCACGAGAAAAACGAACGCACTGCCTTCGGGTCCAACCGAGCCGCCGGTGAGCCAGGTTGGTCCATGGAAGGAAGAATTGAGCAGATGGCCTTGGGCGAGAAGTCCGCTGTCAGGAACGGAATAAAGGTAAGTCTCACCCCAGTCCCACGAAGCGTGCATACCTACGGCGAACCAAATGTTTCCGGTGCGCTGCAACGAGAAAGCAGCGACTATTCCGAAAAGTCCGGCCATTAGCGCGCCGTATTTAGCCTCGCCTGGATTTCCCAGATGCACCGCGCCGAACGCAATTCCGAGCACGATTGCCGCGGGCCAGAAACCCATACCGGAAGCCAACGTGGATTGCATATAACCCCGGAATGAAAATTCTTCGGAGATGCCGACGAGGATGAACCCAAGGCCGTAAAGGAGTCCGTACTTGATTGCTTCGGTGCCAGTGACGGCGAGTCCGCCGAGCGAAAAGCCGTGGAATATTGCTATGAGTCCCATCAGCAGAGACAGCATGGCGAGGCCGAGCGGAACGCCCTGCCAGAAACGTTTGCCGAATGCTTGGGAAAGCGGCAAGCCATAATCCGCGAAAGAACGCTTCTCAATTTTGGTCATGATCAGCGCTGAAATGACCAGGAAGAGAACGCTCAATCCTTCTCCGATGATTTGTCCGGCGGGGGTAACCACACCTTTAGGGTGTGCTTGTTGATATGCAAGAACGGCGGGGATATGAAACAGCACAAATTGAACGCAGTAGGCGAGCGCCAAAAAGATGGCCACGAAGATCAGAAGCCGCCAGCCGGCGCGGATCCCGTTCGGCCCGACAAAAATATTGCCAGGCTCGGGTTGCTGCGCAGCCAGACGAGGTTCGCTTCCAGCTAAAACAGGATCAGTTTGCTCTGGATCGATATTCACATTTGTCTCCGACGTTCTCTACACTTTACGATCAAAGGTGTGCGTTAGTTTCAGCATAGTATCGCTACCCGCTGATGCACGAGTATATTTCCAGCAGGTCGGAAGCGCCCGATTCATAAGTTGCAAGATGGAGCGGAATCGACGTGCCTCGCCAAAGAAATCCCGGAAAGTCGGACTCCGGTCAAGCCGGACTGGGGATGCACGGCTGATACTAGCGAAAATTATCAGACGGTTTGCTTTCGTACGCCGCCACACTTCGCTTCGCGGGATAGAGCTTGGCAAAGGCTATGAACGCCACGGCAAGCACCACAAAATCGATGGCGCTGCCTTCGGGGCCGATGGTCCCGCCAGTGAGCCAGCGCGGACCGTGAAAACTGGAATTCAAGAGGTGGCCTCTAGCGAGCAAGCCGCTATCAGGAGTGGAAAAGATGAAGGTTTCGGCATAATCAGTCGCGGCATGAAAGCCGATTGCAAACCAGAGATTTCCGGTACGTCGCAGCGTAAAGCAGGCAAAAAGGCCGAAAAGTGCCACCGAAAGCGCTCCGACCCATCCTTCTCCAGGGTTACCTATATGAATCGCGCCGAACGCTGCGGAAAGCAGAATCGCTGAAGGCCAGAAGCCTATTCCGGTTGTCAGAGTAAATTGCGCGTAACCTCGAAAGGTAAACTCTTCCGCGGTTCCTACCATGACGAAACCTATAGCCCACAAAATCGCGTACTTGACGAGCGCGCCGCCAGAAAGTGCGAGGTTCCCAAATGAGAATCCGCCGAGCGCCGAAATTATCAGCATTCCTGCGGTTTCGAACGCGAGTCCCCACAGCACGCCTTGCCAAAAGAGCTTTCCGAACGCTTTTTCAAAAGGAATACCATAGGCCCCGAAAGGTCTCTTCTCGAATCGCGCCATGATGCCGGCCGCTACAAACGCTGCCGCGATAACCGTGCTTTCAAAAATGAATTCGAATTGCGGTGTAAGAATTCCTTCTCGCTGGCCCGTGCGCACAATTTCCACGAAGGGAGGAATCAGTTTCATGACCGCTTGGAAAAGATAGATCAGCCCAGCGAAGAGCAGGAGGTACATTACGAATCGCCAGCCTGCGCGAACCCCGTTGGGGCCTATGAAAATCTTTCGCCAAACGCTGGCTTGAGGCGCAGCAGGTCTGGGAGTGGGAAGCACAGTTTCCGGCACACTTGATCCTGAGCTCATGAATTCCTCTACACCGGGTACGTTTAACCGGCGTGCTTTGTTCCGTGCCTAAACGTGAGAGAGATGGACGCCCTGTTTGAGTCAGACGCAGCAGGATCGATTTAGGGAGCAGGGTTGCGGCTGCGCTGGGCGACTGCTAAAATGTTGTGTTTGCGCACCGTGGAACGGCCGCATCTTACGCATCCCTTCATGCATCTATACGCACGGCGGAACTGAGAATCGCGGGAGGACTGGCTTGGCTAAATACGATTTAGTGGTAATCGGCAGCGGCCCTGGCGGATACGTGGCCGCGATCCGCGCCGCGCAATGGGGATTAAAGGTCGCGGTAGTTGAGAAAGATCCTTTTCTCGGTGGCACCTGTCTGCACGTCGGATGTATACCCACCAAGGTTTTTTTGCACCACGCGGACATCTACGATCACTTCAAGCGCGCGGAAGAGTTCGGTTTCGAAGTGAAAGACGTGAAAGTGAAATGGCCCAGCATCCTAGCGCGCAAGGATAAGATCGTAAAGAAGCACGCGCTCGGCATAGCCAGCCTGTTCAAGAAACACAAAGTCGAGACCATCACTGGTTGGGGAAAAATCGCGGGGCCTGGACGCGTTTCGGTGGAGAAAGACGGTAAGACCACTGAAATCGAGGCGACGAATATTTTGCTTGCGACAGGATCGGAAGCGCGTTCGCTGCCCGGTGTAGAGATCGATGGCACTACGGTTCTGACGAATCGCGAAATCTTAAACCTGCAGGATATTCCGAAGTCCATGATTGTGGTGGGCTGCGGAGCAGTGGGCGTGGAGTTCGCTTCGATTTTCCGGACGTTTGGCTCGGAAGTCACGCTGCTCGAAGCCGTTTCGCGAGTTGTGCCGCTGGAAGACGAGGACATTTCCGCCGAGCTGCACAAGGCGCTGACGAAAAAGGGAATGCGCATCGAGCTGGAAGCGAAGGTTGAATCTGTTAAGAAAAACGCCACCGGCGGGACGGTAACGTACAAGGACAAAGCGGGGAAGGTGCAGACCATCAGCGCGGAGAAGGTATTGATTGCCGTGGGACGCCGCCCGCTCACCGAAAATATCGGGTTGGAAAAAACGAAAGCTAAGCTCGAGCGCGGGTTCGTCCACACCAACGCGTTTCTTGAGACGGAAGAGCCGCATCTCTACGCCATAGGTGACATTGTGGCCGGGCTGCCTCAACTAGCGCATGCCGCTTCGATGGAAGGAATTATCGCCGTGGGCCGTATGGCCGGCAAAGAAGTGCAGCCATTCGATCGCAAACGGTGTCCGAATGCGACCTACTGCGAACCGCAAATCGGGTCCATCGGGTTGACGGAAAAGCAGGCGCGCGAAGCCGGCTTCCAGGTGAAGACTGGGAAGTTTCCTTTCATCGGTAATAGCAAGGCGACGATCCTCGGCCAGCATGAAGGATTCATCAAAGTCGTCGCGGAGGAGAAATACGGCGAAATTCTCGGCGTGCACGCCATCGGCCCACTGGCGACCGAAATTATCGCTGAGCCGGTGGCGGCGTTAGGTCTTGAGGCTACTCTTGACGATATGGCGGCCACCATTCACGCGCATCCGACGGTATGGGAAGCCATGGGCGACGCATTCAACTCGGTTCGCGGCATGGCGATCAACATTTAGCTCCGAGAGTGGTGTTCGCTATTTAAAACCGTGAAAACCGCAAAGTGATTCAAAAAGAAAAAACCTGCTGGGTAGTGAACCTGGGTCTTGTACCTTACGCCGAGGCTTACGATTTTCAGCTGAAGCTCGTTCAGTCGCGCAAGGCAGGCGCGATTCCCGATGTGCTGCTGCTATGCGAGCATCCCCATGTAATTACGCTGGGGCGCAACGGCCGGCTCGAGCACTTGCTTGCGTCGGATAATTTACTGGCACAGATGAATGTAGAATTTCATCTTAGCGACCGTGGCGGCGATATCACGTATCATGGTCCGGGACAAATTGTGGGCTACCCGATTTTGGATTTGACCGAACACAAACGCGACGTTCGCTGGTATGTTGAGCAGCTTGAAGAAGTGATGATTCGCGCCACGGCCGAGTTTGGGCTCAGTGCGAAACGGGTGGAAGGCCAGCACGGCGTTTGGTTGGATTCGAAGACCTCCGGGCCGGAGGAAAAACTTGGCGCGCTGGGCGTGCATCTGAGCCGCTGGGTTACTTCGCATGGATTTGCGTACAATGTCTCGACCGACTTGCGCTATTTTGACCTGATTGTGCCGTGCGGCATTGCCGGGAAGCGCGCAACATCCCTTGAGCGCGGGCTAGGCAGGCAGGTAAACGCCGAAGAAGCCGAACGGCATTTGATCGCGCACTTCGGAGAAATTTTTGGCCGGAGCATGATTTCGGTTTCCCTAAAAGACCTGCAGAATGAATTGGATGGTTTTCAATCCTTCGGCGTATCGCCCGTCGAAAATCGTGATAGCGTTGCGGTAGGAGCAGCAAAAGGGAGTGAAGTATGAGCAATCCGCTGACGCGGGAGCAGCATTTAGATCTTTATTACTTCATGCAGCTCAACCGCCAGCTTGAGGAGCGCATGGTGCGCCTCTTCCGGCAAAACAAAATTGTGGGAGGACTTTACTCCAGCCTAGGCCAGGAAGCTGTCTCCGTCGGGACTTGTTATGCGCTGGAGAAAAAAGATTGGATCGCTCCGATGATTCGCAACATCGGCGCGCTGCTCGTTAAAGGCGTTCCGCCGCGCGACATCTTCACCCAGCACATGGCGAAATACACTTCGCCCACGCAGGGTAAAGATGGCACCAGCCATTTCGGCGACTTGAAAGTGCGTCACATCGTTTCGCCGATTTCGATGCTCGGTGATTTGATCCCGGTGATGACGGGCGTGGCCATGGCCGGGCGCTACCTGGGGCAAAAGATTGTCGCGTTGACTTGGATTGGCGATGGCGGCAGTTCTACCGGAGCGTTTCACGAAGGTTTGAATCTTGCGGCGCAGCAACGCGCTCCGTTTGTGCTGATCGTCGAAAATAACCAATGGGCTTACTCCACGCCGGTCTCCCGCCAGGTGCCGATAAAAAACCTGGCGGACCGCGCGGTCGCTTACGGCATTCGAAGCTGGATTGTGGATGGCAATGATGTGATCGCAGTGTACAACGCAGCGAAGGAAGCGGTGGATGAGTGCCGCGCCGGACGCGGGCCGGCCCTAATCGAAGTGAAAACGATGCGCATGCGCGGCCACGCGCAGCACGATCCGGCTGAATACGTTCCCAAGAAGATGTTCGAGTATTGGAAGGCGCGCGATCCCATTGAGCTTTACGAAAAATATCTCACCGAAAATAAAATATGGGACGCCAAGACCAAAGCGGAAATCGACGCGCGCATCGCGCGTGAGCTGGATGTGGAACAGAAATTCGCGGAAGAATCACCCATGCCGCCGCCTGAACTCGCCGAAGAAGGCGTGTACTGTGAAGGTTGCCATCCGATTGAAGCTTCCTGGCAGCGCCCGAAGGCGGAAGTCACACCGCCGGGTTGCAGCATTGAGGCCGGTTGGGAACTAAAGGATTACGGCGCTTTTGCGGAAGTGGAAGCCATACGGAAAGAAATCACGGCGCCCGCTGTCAACGCGCCGGCTGTGAATCCCGGCGGCAACGGTGCCAAGGTCGCGAAGCCGATCGTGAAATCAGGAGGGAAGCCTCAGCAGAAGCCTCCAGTGCGGCCGGTCGAGCCTGAAGCGCCCGAAGTGCCGCGCGTTCCGTTTGGCCGCGGTCCGAAAGATAAATCCGTTCGAGAAGCGCAGAACCCACGCGACCGGCACGCCAATCAAAATCCACGCGATAAACGCGGGAGACGCTGACATGGCCCCGATTACCATGATTGAGGGAATTCGCCAGGCCATGTTCGAGGAGATGGACCGCGACCCAGCAGTGGTAGCCATCGGGGAGGACATCGGCGTATATGGCGGCGCGTTCAAAGCTACCGAAGGACTCATCGCAAAATTTGGACGCGAACGTGTGATCGAAACTCCCATCAGCGAGACGGCTATCGTGGGCGCCGCTTGCGGAATGGGCTTCCTGGGATTGCGTCCTGTTGCAGAAATGCAGTTCATCGATTTCATCGCCTGCTGCTTCAATCAGGTAACCAATTTCGTCGCAAAATCTCATTATCTTTGGGGTGCGCCGGTGCCTATGGTTATTCGCGGGCCTTCCGGTGGAGGCGTTCACGGCGGCCCGTTTCATTCCGCGAACCCGGAAATGTATTTCGTGCATACTCCCGGACTGAAGGTGATTTATCCTTCTACGCCGTCCGACGCCAAGGGTTTGCTGAAGTCCGCGATCCGCGACAATAATCCCGTGCTGTTTTTCGAGCACAAATTTTTATATCGCCGCATTAAAGAGGAAGTGCCCGAAGGCGACCATCTCGTTCCGATCGGGAAAGCTGTCGTCCGGCGAGAAGGCGACGACTTGACGATTATCAGCTATGCGGCCATGGCGCACACAGCGATGGAAGCCGCCGAACAGTTGGCCAAGGAAGGCATCGAAGCGGAAGTGATCGATCTGCGCACCTTGCTTCCGCTGGATCGCGAAACCATCCTGACGTCGGTGAAGAAAACGAATAAACTTTTGATCGTTCACGAGGATACGCGAACCGGAGGCATCGCCGGGGAAATCGCGGCCATCGTATGTGAAGGGGCTTTCGAGGACCTCGACGGGCCCATCACGCGCGTGACAGCTCTGGACACTCCGGTGCCCTACGCGCCGACTCTGGAAGAAAGATTTCTGCCAAATACGGAAAAGGTTGTCGCGGCCGCGCGCGAATTGTCAAAATACTAACGCGGAGGAGGCCGGCATTCGGACATGGGAAAAACAAAGGGCGTAAACAATGCGGAGTTCGCCGTTGGCACCGAGGTGCGCATCGCAGACCGCGCATTCCTGGAGAAATTTATGGAGGCCGGCCAATACCACAATGAACTGGAACCGGAGCAGCTTGACTACGCCGGGCGCACGGCACAGGTGAAGGATGTGTCGTTTTTTCATGGCGGCGACGAGATTTATACGCTGCAGGGAGTGCCGGGTGTGTGGCACGAGGAATGTCTGACCGCGATTTAAGTGTAGAACGGATAGGAGAACACTATGGCTGTTGACGTCATCATGCCCCAGATGGGCGAGAGTATTTTTGAAGGCACCATCACCAAATGGTTGAAGAAAGCCGGCGACAAAATCGAGCGCGACGAACCGCTGTTTGAAATTTCGACTGATAAAGTTGATGCGGAAATTCCGTCGCCTTCCGCCGGTGTGCTGAAAGAAATTAAAGTGAACGAAGGGCAGACCGTCCCGATCCAGACCGTGGTGGCTATCATTGATGCGGATGGCGCTGCGGCTCAATCGGCTGCGCCCGCCCCGGCGAAGTCTGATGCGGCTACTTCCACGAAGTCCGGCGCTCCTGCTGCGGCAGCGGCGCAGCCAGCCAAAGCCGAGCCTGCGAAAGAAGCGCCAGCTCAATCAGCTCTGGGTACGGCGCCCGCGACGGGTTCACCTTCGGCTCCGCAAAGGCCTGCGGTTGCGTCCGGCGCTGAAAAAGTTCGCAGCTCCCCGCTCGTGCGACGAATCGCGCGCGAGCACGATGTAGACCTAACGCAGGTTCCCGGCACCGGCGCAGGCGGCCGCGTCAGCAAGACCGATATTTTGGCTGCGGTGGAAGGGGGAGCCGCGCCATCAGCTTCCGCGCGTCCTGCGGCGGCTGCTGGTGCAGTGCCATCGCGCCCGCCGGCAACGGGAGGCGCCTCGGCGTCCGCAGTGCTCGAAAACGCCGTGCCGCGCGAAAAAATGTATTTCGGGCATTACGACGTGCAGCCGATGTCCGTGATGAGGCAGCGCATTGCCGAGCATATGGTGCTGTCGAAGCGCGTTTCTCCGCATGTGTATTCGGTGGACGAAGTGAACGTCTCCGGCATCGCCGCATTGCGCGCGAAGATGAAGACCAAGTTCGAGGAAACGTCCGGAACGAAGCTGACGTTTATGCCGTTTTTTGTGCGAGCGGCGGTGGAAGCGCTGCGGAAATATCCTACGGTCAATTCGTCCGTGGACGGAACGAATATCGTGTTGCACAAGGAATGCAATATCGGTATTGCGGTGGCTTTGGATTGGGGATTGATCGTACCGGTGATTAAAAATGCTGAGGAGAAAAACTTTCTAGGCATTGCGCGAGCGATGAACGATCTCGCCGAACGCGCGCGCGCCAAGAAGCTCAAACCGGATGAGGTTGCCGAGGGAACGTTCGCGATCACTAATCCCGGCGTGTTTGGAGGGCTGTTCGGCTTGCCGGTGATCAATCAGCCCAACGTTGCGATTCTGGGTTTGGGCACCATCGAAAAGCGCCCGGTCGTCATCGATGATGCGATTGCTATTCGCTCGATGGTGTACCTCACACTGTCCTACGATCATCGTGTAGTGGACGGAGCGGTAGCGCACCAGTTCATGGCGCACATAAAACACACGCTTGAGAATTGGACCGAAAGCATCCTGTAACTCTGCCGTCGCTTGTGGCACGAAGAGCGACGGCTGCATCCGCCGATTGTGTAGCCTCTTTGCGAGCTCGACGAGCCGGTAGCTCGCCTTACTTATGAATTTCTCTCCCAAACCGCACAACTGGGGCGCTACGCCTTGGACGGTTGATTTCACTCCGGGCGACGATCAAGCGCTTCCTGATGTCTTGGACTTTGCCGTGATCGGAGGTGGATTCACTGGCCTAGCCGCTGCTGCGTGGCTTCGAAAGATTGCGCCTGATAAATCCGTGGCGGTATTTGAGGCCTGGAAGGTGGGAGCGGGCGCAAGTGGCCGTACCGGGGGGATGGCCCTTTCCGAATCGGCAGCCGGCGATCTTCCAGGATTGGGGGACGTCCTAGCCGGGTTCAAAGAGATTCTCGGCGAGTTTGGTGTTGACTGCGATCAGCGCTTCACCGGCGCTTGGGAAATAGCGCGCGGGAAAGCTTTAGCAAAGTCTGCCATCTCCTGGAATGATTCCGGCACGCTTCGCGTCACCAAGGAAGTGGAAGGCGGCACCATTGATCCAGGAAAGTTGGTAAGCGGCTTGACTCGAGCGGCTAATCGCCTGGGCGCTTTCATACTGGAAAATCATCCTGTGACGAATATCGCATGGAGCGACGTGCCTGAAATCGAGGTGACGCCACAAGGGTTGGCTTCGCGAAAAATTTCAGCGCACAAAATTATTTTTGCGACCAATGCTCTTTCCCTGGAATTATCTGACTTGGAGCAGGGCACACATCCGAAACTGACGCTGGCAGTTGCTACCGAACCCATTACCGAGGGCCAGCTTGCACAAATCGGCCTAGGGGAGCGAAAACCGTTCTACACATCGGACCTGCCTTATCTGTGGGGCCGCGTTCGCGAAGATAATTCCATAATTTTTGGAGCGGGTCTGGTGCAGGCTCCGCACTCCGACGATCTGAATGATGTGGACATTGCGGCCGGGGAGGTTCGTGAAATTTTTGATTCGTTGGAAAAGCGAGTTCGCGGGCTGCACCCGGTGTTGAAAACGGTCCGCTTCACGCATCGCTGGGGTGGGCCCATCATGTTTCGCGACTCCTGGGAGCCTATCTTCATGTGGCATCCGGAAGCCAAGAAAAAGAAAAACGCGATCGTGATTGGCGCCTTCGCCGGACATGGCGTGGCCCTCTCGTCCTACCTGGGCCGCTGGGCCGCTGAAGTGCTGCTTGGCCATCGCAAATTGCCAAGCTGGGGAAAACTCGACACCTAACCTGAGAGCTTCCGGGTGGGCTGAGAGATTCCTGCAAGAACCTTGAGGCTCTTACTGTAATTCCATTCGTGCGGTGTGAGGCTACTGCAGCTTCATTCTTAATTCTTCCGCGAAACTTTCCACTTGATTCATCGGGACGATGCGGATGTTTTGATCTTCGAAAAGCTTGCTGATAAATAAATGCTGTAAATTGCCGGAGATTGGCGGGGCTTCCGTGATGGCGGTGAACTCGGAAGTAGGCACGCGTTTGCGGATGCTTTCGACAGTGTAAGCCAGGACCTTGGCCTGCGCTGCGTCGCGATTCAGAACCACCGATTGGATGAATCCCCGCACACCGTTTCTGTAGCCGTAGTCGAATTTGAAAGGGTCGCCGATATGTGTGAATTCGTCTATCCGGACGGCGGGCTTGAGTTTTCCTGAGATACGGTGGCGAAGAAACACATCCTTGAGCTTGTTGCGTATCCAGGCCCGGGTGCTTTCGACGATGCCGCCGCGAGCGTAGGCGGGGGGCGCCACGTGCGCTTCGTAGAGACGGCCAAGCTCGGTATTAAAATCTTCGGCGAGCACAGCTTTCTGAGGACTGAGCTGCAGCACGTTTGACAGAGTCTTCTCGAAATTCAGGAAGTATTTGCGCACGTCGTCGCCGGGCATCCCCGGGAGCGATTCAAAATCTGAACGAAGCGAATGGAGCAGCTGCACATCGGCGGCGGGATGCAGCTTTCGCACGCGCGCAAATTCGCGGTCTTCTTCAATCACCTTGATCGCGCGCCGCGCTCCTCCCACCGCTTCGAGTTCCTGGAATTCTTCCAGCAGCACGCCGATGTTCACCCACTCATCCCGGATCAGGTTCGGGGTGTAGCGCAAGATTCGATAGCGCAGCGTTTTTCTTTCTTCCTCGGGCATATGTGCTCCTTTAGCTCCGGTTCACGAAATCATTTCCAGTTTGGAAAAGGCTGCATGGAAGATTTCCAGGCTGAGACCAGCAATTCCCGGACCAGTTTTCGCCGCCGCAAGAGATGTTGCAGCATTTTCTCGAGCGCCTCGAAATCGAAGCCGTACCACTCCGGTGGTATTTCCTTTTGAATTTCATCCAAAGCGGCCTCGGTCACCTTCGATTCCACGCGCCCCAGCCAAGGCTCGAAGGATTCGATTCCACGCACCGATTCGTACACACGGTGCCGCGAGTACAGGCCCCTGAGCGGCGCGTCCGGAAAATTCCACTCGCACGCATTGAAGCAAAAACCCTGATCGATCATGCGGGCCTGATAACGCGTTTCGCCTTGCATGCGGTAGAAAATCGCTTGCCGCCCGTTTGTGTTGCAGGTCCACTTATCAAACACAAGCATTCCGCAAAAGTCAGTAAGGTTCGCGACTTCGCGGAGCTGCTCATCCGGCAAGAAATCGTAGACTACGAAGTCCGCCGGAGAACCGGGATAACGGGACCCGAATTGCAACCCGGCCTTGCAGGGCACGCGCCCGCGTCCCATTTGAATTACCAAATCTTCCGTATGCGCTATCAACTCTTCGCCGACTTCTACAACGCTGGTTGCCGGCACCGGAAGACCTATACGCGCCGCCAAGCGGGTACCGAGCAATTCGTTCGCCAGAATCCTCGCGCCTTGAGGATTATTCTGAAATTTCACAACGTAGTAAGACTCTTCGTCCGCGCCGCCTTTGGATTGTGACCTCATCAGATGCGACTGTGCTCCGCCACGCATTCTGCGAACCTGCTCAACGATGACGGGCATGAGGCCTTATGCTATCGGCCCAAAGTGGCTTGCGGCAAGGATAAAGATTGCCATATATGAACTAAGTAGAGGATGTACCGGATTGATACTGCGCAGGTACTGCTTCGAAAGGTTGAGCGTTCGCGGGAGCGACGGCGCAGACCTCGTATTTCTTTTCGACGTGGGGGAATGTTTCAAAACGACGCAAGGCGAACGGTTATGCGCGAAAACATAGAACCGTTCGCCAGGATCTTTTGTTGCGGGACAGATAGCTAGCGCCGCTTGCGCTTACCGCCTTTCGCTTTGGAACCCTTCTTCGGTTTGGATTTGCTCTTTGGTTTCGGTTTGCTCTTGGATTTGGTCTTCTTTTTCGGAGCAGATTTTTTGGCGGGCTTCTTCTTGGGAGAGGGGGCGGAGCTTCGGGGAGCCGGGGATTCCCCGGAATCCTCGTCGCCTTCGTCACCCTCAATCGCTATCTCCTCGATCTCTATGGTTCCCTCTAGGGGCCGTTCGGCACCCTCCGCATCATCTTCCTCTTCTTCGTAGCGGGGCAACTCGTCATCTTCTTCGTCGTGAAGTTTTCCGTTAAACATGGGACCCTCCGTAATTAGGACAGATTATTAGTCCTTCGGCGCTTATAAACGCAGTATCGGAAGTTTGTCAAGCGCAATGCCTCGTGGATGGGGAATTTCCGAGATATTTCAGACTTGGGGGAAGAGAAGAGTGAACCTAGGTCATGTAATTTTCGGGCGTAAGTAACTAAAAACAGGGGTGATATTTGTGACGGAGGGTCCAAGACCGGCTTAGCGGTAAACTTTGAGGACATCACCTGCGGCAAGTGCCCGGCTGGCCAGGAACGGGTTTGACTGACGCAACGACGCCACCGTGGTCCCGTACGCGCGGGCGATAGAATAGAGGGTCTCGCCGTGCTTCACCCGGTGTTCTACCGCGTCCGGCGGCCCGGAGGTCTTGGAATCAACCTTCTGAACCGAGGCGCTGGCGCTCTGCGCCGACTTAGCCTTTGCGTGCGGGGCAGAGTCATCCGGAGGCCCACCAGCATAAATGCGCAGCCGCGAACCCCGCGGTACGCTCGATCCGCGGATCTTATTCCATTTTTTCAGTTGCGCAACCGTAACATCGAAACGTTCGGCGATGCCTTCCAAAGAGTCGCCGCGCTGTACTTTATAGCTCACCAAATGAATTACGGGCGGCGCGGTGGGGATATTTACCAGGAAACCGGCGGGCAAGGTGGCATGAGGTTGCAGGTGGTTGGCGCTCTCAATCGCAGCAATCGTGACCCGGTAGCGGCGCGCGATGTCAGCCAGCGATTCGCCTTCTGCCACGCTATGAAGCCGCCAGCTGGTCCATTTCTCCGGCGGGACCTGCTGGATGTTCAGTTCGAACTTTTCCGCGGTACCGGCCGGTACGTTCAGTGCGAACTTAGGATCATTGGGCGTGACGCCGCGGAGAAGTTCAGGGTTCAGCGCACGCAAGTCGTCGACATCGGCGCCCGATGCATCAGCCACTAAATGCAGATCGATGGGATGGCCGGGCTCGATGGTGTCAACTTGCGCCGGCTTCTCCGGAGCTACTTGCACTCCATAAAGAGCGGGGGCTTTGGCCACTAGAGCCATGGCGATAATGATAGGCACGTAGTTCTGAGTTTGCTTCGGAAGCGCGTGCAATCTCTGTAGGTCCCAAAAATCCGCGTATCCGGTGCGCTCAATCGCTTTCACCACGTTCATGGGGCCGGAATTATACGCAGCCATCACCAAATACCAGTCGCCGAACATATCGTACAAATCGCGCATGTGGCGCGCCGCGGCACGAGTGGCCTTCTCCGGATCGCTGCGCTCGTCAACCCAGTAGTTCCGGCCGAGATCGTATTCCTCCCCGCGGAAGGGCATGAACTGCCACAACCCGCGCGCGCCGGCGCGGGAAACCGCTGCGGGCTGGAAAGCAGATTCGGCCTGCGCCAGGTATATCAAATCCTGAGGCACGCCTTCCTGACGGAGAACTCGCCGGATCATGTCGTTATAGCGACCGGCACGTCCCAGGCCGTGCTCGACGATTGCGCGCCCTTTAGCGGTGGTGAAGAAGTTCAAATACTGCAGTACCGAATCGTTGACGGTGAGGGGCAGGTCGTGGGGAACGGTGATCAATTCCTGCTCGACCTTGGCGACCAGGCGCGAGTCCCCTTTGGGAAGCTCCAAATCCGCGATAGCGTCGATCGGCGCGGGTGGCCCTCCCGGTTCTTCGTCTTCTTCGGCATTTCGCTCCGCATTCAATTCGTAGGAATGCAGCGTTTCGCCGAGTTGGTCGATTAAATCGGAGAGGCGCGAGTCAAAATCAGATTGAAAGCCACTTTGGACGACCAAGTCCATCGCGCGGTCGAAATCCACGCGAGCCTTGTCGAAATGACCTGCTTTGTACTTCTGCTGGCCTTCACTGAAACTTGCTTGAACCTGGGCGACCAAGATATCAATCGCCGGTCTTGGGTCGTTTTGAAGCGAGGCTAGATGGACTGGCCTCTCGGGAAACGGAAGGGATTCATGGACCTCGCTAGGTGGAGGGGCGGGTGTCGCGGCGGG
>Ga0209008_1000374_pt1 | contig 16122 bp, 11 predicted proteins | sample JacPin_JW_Ref_O3_FD_187963 | JGI IMG/M metagenome (GOLD analysis project Ga0209008, IMG submission 187963) | Forest soil microbial communities from Algoma, Ontario, Canada - Jack Pine, Ontario site 1_JW_Ref_O3 (SPAdes) (version 2) | ecosystem: Environmental > Terrestrial > Soil > Boreal...
AAGACGACACTGCCCGATAAAGACCTTCGCGGAAAGCTCTCGGCTGTACTCACCCGCCATCGCCCGCTTCACGCCCTTAACGATCGTCGAGATTGGGCTGCCGTCATTCTCAAATTGCTCACCGCAATAGTGCACGTCGATCTTTGCGCGTCGACAGATGTATTCGTAGTAAGCGCTCTCGTCAGCATCCTGGAAGCGCCCCCAACGGCTCACATCGTAGACAAGAATTGCGCTGAAATCCGCTTGACCGCTCTCCACATCGTGGATCAACTCTTTCAGAGCATCTCGACCGTCGATTCGAAGGCCGCTCTTGCCAGCGTCTGTGTAAGTTTGCACGATGATCATGCCTCGGGCTTCGGCATATTGCCGGATGATCTTCCGTTGATTCTCTGTAGAGTACTGTTGGTGCTCGGTTGACATGCGGACGTATTCCACGACGCGAGTCGCAACGGGCCCGGATTGAGCTGATGAAGTAGGCTGTCGTCGCGTTTCGTCCATTGCCAGTCTTCTGCAAGCGCGGATTTGCGATGGGAATCGGCGCAACCTTCAGAATCACTACTGCTCTTGAGGAGCGCTAGCCGGGTGGTCACCCGCCAGGGGACCGCCTTGCCACCCAATGCTGGATTCTCCGGGCAGTATTAGTTATATGACGGACAGGAAGCCTGGTTCAAAGAGATGTTCTTTGCTGGTCCGAGGAGCATTGAATTGCTTGCACGATGATGATTTTAGCTGCAGCAAAGTTGTTCTTTTCGCCTGGGAATCCGTTTGGACCGATAAGCCAAATGCTTGCATCAAGGGACCGAAGATCGACAGCCGTGTTGTTCTTTAACAATTTCAGAAGCTGACGCAGTTCATAGGTTAACTGGAACCTGTTGGCATTCAAACGACCGCGATCTCGCCGTTTTGCCCAATAGCGCTTCATATAGTGAGGGTTTTTCTCGCGCCACTTTTTCTGGCTGTCCAAGCATTGCTCTCGGTAAGTGGGATCTTCAATGAGCTTTTGCCGATGGTAGTCTGTGCGGCGGTGGCGTTGACAATCGGCCGAATTGCACACCTGCTGATCCGGGTGGTACCTGGAAGGCCGAAATTTCTGGGTGCAGTATCTGCACAGTTTGGCGTTCATGCAATAACGATTGATGGGATCAAACTGTTTGAGTCAATAGAGGAATGGATGGATACCGTTAGCACTGCAATCAAAGCTCTGAACTGGAGGAAACACTCCGACTCGTGTAGGCCACCCGCCCGCCGCCCTGTAAAACGATCAACGGAGAAGCCCCTGGTCGCGCATCCGCTGCTCCTGCTCCTCTGAAAACCTCTGCCATTTCCCTTTGCGAACTTTGACATCCTTGATTATCGTCACGTAGTTGATTTTGTCCGGGTCGCGCTCATCATGGGGCTTGAGATCGGGCGAGTCCGACATTTGGTTCAACTCTTCGATTAACTTCTTGTCAGCCTCGGGATCGCGTTGTTTCTTTGGAGCTGCTTTGATGTCGCGCCACGCGGGGAGATATTTATCCCATAGGCGAGTAATCAGAAAACTGGTGTCATCGGGCGGCGTGCCTGCAAAATTGATGAGACCGGTCTTGAGGACTTCCTCCGGCATCGCGGAATAGTAAGCGTCCAGCTTCTTGAGATCCTCCTTGAAATCGATGCCGTTTACGAAAGTCTGGTGAGGATCGAGAAAAAGCGGGACGATCTGCGCGTGGAAATTGTCCTTCGACGTGAATACCGAGCAGAAGGGTAAATAATAAAGATAGGCAAGATCGACCTGATGGCTTGCCTTTACGTTCCTCAGCAATTGCGTGGGCAGCACAAGGCAGAAAAAGATGTTCACTGTGAGCAAGAAAACGAAATATGGCACATGCTCTCGCAAAGGTGGCCGTCGGCGCTGAATCCAGTCAGCAATGACAATATCGGCGGCGTTGGGAACATTGATGGCTTCAGGTAATCCCAATAGATCAAGCCCGAAGCGCAGCAGCCATTCTGTGTCCAAATAATCGATGATCGCGTCGGCAAGCTGTTTCGCATCTTCGAGAGTTTTCGGCGTGCGCCAAGGGCCAATATTCCGCATGACGTGCTTGACCATCGCATCGAAATCGACGGCGGTGAGTGATCTTCGCCATTGTTTGGCTATATTCCGTTCCACATCCAGAAACTGGCGCTTGGTCCAGCGTTCGAGCGCTTCCTGCTCCTTGCTTTTGCGATAAACGACGCCCTTTTTGTCTCCAAGCTGAACGGGTTCGCCGTGGGCCATGGCGACGCGTTCGTAAACAGTCTTGATGTCGAATTGGCGAGTTAGTTCGCCGTTTAGGATCGCCATATGGTGAACGTTCGGATAGCCTTGTGAATCCGGGGTCCGGTCTGCCAGTGAGCCTACGAGCTGCTCCGGCGTGCTGCCGCTCTTCAACTGTTTTTCGAGATCAGCCAAGCACTCAACGAAGAAAAGCGGCGTAATCGTGGACATGTAGAAATTGTCCATCAGCGCTGCTTCGTGAATGTTCAGGCTTTCGAGCGATGACTTGTCGAAAATGAGCGACGGTCCTTGTGACATATCATTTGCCGTCCTTCCCCCGCTCGCCTTTGGCTTCGATGGAGAAGCCTGAATTGCGATGCCAGATCGTGGCCTTCACAGAGTTATTGTTCCGGAGTGCAAGCCAGATCAGAAACGGGTATGACAACGCGGCAATACCGAAAGCAATTGGAACTCCGATGAGGTAGTGACTGATTGCCGATAGGGCCTTCATTGCTTGCCTCCGGCATTCCGCGTGTCCACGCTCCGCCGCGGAGGATCGAGAATTGCTTCGATTGCCTGCGCAAGTTTCTCGGCATCGACGGTTTTTTCGGTGATGGCCTGAGTGGTCATCTCGGCGTCTTTATTGAGCTGTTCAATGACCTTGGACAGAAACGGAATAGCCTGGACGCGCATCTCGCGCGGCGCCTCGGAAAATTGCCATTCCGTCGTTTCGACCTGATTGTCTTGGGGACAGTTCAAGTCTTCAAAGCTCTTTCGTATTCCAATTCCCCACTTGCCGTTGATCTTACCGTAGCCAATTTCATGCCAGTCACTGAATGGGCCTTCTTCATCACTGTAGAACGTGACCCATGAAGACACACCGAGGTTCAGCTTTTTGAGAGCCTCGTTAAGTTGATTGATTGCCTGGTTAAGGCGATCACTAGCTTTATTAAGGGAGATCGCAGTTTTCGAAAGCTGTTCGAGAGACGGAGCAATGGCGGGGTTGTTGCCGCCCTCTGACAAAGGCATATTCTTCTCCTCGCTGTACGTGCGGATCGAGCAAAACTTCGGCTTCCACCGAAGTTGAAACAACCGGGATATACCGGCGAAGTTGATCATACACCTAGGAGAGGGCACCTGGAAATACACCGTGCTCTACAATCTCTCCGAGACCAGCGGAGGCCTAGCGGGGTGCCACGCTTTTGATTTCGCTGGCATCACCAGCACCGTGCGGTACCCCGTCCTTCGCGTTCTTGGCGAAGGGCGGGCAACACGACCGAATGCGCAACGGGGTTTGTGCGGAACGGACAAAAGTCGCGTCGGCAGCATCGCTACCCGTTCTTCGACATGCTCGGGGCAGGCTCTTGCAAAAAGCGCAAGGGCAGGGCACCCTCGAACCCAACTTCTGGTCGCCATTCGACAGATCAGTAACCCACAGATTCCTCCGACGAGGCTAGAAAAATGGAGTAGCTGTCGATTTTCGGGCTGGGGAAAAGCGGGACGGTTGCGCCGATTCATCGCAGTATACGCAGAGAAGACTTCCAAATGGACTGCGGACAAACAGTCGCACTACAAAGAATGGATCGCGCGGGCTAGGCAACAAGGCGATCGGGTTGATCCGTTCGTCTCCGAGAAACCGGTATCGGTGCTGGACCGAAAAACACGAGCTGCACGGCTGGTAGGTGTGCCGTAAGTGTGCCGTGCGCTTCGGAACTATGCGCGCTAAAGTGCGCCTTTTCAATACCGCGTCAAAAGTGCTTCCGTGCGGGCTTGGTTGAGGTAAATCATTGAAAAGAGTGGTGAGCGCGGTAGGAATCGAACCTACAACCTACTGATTAAGAGTCAGTTGCTCTGCCAATTGAGCTACGCGCCCGCTGCGAACGGCGGAGTGGGGGACAAGCTTCGATTATATCATCCGGTTTCCGTGCGCCCACTTCAAGGCGCACGCCGCCGCCGCGCGTTTAGAACACTCTCACTTTTGAATTCTGATCAGACTCAATTTAGAGCTGACGATCGATACGACTGTAGCCGAGATCGCGCGGATGTTCGCACAATCTCAAGATCACGCCGAGGCGGCTTCGCGGCTTGGCTCCGCCGCAGCGGATTGCACAGCCGAGGCCGGTTTGCGAAACGGCAGCACCTCCGCCTGAGCCGTCGCGCGCCGCTCGATTCTTCCGATGACCGGCCGGTCGTGCGTGCCCACTACCGACAGCGACACGAATCTGTTCTCGTTCAACAAACGATCGATCAAGCGGAGCTGCCACGGACGCAGCACTTGCTGCGGTAGCGAGAAAAAATTTCGGAACGTCCACAGCAGATAAGCCCGTTGCACGAAATTCGGCTGTATATATCGCGGACCGATGGGCGTGTCGAGCTCCAAAATGCCATCGGCAAGTTTTTCAATCCACATGTCCTACCCACCTGGAAAAGCTACCAAACCCCACAGTTTCAAAGTGGGCCATTATTGCACCGCGAATGGACATTGGGAAGCAATCTTTTTATCTTTGAGTACAAATTATTTGCGTTACTGTTTCAAGTTGAGAAAAGTGGGCAGAATACCGCGCCCTCGCCTAAAATGCGTCTGCCACCGGTTAGCTGATTTCGGGCAAAAGCGCGATGCGGTCGAGAGTGGCCGCGATGCCCACGTTTTTGCCCTCGGATTTCTCCACGCGAACCACCGAAGCCTCGCACACCGTCCAGCCGCCGGGGCCGAGCCCGAGGTCAGGCGGCAGCATGATCACCAACTCCAGCTTCGATCCCGGCTTCATGGCTGACTCCGAGTAGACAAAAACTCCCGATGAACTCAGATCGCGGGTCAAACCTCCGTGCTCTTGCCCGTCGAGACGAACCTTGACAGGGACGCGGACGGGCACGCGGTGGCGCGAACGCCTTTCATCGGGTGTCGGGGACGTCGGCGATTCGGAATGAGTCGGCGTAGTTTTTTCCGTCATGATGTGTGGAAGTGTACCCCAAATCCGTGGAACTTATCGTGAACGGGAAGACTCGCGAAGAAAAAAATGCTCCTCCCGCAAAAATTCGCCAGAGGAGCCGGGGAAGAAAATTTTTCTGACCGATGGATCAATGCTAGAAAGAAAAGCGCACGGCCACCTGAATATCGCGCGGTCCGCCGCCGCCAAGAAACGGATTCTGCGCCCCGACATCGGGGGTAACGGTCAGCGGAAAGAAGCCGGTGCCTTGGCCTGTATTCGGATTGATGCCGTTGTTGTTCCATAGCACATTGAAGCTGGGTAGAACAGGATTGGCGAAATCGGGATGGTTAAAAAGATTAAAGAAATCGGCCCGTAGTTGCATGCTGACGCGCTCGGTCAGCTGGGTGTCCTTGTTTAACGAAAAATCGAGATTTCGGTAGTGCGGCCCGTAGAATCCGTTGCGCGCCGAACTGCCGAAATGATAATTCGGTGTGGTCGGGTCGCATCCGATCACCGTTGCGTTCCAGTTACACGACGCCGCGAACGCGCTCAAGTTGAGGTAGTTCGCGGGACCGCTGCTACCAGCGAAAGGATTTCCCACCAAATCAGGCCGTTCGTAAAACTCGCCCGTGTTATTGAAATTGTCGTAGTCGAGCACGCTGAACGGCATTCCCGTGACCAACGAAACAACGCCGCTGATGCTCCATCCGCCACTCACCAAATGCATCGAGTGCGCCTCGGGAATTCTGTAGTCCCAGAGCCAACTGAATCGCTGCCGCACATCGAATCCGGAATTGCTGCGATCGCCGCGAGGGTTAAAACTGTTTTGCGGCTGCGCCTGGAAAGGCGTGTAATCCTGTCCGTCGCTGGCAGTATCAATCGAATGGCTGTAGGTGTAGTTCGCGGTCGACGTGAATCCATGAAGATCGCGAACTTTCAGCCGCATTTGCAGAGAGTTATAGTTGGAAATCGCAGACGATTGGAAATCGAGAACATAGCCGTAGGGCAGCCCTAAGTTACTAAGTGGCCGGACGCCGGTGGCGGGGTTTCCCTGGTTGAGATCGATAAAGCGAAACAGCTTGCGGCCGGATGATCCCACATAGGCAATCGAGACCGCAGTCTTCGAATTCACCTGCTGCTCAATATTCAGATTGTAGTTCTGCACGTAGGGCGTGCGTAGACCCTGGTCAACCGTAAAAACGTCGACCGGTCCGAATCCGCCAAAAATCGGCCCGGTGCACAAACTGCTGTTGGGTACCGGAATAGCACCGTAGCCACCGCACGCCTCCGGCTGCAAGACGTTGGCTGCGGGTGAACCATAACTAATCGGGCTCGGTCCTACGTCGTTAAACAACGGGCCGGCATTCGAGGAAACATACGGGATCTGGCCCGCGAAAAAATCCTGCGAGAAGGCGTCATAGGCGAACCCGTAACCAAGCCGGAAAACGGTTTTCCCGGTACCGAACGCGTCGTAGGCGACGCCGAACCGCGGGGAAAAATTATGGTAGTCCTTCGGATAGAGGCTGCTCGGGGCACCGCTCGTCCCAATCTCCACCAGGTTGTACGAAGAGTTCAGGACACTGAAAAGATCGTTTTTCTCTCCAATCACCCCGTAGTAGTCCCAACGCAATCCGTAATTCAAGGTGAGTCGATGGGACAAGCGAAAGTTGTCCTGGAGATAGAAGGCAAAGCTGTTCTGGTAGGTGTGGCGATGTGAGGAGCCAGCGGTCTGGCTACCGCCGCCGGTGACGTTGCCCAGGAGAAAGTTTTCCAGTCCGCTAGTCACAATAGGTTGAGCCGGCGGCGGCTGGATTATCTCGGTGTCGCTGAAGTCCAAAATACCACGATGATTCAGATCAAAGTACTGATTGACCGTAGTGCGGCGAAATTCATAGCCAAACTTCCAATTGTGCGAGCCTCGGTTGTAGGCAAAATTACTTAGATAGTGCACGTTGCTGTCGACGCGCCCGCGAGGGTCGGACTTACTCGAACCCAGACCAGCAAATGAATTGTCAGTGGAGAAGCCATTGGGATTCCCGACGTTGATCACCGGCAATCCATTGTCGACGCTGGTGAAATCCGCGTTCGTGGTGTTCAAGCCAAGGCTGGCGGGGTTGAGGCTGCTGTCCTGCGCGGAAAATGATTCTGCGAAACGATTCCATCCACCACGAATCTCCGATAACAGCCGGGGTGTGATCACATGCGTGTAAGAGAGAGAAACGACTTGAACCCGTGTCGGGACAACCGTGTTAAACCCGGGAAGGACGTCTCCGCCAACAATAGCCAGCGGAGCGCTCTGACTGCTGTCGCCAAAATAATAGCGACCGGTGAGCAGGTCATTGCTCCCGATATGCTGATCGATCTTCGTGATCAAGCTGTCGAGTCGGTTAGTGGATGGCGCATTCACCTCCTCGGTGAAGGAGCCATCAGCATTGTTGCCGGTTGCGGGCAGAACGCCCCATGGATTCGTGTTCAGAATGTTTTGAATAATCGGATTGATGCCGCCGACGAGCGCAGCCGCCGTGTTGATTTCTGCCTGCGACGGAATCGTCGCCGGCGACGGAAAACCCACGATTTCGCGCTGACCTTCATAGGAGAAGAGGAAGAAAGTCTTATCTTTGATGATCGGGCCGCCGAGCGAACCGCCGAACTGATTGTTGTGGAATGCATTCTGCGGCGCGGGACTGGCATTGAAGTAATTGCGCGCATCCAACGCGTTGTTGCGGAAGTATTCAAACACCGATCCATGCAGGCTATTCGTTCCAGACTTCGTCACGATGTTGACGATCGAGCCTGAGTTTCTTCCATACTCGGCTTCGGTGTTATTCAGAATCGCCATTTCCTGGATCGCATCCACCGGCAGGAGCGTGGCAGGAATTCCGAATACGCCGCCTTCATTGATGGCGTTGTCATTGCGGAAACCGTCGTTCATGTCGGTGCCGTCGAGCAGAAAGTTATTCGACCGGCCGCGATTGCCGTTCACTGAAAAAACTCCGAAGGAGCCGGGAGAGTCATTGACCGAACTGGGATCGGCATTCGCGCCTGGTACCGCCGTCAACATCTTCATGAAATCGCGTCCATTGACTGGCAGATCCTTGAAATCTTCTGCCTGCAACGTGCCCCCAAGCGTGTTGCTGCTGGTCTCGACCAGCGGCACGTCGGCCTGCACCTGTACGGTCTCGTCGACTCGTCCCGGCGTCATCGTTAGGTTTGCGCGCTGCGGACCCTCAACTGCCACCACGATGTTGGTCGCCATCTCTCTGCGGAAACCTTCCTTGGTGGCGGTGATCGAGTAATTGCCCAACTGCAACTCGCTAAAACTATAGTTGCCGTCCGCGTCGGTGATGCTTTCGCGAACCAGTCCCGTCTCGGTATTGGTGGCCGTAACTTTGGCCCCGGCGACGGCAGCGCCAGTAGAGTCGGTGATTGTTCCCAGAATTCCGCCGCGGAAGCTCTGCCCCAACGCAACCCCGGCCGACAGGAATATCACCAGCAACATCTTTCGCAGTTTCATTGCTTCATCTCCTTCAGCGCGTGTCGTCGCGGAGAGCGGAGCAAACCTCCGCTGTGCGACGACGAAAAAAGATTTCTATAAGATCGCGGAATTATAAACGAGTACTGGCGAAAGGTCAGTGTTCAACTTCACGCAAAGAAATAAAAGAAGGATGGGGAAGGATCGGCAGGAAAAATCCGATTCGCGCGAACGCTAAAAGCTGAAAGCCACGCCGCCGCGAGCCGAGCGCGCTGACTGCACCAGATAAAGAGTCTGTCCATCGCGGCCCATGACCGGCACATAGCCCTGCGCGAGAAGGTTGCGCAGGTCCATGAGAATCTCCAGGTGCCCGGCAAAAAATCTGGCGGGAATCGGTTGTCGCAGGCAGACGTTCAAATAAGGATAGGATTGGCCCGGCGATGTATCGAAGAGATCGACCGGCGTCAAAACGCGACCGCCGGTTTGGCGATAAGAAACCGTCCAATGCGTCTTCGACTTAGGAATCGATCCGCTGAACTTAGCCGACATAGCCTGCCGCCGCTCCGCGTGAATCCATTCGCGCGCGTCGTCCAACTGAACATCCGGGCGCGACAGGTCGAGCACGCTTCCATAGGAATACTCTAACGTTGCCGCCAGATCGGAGTAGATCTTCCGCTGCAACACCGCGCGCATGCCATTCGTCGCAAAGTCATTTCCCTGATAGCTGAACGTTCCGGAGTAAACATCGGGCAGCACATCGCCCAATTCGGCAGTGCTTTCCGCGACCGGCATTTCGCCCACTCCGGTCAGCACCGGGTCGACAATGTGATCCGAATATACTGCCACCTGCATGCTGGTGTTGCCGACGCGCTGCGAGAGCGATACTTCCTGGTGATGGGCTTTCTCGACCGCGGGAGTAAAGCTGGTGATGCTCATGCGCGGCGCAGTCTCGCTCAAATCCCCTGAAGCCGACTCGATGCCATCGTCCAAATGATTCTCCACTCCCATATTTGGAACGGAGCTGGCATATTGATATTCGACAACGGTGTTAGGCGTGATATGCAGATCGGCCGAACCGAAGGGCTTAAAGGCACGCACACGGCCCATGAACTGTATGGTCTGCAATTCGCTTCCAAGCTTCATCTCCAGCCGATCGCCGAGGACGACCCTATCGGAACTTGTCACCGACAGCGCTTGCAGCGACTCGTCCGGCATGTCGTTGGCGTCCGGCGAATTCAGCCGCAGAGCCGTAATCGCCACCGACGGCTCGAAGACGCCGTTGAAGCGATTGGTATATGTGGTTCGCAGAACCGCCGAGGGAATGCTCTGGCCGTCCGCGTCATAGCCGAGATTGCCATTGAGCTGCAGAGTACCCGTCGATAAGAGCGAGCGCTCTACCGCGAATCCAGCCGTCATTGGGGAACCGCCGAGAAGCGTGACGGCACCCTTCAAACCGTGCTGCCCGTTCCCGCTCTGCTCAACCACAGTCGTACCATCCGGAAGCACCCGCAGGATGGGCCGATTGGCGACAGAACGCAACGTCCATTTCCAATCGTCATCGTCCACCGGACCGCGCAGCGGCACTAACTGGATCGCCTCGAAAAGCGTGGTCAAAGTAACGTTTACCATGAGCTTCGCGCCCGCACGCACCCCGATTTTTTCGCGCAAGGTGGGCAGGAAAGACGGCGCGCTCACTTTGACGCTATAAGTTCCGGGAAGCAGGCTCGAAACGGAATAGAAGCCACGGTCGTTGGTAAAAACTTTGAAAACTTTGAGCGCCTGAGCGGTCGAACCGAGAACTTCCACCACCGCGCCCATTTGCGGCGCGCCGCTGCCGTCGCGAACATATCCGGATATCGCACCCGACATCGCGCCGAAGGCAGTTCCGCACAAGGCCGGCACAACAACCACAACGGCCACGATGATGCGAAACCCGAGCTTATGAAACATTCTCGCCCACCACCTCTGGGAACCAGGCAGCCGCTACTCGACAGCGAAAGTGGCTGTCGGATCCACTGTCTGCTTGGATAGCTTGTCGTTCACCTTAATCTCGATCTTGTACAAACCCGGATGCAGGTTCGCGGCGGAAAGTGTCTTTTGCAGCGTAACCTGGTCACCCACGTTTCCCATAGTGTCAGTCGACTCTACGGTATGGATGACTGCCTTGTTGCTGGCATCCGTGACATTGTACTCGATCGTGGCCGAAGGTTTATGGGTCTTTTCGTCCACGCTGAGATTGTAGACCTGCATCCAGAAATTCAACTTTTGATTGCGCTTGAATAGGATTGGCTTGCCGTCGGAAGAAGCCACGCGCGGCCGCACTTTCGTTGTCCCGATCACGAAGTTGCCCGTGCCCACATTCTTCGTCGCGACCGGTTCCATCTGATCGGCGATGATAAGAGTTGAGCTGCTCAACTTGTCTTCGCTAAAGTCGGGAATCACGATCGCGCGCTCCCAACTCCCTGTGCGGTCGCCGTTCACATCCTTCACCACAATGTCCAGACGGTAGCGATTCTGACTCATGCGCAACGGTAAAGCCTTCCAGTACACCGAAGAATTTTCCGCGGTCTTGGGGAGCAGTTCCACCGGCACGTCGACCTGCACCGTGTCTTCAAAGGTCTGCACAATCTTGCCGGTAAGCGTCGTCACGCGTCCAAAGATATTGACCGTGCCGCGCTCAATTCCCTCTTTGTTCTGGAAAGTAATGTCGCGATTCTTGATCTGAATCGTCACCGGAACCAACACCGTGTCCCCAGTAACCCTCACGAAGTCTGCCCGTACATCAAAGGGCATAAGGTTAACGCTTATCTTGTGGCTAACCACTTCTTCCAGATCTTTGAACTTCACTGCCGGAGCGGCCTGTATTTTGGCAAACTGTTCCAGGCGGTCGAATTGCTTCGACTGCAAATCCTGATTGAAAGGTCCGGCGCCCAGTTGTTCTAATCCGCCACTGGTAAAGCGACTCGACTTGTTCGCCATGCCCATTTGCTCGTACAAGGTTAGGCCTGCGTTTGGAGTTTGCTTTAAGGCGTCTTTTTCTGAACGATCGAGCGTCATGTGATAGTCGCCGCACATGCAGGTGTCGACGAACTCAATCATCACTTCTTGCCCGATCCCCTCGATGTAGCGATAGCGCCAGGTTTCAAACGGGAAAGTGGAGGTCTCGCCACCGCCTTCCTCCATGGGCCGCTCGTAGGTGCCGCCAGAGGGATGAGAATCAATCTCATCCGCCGGTCCGAACACGATGTACATGCGACCGCGATCGGTCTTCCAACCCGGCACGCCTGCGGCAAAGTGCTCGTTGGCATAAGCGATGCGGCGGTAGTGCTCTTCTTTGAACTCGTTTTCTTCGGTATCGGGTGTGGGATCGCGGCGCTGCCAGAAGGCCTCTATGAACTGGTCGCGCTCTTCGTCATTCGAGAGTTGCATGAACGCAGACTTTTCCTGGTCGGTGATGATCCACCGCACATCCTCGTCGAGCCATTTGCGATAGGTCTTGCTTAACTCGATCCTGAGCGCCTTGGCGTTGGCCTTTCTCTGTTTATCCGGGATCGGTCGCTTGAGCGGATCGACCTGGCTTCCCTGGGCCGCCGCACCATTGTTGTCCGGTTCCTTTGCGTCCTTGTCCTGCGCTTGAGACGCTGCGGCAAAGCCCACCGACATTGCACCCGCCAACGCCATTGCCGAGCACCGATTCCAGAAACCTGCAGAGAACATAGGAAGGCCAACCTCGCGAGAAACAGCAGTTGCTTGATTCTATGTTCATTGGATACAACAAGGCAAGCAGAAGTGGCCTGCCGAAAAAAGATTTCTTATCCTGAGGCAAGACAGTAAATCCCTTAAGAATCCGCACCTTGCACCGAACGCACCGCAACCATTGCTGGGATCTCAGGCGCCGCGGGCAAACGAAAATGCCTTAACACGCCCCCGAGCCAGCTAACCGCGGGGCAAGCTATAATGAATTGGCCACGGGTCTCCCTGTCATACTCCGACCGGAGCAACCTGGGATAGGCCTGTTTCGCGGAATCTTGGGAACTTTCCTCCTCGCTTGAGCGTAGCTAGTGATGCGCAATCACGGTGCGTTCTCGCGGTTCTGCAAGCAGAACACGAGGCGAAAATCAGGAGATGAGGCTTCCGGGAAACCTAGCGCTGCTTCGATAAGGGAATTTAATCGTCATCATGAAGACCTGGAAGAAAGTGTTGATTGGCGTTGGCGCAGCCCTGGTGCTGGTCGTGATCGTCTCCGTCACCGTCTACCAGAGCCGCAAGAATCTGGTGACAGTGCAGACCGGAAAAGTTGAGAAGCAGAATCTGGCGTCGATCGTGAGCGCTTCGGGCGAAATCAAGCCCAAGACTTACGTGAACATCGGAGCCAACGCTTTCGGCAAAATCATCAGGCTTCATGTCAAGGAAGGCGACCGCGTGAAAAAGGGCCAATTGCTGGCGCAGCTCGAGAACGTGCAGTCCTCAGCCGACGTCAACGCCACGCGCGCGTCGGTGCAGGCTGCCGAGACCGATGCCGCGGCCGCCGATGCCGCCCTCAACACCTCGCTCGCGGATTTGAATCGCGCCAAGTCTGACGCCGTCCACGCCAGGCTCGACTGGGAGCGCGCCCAGGGCCTCTTCAATGCGGCTCTGATCGCCAAGCAGGATTTCGACATCAAGAAGGCCGCATGGGAAACGGCCGAAGCCGGATTGGCCCAAGCCGACGCAAAGGTCGCGCAAGCCAAGGCGCAGAAAGATTCGGCCGATAAACACATCTCGCAGAATCAGGCCAACCTAACGCGAGTTTCCGACGTGCTGCAAAAGACCACGTATGAAGCACCGTTCGATGGCGTGATCACGAATCTTCCAGTGCGCGAGGGTGAGACGGTGGTTATCGGAATTCAGAATTCTCCGGGCAGCACGCTGATGACGTTAGCCGACATGTCGGTTATCACATCTGAAGTTAAAGTGGACGAGACCGACATCGTTAACGTTCGTCTTGGCCAACCGGCCGACGTGACCATCGACGCCATCCCGCACAAAGTTTTTCACGGCATCGTCAGCGAAATTGGCGACAACGCCATAGTGCGCTCGACCGGAGTGGCCACATCGCAGGCTACTTCTACCAGCGAAGAAGCGAAAGACTTCAAGGTTGTCGTCACGCTTAGCGATCCGCCGCCCGATCTGCGCCCCGGCCTCTCTTCGACCGCCAAGATTACGACCGCGGTTCGCAGCACCGTGCTCAGCATTCCCATTCAGGCGTTGACCGTCCGCACGCAAGCCGATCTCGCGCCCAAGGATGCGAAAGGCAACAATAATGTGCAGGCCGCGACCAGCGCGCCTGTCGACGCCGCCAAGCAGAAGGAAGAAGTGCAGGGTGTGTTCGTCATCCGGAACAAGAAAGCCGAATTCGTTCCGGTCGATACCGGCATCAGCGGTACCACCGATATCGAGGTTCTCAAAGGGTTGCGAGATGGTGACGAAGTCATCACCGGCAGCTATAAAGTTTTGCGTACGCTGAAGCCCGGAACGAGCGTCAAAATAGACAACTCGGTTCCGAAAAAAGAAGATGAGAGCAGCTAGTTTTGTGTCAGGGTATCGCTTTAGCGATGCCGAAAAGCGTCATGAGGAATGCCCAGTTAGGGGCTGCGCACCTAACCTCTGACCATTTAGAACGTCCAAGATAGAACGGCTATAGGAGCGTGCGTGCCCGAGCCCGAAGCGCATAAGGAGAGCAAGATGGCGACTGCAGAAGTATACCCAATCGATAAGCCCGCGAATTGGGCTGCGCCCAACTCCTACATGATCTCCACTGAAGATCTGTGGAAGACCTACGACATGGGCTCGGAGCAAGTGCACGCGCTGCGCGGTATTAACCTGCAAATCCAGCGCAACGAATACGTCGCGATCATGGGACCGTCCGGCTCCGGCAAATCGACGCTGATGAATCTGATCGGCTGCCTCGACTCGCCCTCCAAAGGCCAGTACTGGCTCAACGGGCAACTGGTCAGCGAACTCGACGACGATGAACTCGCCCGCATCCGCAACAAGGAAATCGGATTCGTCTTCCAGACCTTCAACCTGCTCGCCCGCGCCACGTCGCTGCACAACGTTGAGCTCCCGCTAATCTATGCTGGAGTTCCATCCGACGAGCGCTCCGAGCGCGCCAAGGCTGCACTCACCTCGGTCGGCATGGAATCACGCATGAATCACAAGCCGAACGAACTCTCCGGCGGACAGCGGCAGCGCGTCGCTATCGCGCGTGCCCTCGTCAACAAGCCCGCCATCATTCTCGCCGACGAGCCGACCGGCAATCTCGATTCGCAAACCGGCAACGAGATCATGGCCCTGTTCGACCGCCTGCATTCCGAAGGCAACACTATCGTCCTCGTCACCCACGAGCACGACATCGCCGAATACGCGCACCGCATCATCTACATAAAAGACGGCGTGGTTGCCAAGGATGAAGTGAAGGAAGGCCGCTAGGCCGCTCGACCTTTGTTGTCAGTCGTCCGCGGCCGGAAAACGCTCACTCGCGACCTAGTACTACTTCGACCGTTTTCCCAGCTGGCGCCGAGAGATGCCCCGTTACATTATTTTTCTGTGCGTGTATTTCGACCATCTGCCCTTGGCCCGCGTGCGCCGGCAGAACGAAATTGCCTCTCGCGTTGGTCACGGCCACCTCCGGATGATCGCCAACCGTAACTCTTGCTCCGGCTACCACTCCAAGGTCTTCATCCACCACAACTCCGCGAACCATCGCGGAGGTTTCGGCGACCAATGGAATCGTGGCGGTAGGGTAATAATCGTGCGCCAGGACGATCATCGCCTCACCCTTCATAAACTCATCCTTGGCGATGGCGGAGAGTCTCACTTTGCCGTCGGCCGGCCGCGCTTGCTGCGGAACATCGAGCTCCCATCCCCCCGCGACCATCTTCAGTTCCCCGCCGGTCGAAGCTTTCACCTGGGCAATATCCTCAACCGACCGATCCGGCCGCAGCAGAACAACCTGAACGTGATAAACGCCGCGCGATTGGAGAAACGAGTAGGCGGCGAACGGCGTCACTCCGAGAACGATGACTACCACCGCCGCGAAGCCGCCAACCACAGGCCTTTTTGCGCGAAGCGCAAGCGCGAAAACAGATGCGGCGATGGCGAACGCAACCGCAGCCACTCTATCCGGATGTCCGATGTGGCCCGCTATCTGCAAGAATTGAGCTAGAGCCTGCTCGTCCATAAGTCAGAGTAGAACCCGCGTGGCCTAAGACCCGCAAGTTACGGAAAGGCGGCAGAATTACCCGATGGTCACCGGGAATCGGAGGGGGTTGGTCCGCAAAGGGATCTGGCCAAGTCAATTTCGGAAGTTGCTTCGGACAGCGGTAGGCGGGCAGCCGTGCCCGTCAAACCTCAACAACGAGCAGTCTCTCGGGAGGGATTACTACTGCTGCGTGCTTGCGTTGCTCGCCTTCTGCATTGCTTCCGATGGAGCAATTCCCGACGCT
>Ga0209008_1000376_pt1 | contig 16115 bp, 18 predicted proteins | sample JacPin_JW_Ref_O3_FD_187963 | JGI IMG/M metagenome (GOLD analysis project Ga0209008, IMG submission 187963) | Forest soil microbial communities from Algoma, Ontario, Canada - Jack Pine, Ontario site 1_JW_Ref_O3 (SPAdes) (version 2) | ecosystem: Environmental > Terrestrial > Soil > Boreal...
AGCGGCCCGGAAAGGACAAGGCGTCTTAGGCGCGGCGCCGGAGTGGGCGACCGTTTGCGCCGATGTGTGCGCATCGTGCCCCGCATCACTCCGCGCGCTATACGTCGCGTTTCGTGCGCGGGCGCCACCCGGCAAACTATAATCACCCTGGCGGGGCCGGGAGCCGTTCGACCGGCCTGTGGAAACTAGAAATGATGAGCTTGATCTGGCTACGGGTAGCGCTGGTTTGTTACGCTGCGGGGTTGCTGTATGCCTTGGTCGCGCTGACGCGCACCTCGGAGATCCTGAGCAAAGTTGCGCTCCACGCCTCGTATCTGGGGATGGTGTTCCATTTGGTTTCGCTGACTGAAGCGGTCGTGCAAACCGGCCAACTGGCTTCGGTTTCGGTTCACAATGCAGAATCGCTTCTGGCCTTCTTGATCATGGTCGGCTTCATGCTGGCCTATCTGGTCTATAAGACGACGACTCCGGGCATCGTGGTTTTTCCCTTGGTTTTTTTGCTGACTTTCGTGGCGGCCAGCGGGCAGCAGCCTTTTGTATTTACTTCGGTTGCGGTAAAGAACGGTTGGCTAGCGGTGCACGTGCTGATGATCTTCACCGGATACGCTGCGCTCTTCTTAAGCTTTGGCGCCAGCATTCTTTATCTGCTGCAGGAGCGGGCGCTGAAGTCGAAGAGTAAGAGTGGGATGTTTTCGCGGCTCCCCGCTTTGCAAGTGATCGACGATATCGGCTATCGCTCGCTGATGCTCGGGTTTCCCTTTATGACGCTGGGCCTGATCGCGGGTTCGGTGGTTGCCGTGGCCACTTACGGGCGCATCGATTATTTCGATCCGAAAATCTTGCTTTCGTTGCTGATGTGGGCGGTGTACCTGCTGATGGTATTCACTCGCCTGAATGCGGGTTGGCGCGGACGCCGCGCCGCCATGCTCGCGAGTGCAGCGTTCGCTACGGCCATCGTGGCTTGGCTTGCCAACTACTTCAGCAGTATGCACAGGTTTGTTTCGTCATGAGATTTCAGCTCATCGGCGTCAATCACAAGACCGCGCCGGTCGAAGTGCGCGAGAGGTTGGCGATCCCCGAATCCCGTTTGCCGGAGGCGTGCAAGCGGCTAGCGGAGCATCCCGCGGTAGCGGAAGGCATGATTGTCTCGACCTGCAACCGTGTGGAATTTATCGCCAGCATGAAGAATGGGACGGGCGATCTGCGCGAATTTCTGTGCGAGTATTTCGACACCGATCTCAGCCCGTTTGAAAGTCATCTCTACGAATTTCGCGAGGACGAGGCGATACGCCATATTTTTCGTGTCGCCGCCAGCCTGGATTCCATGGTCATCGGCGAGCCGCAGATTCTAGGGCAGGTGAAAGAAGCCTATGCTACGGCGCGGGCTGTGGGAGCGGTGCGCGCGCAACTCGATCAGTTGCTCACGCGGGCTTTCGCGGTGGCGAAGCGGGTGCGCACCGAAACTGCGGTCGGATCCTCGTCGGTTTCGATTGCTTCGGTGGCGGTCGAGCTAGCGGAAAAAATCTTTGGCAGTTTGCAAGGCAAGAGCGTCTATCTGGTCGGCGCCGGCAAAATGAGCGAGTTAGCGGCGCGGCATCTGTTGGCGCGTGGCGCGGCGTCTCTGTTTGTTGCCAATCGAACTTACGACCGTGCAATTCGCCTGGCGCAGAAGTTTGACGGGCAGGCGATTGAATTCAGCCGCCTTTATGAGACCTGCGATCGCGCCGATATTGTGATTACTTCGACCGGCTCGCCGCGCTTCATCTTCCGGCGCGAAGATGGCGAAAAGCTGATGGCGCTGCGCAAGAACAAGCCCATGTTCTTTATCGATATCGCTGTCCCGCGCGATGTCGATCCGGAGATGAACAAGATCGACGGCCTGTTCGTCTACGACATTGACGATCTGCAGCAGGCGGTGAGTTCGCACCTCTCCGACCGCAAGAAGGAAGCGGAAAAGGCGGAGGAGATTGTCGCGAGTGAAGTGGCGAAATTTCAGGTTCGCCTACAGACTCTTGACGTGGTGCCGACGATCGTCAGTTTGCAGGATCATCTCGAAACGATTCGCCAGGCGGAGATCGATCGGGTTCGCGGCCGCCTCGGTCCCATGACGACCGATCAGGAAATGGCGGTCGAAGCGCTGACGCGCGGCATCATCAACAAGATCATGCACACTCCCATCAGCACGCTGAAAACTGCGGCGCGCGATCCGGAATCCACTACCGTGATCGATCTGGTGCGGCGGCTCTTTAACTTGCATCACGAAGAGAAAGAAAAAGACGCTGCCGTTGCGAAAGCGGGACGGGGATCGGGATCTGACTCGAATAGGCGAAGGGGAGCAGGAGAGTGATGTCCCGTTTGCGCATCGGCTCGCGGGGCTCGCAACTCGCTTTCTGGCAGGCTGATCACATTTCCGATTTGCTGCGCGCGCAAGGTCACACCGTCGAAATCGAGATCATCAAGACTACGGGCGATAAGATTACCGATGTTGCGCTGGCCAAGGTCGGCACCAAGGGGATGTTCACCAAGGAGATCGAGGAAGCGCTGGTCGAAAATCGAGTTGACCTGGCAGTACACAGCTTGAAAGATTTACCGACAGAACTGGCTGCCGATTTCGAAATTGCCGCGATTACGACGCGTGAAGATGCGCGCGATGTTTTTTGTTCGGTGAAGTACGCGAACATCGAGGCTCTGCCGGTGGGGGCGTGCGTTGGCACCGGCAGCCTGCGCCGTCAGGCTCAACTGAAGGCGTTGCGTTCCGATCTTCAGATTCATGCGTTGCGGGGAAATGTGGATACGCGGCTGCGGAAGCTCGAATCCGGCGATTACGATGCCATCATTCTGGCCGCGGCCGGTCTGAACCGCCTGGGCAAGACACAGCTGGTACGTCAGGTGATTCCGGTGGAGGTGATGACTCCCGCCGCCGGGCAAGGCGCGCTCGGAATCGAAATTCGCAAGGGCGATGCGGCAACGCGAAAGCTTCTCGCATTTCTCGACGATGCTGCCACTCGCGCTGCAACGACTTGCGAACGCGCTCTGCTCAGTAAACTCGGCGGCGGCTGCCAGGTTCCGATTGGTGCGTTCGCCGAGATCAAGGGCGGGCGCATTCGCCTCGATGGTCTGGTCGCTCATCCCGATGGCACGAAGATTCTGCGAGAGACGAGTGAAGGTGATGACCCCGTAAAGCTTGGCGAGGCGGTTGGCGAAGCGCTGCTCGGTCGAGGCGGCGATGTTATTCTCGATGAAGTTTACGGCGAAGGTTTTGCTTTGCCGCAACAACCTTAGAAGCAGGTCTCAGGTATCAGGTGTTAGCTCTCAGGAAAAGCTAAGACCTAACACCTCAGACCCGACACCTGATTTCATGAAGCCTAACGAAAATCATCCTCTTGCTGGAACCCGGATTCTGGTTGGACGCGCCCGTCATCAGGCGGGAAGTCTTTCGGCGAGTCTGCGTAGCCTGGGCGCGTCGGTCATTGAAATCCCGTTTATTGAGATTCGCAGGCCGCAATCTTACGAACCGCTCGACTCAGCGCTGAAAAATATACACAACTACGACTGGCTCATCCTTACCAGTGTCAACGGAGTTGCAGCGATGTGGGAACGCGTGCGTAAACTTCGCGTTACGCGGCGGATGCTCAAGCATCTCCAGATTGCGGCGATTGGGCCGGCGACCAAGAAGGCAATCGTCAAGCATGGCCTGAAGGTGACAATGGTACCGGACGAGTACGTCGCCGAAGCTGTAGTTAAGAAACTTCGCGACAAGGTCGACGGCAAGCGCGTCGTGCTGATGCGCGCCAAAGTTGCGCGTGATGTGATTCCCGAGGAACTGCGCGCGGCCGGAGCGCATGTCGATGTTGTGGAAGCTTATGAAACGGTTGCGCCCGAAAAATCGCGGGCGCGTTTGCACACGCTGATGAAGAATGCGGCTCGGTGTCCGCACGTTGTGACTTTTACCAGTTCTTCTACAGCGAAGAACTTTGCCGAACTGCTTGGCAACGGCAAGGCGGGCCCACCGAGTGCGAGTTGGCTGAAGGATGTCCAGTTCGCGTCGATTGGGCCGGTCACGTCGGCAACGCTCGGCGAGTTACAAATGCCGGCAGCGATCGAGGCCCGTGAATTTACTATGGGGGGGCTGATTCGCGCGATTGTCCTGGCGCGCTACTCGGAAAATGTTAAGCATTGAAGCTACTCCGCTTTGGCGGCGGAGACGCCCATCTGCGGGTCAATCGCGTCTAGGTATTCCTGCATGCGTTTCTTGGTGTCGGTGGGCATGCCGGTGAATTCGATTCCGTTGCCTACACCTGGATCGCAGGTGCGCACCACGGCCGTGATCTTGATGTGTTCCGAGTCCAGCCAAAAATCAACCCTTAGGACGGTTCCCAGCGGCAAGGGCATCATGCTCTCGACGTAGCATCCATTGCCGCTTACGTCGCTGGCGTTGATGCGGAGCGGCGCACTGACGCGTTCGTCGCGAAGTTCTATGGGAAGGGAAATCTTGTGACGGTAGTAGCGGCGCCGATTCGAGGGGTCGATGGACAGTGTCGCGCCATCCATCGCAAGATAGTTTCTCCATGGGCATTCCTGAGCGGTGATCAGTTTGACCCCTACCTGGTTTTTCTTGATGGCGCCCGTATTCATCGCCCAGACCACGGTGCAGCGGGTTTTCTTCTCATCGCACTGCACGCCGATGGTGTCGCCGACCTTCAATTCGCTTTCGATCCCGGAGATAAGGGCGCCGTCTGAGCTGATGTTTTGAGCGCGGGCCGATTGCGAAAAGGGACGGCCCTCGGCGCTCATTCCCCATATCCGCACCGGCAGGTCGACGCTCAGGCGAGGTTCGGTTTGATGATCAGCCATGCCTTGTTTGTTAACCATGTTCAATGTTCAATGCGATGATACCGCCGTTCAGGGTTGCCGCGATATTACAAAGTGCTTTGTTTCCAGTAACGAGCGGCGCACCACTTTCGGAACCTGGGTGGCCTTATGAGCGATGTTCAGCAGTCTGACCGGCAAACTCGCGGTAGCCGACGAGCTGTATCTTTTGCTCGTCCAGAAACTGCCGAAATTCGGCCGAGGTCAGCAGGCGACGCTCTTCGTCGCGCGATTCGCGCAGGCGCGTGTTGACGGCGGCTAGATCGGTATCGTTATAACCGGGATGGCAGACCAGCTCCCAGGTACCCTCAGGCAGGGCGGCGAGGGTTGCGCGCAGCAGGGAACTGAAGCCGCCGCTCTCGCTTGCTCCGGTCTCGATCACTCCCAGAACGCCGTCGGGAGTGAGCAGGCCGGCGCGTTTTGTCTGCTTGAGAAAGTGGCGAGCAAAAGTATGCAACATGCGTACCTGGCTGTAGCGCTTCCAGAGATGAGGCTTGCCTTTGAAAAGACGCGCGGGCAGCGCTTTGACCGGAACGATGGGGTTGCGGATGGCGCGAACGCCGCAAATTCGAGCCGCGCGGAGCAGCGCGTTGAGAACCTCGGGAAAAATGTGAGCGTGTTTGTGGGTATCGAGGTGAGTGACTTGCACTCCGGTAGATTGAATCTTTCTGATTTGCGCGACCACTTCGGCGACCAGTTGATCACGATCGAAGCCTCCGAGCGTGGCGCGCGCGGCGAAGGCGGAGAGGCTGGAGTAGAACTGTTGCGGCTCGGCCGAGCGAATCGCCCGCAAGGTGTCGACGGCATGGTCGGGCGATACCGGGGTCCCGTCGACCAGCACCACGTGGCAGCCGACAGAAAGGCTCGGCGTAGAACGGGCCAGTGAGACGGCGTCGTCGAATTGAGCGCCGTTGGCCATCAGAGTTGTCGAGGAGACGACCCCGGCGGTGTGGGTTTCCACAATGGCGCGATTGACGCCCGCGGTCAGACCAAAATCATCAGCGTTGACGATCAGCTTGCGCACGCTAAAAGTGTAGCAGCGAAAGTGGAGGGGCCGGGTTCACGCAGGAACCAACAAGGCCACGAAGTTTCACGCTGAGGGTCTTAACCAGGGAGACGCGGAGGAGACAGGGAGAAAAGCTTAAAGAGTTACGAGGGAGAAGGGAAATATTTACCGAGCAGTTGGGGTTCTCCGTGCCTCTGTGACTCCGTGGAGAAAGACAAATTAGGACAGCGCGGCTGCGTACGTGGTTTGACCGGCGAGGGAAGCGTCCAGTATTCTCAGAATAAGTTCGCAAAATGTTTTCGCGCGCGACGAGAAGAAAGACGAGAAGAAATTCGCGCCGCATCCCCGCCAAGCGGGCGGTTAGCTCAGCTGGTTAGAGCGCCTGCCTTACAAGCAGGAGGTCGCAGGTTCGAGTCCTGCACTGCCCACCATTTAAATCAATCACTTACCGAGTTTACTGTTTGGTTACTGTGCCGTAAAATGTGCCATGGTGATCACGACCGAGCGGCTTTTTCTTGCGGGAATGCTTCCCTCGACCGATACATTCGAGAGCAGGCGTCGCGGGATATCAAACGGGGCCTTGCCAGTGTTTTCGTCATCACAGACAAGGATGACCCCAAGCAAATTCTGGCGTACTACACGCTATCTAGCAGAGAGCTCAAACTCGACCAACTCCCCGAAGAAATTGCGAAGAAGGCGGGCAAGTACGGGCATGTAGGCGTGACTCTTCTTGGAAGAATGGCAGTCGCTGAGAAATGCAAGGGAACCGGTCTTGGCGTACTGATACTGATGAACGCCCTTCATAAAAGTCTACTGGCAGCAACAGACGTTGCGTCATTGGCGGTGTTCGTAGAAGCGATTGACAGCGGCGCAGCGAGCTTCTATCGAAAATATGGCTTCATCGAACTGCCGGAAGACAAACTCAAGCTCTTACTACCGATGAAGACGATTGCAAAATCGTTTTCAGTCTGAGCTCCATAGCTGGACAGGCTCGACGAGCGCTTGACACCTTTGCTGTTCATGCCTGAACGTAGCTTCCGCCAAGTGAACTCGATCTGGAGCAAGCGGTGGCGAAACTCAAGAAAGCCAAAGACCTGAAGTTCGGAGAGAACTCCTTCTGGAAGTGAGGCGCTTGCTGCGGGAAGCTGAAAGCCTGAACAAAGCGCCAGAAGGATGAGACGGCGTGAAGCGTGCTTTGGGTTCAGATCAAGGTTCGAAGTGCGAAGTGCGATAGGCTAAATACTGCTGTTGACAGGTGATTCGAAAGCTTTGGCTGGGCTGGCATCCTCCTCACAGTTGTGAATGGCAAAGTCCGCTTCGAGCCGTAACGAGATTGCGTCATATGTTTCGCCGTCTTTAGGTTTAGCGATGAATACCCGCTTACAGACATCGCATCTGCCGGACATCGGCAGTCCGAGTTCCATACTTGTAAATTCCAGAACACGTTCGAGCTTTCCCATATCCACAGACTTTCCGCGCAGGAAAAAGGCGCAGCCCCTCAGACTGCGCCAAGTGTAGAGCAAACGACCGCTAGGGTCGCATAGCTCGTTAGTAAAACAAGTTACAACAGGGACAATTCTGGAATCTGTCCAGAATTGCTCACTAATTGCTCACTGCTCTAGCCGAGGCTGCTTCGCTTCCCGGCAGTGATCACTACGGCTCAGATTCTCTAAGGCTTTCAGCCTACGTTGGGCTCACAAGTGAGTCTTTCCATGAATACCCACCAACCCACAGATTTCCTGTGTGCGCTGTGCGGCAAGCCCGTAGACCTGACGATTGACCTTGAGGTCGATGAGACCGGCAAGACCGTCCATCAGGAGTGCTACTTTGATCGAGTCATCGGCGCGGAAACATCACGCATTCGTGTTGCTTGAATTCTTCGACCACTTTTGCCAAAGGCTTGCTAGAGCCTCCGGGACCGGGGCTCGGGAATATCCAGTGGCACTGACTGCAACCCAGGCGGCGAAGGCGCTATTTCAAGCCAGGTGAGGACTCTGGACATGAGCGATTTTATTCACAAACCCGCGCCAGCCTCAATAGATTTTTCGCCCCGGCTCCAGAGGCCAGTCAAATCAGCGGTGAGCAAAACTGAGCAGCGAAGACGGACACCTTTCAGCATAATTGGTTCGATCTCACACATTGGACGAGGAGGGGCTATGTTCGGTTACGGTTTGGTAGGAACAATTGTCGTAATTGTGTTGATTGTCTTTGTCGTGCGCAGTCTATGAACAGTAGACATCCGCAGACTCGTGAAATCATCGGGACTATGGGAAAAAAGAAAACCAAGAAAAAATCAGCCAAAGCGACTCACGCCGAGGTGGTCAAGGAAATGGCGAAACCGAGAGCAGCTGCGTCTGCAAGAGAATAGAATTCCGCTTTTGTAGAGGACGGACGTTTGGGCGACGGGAACCTCGCGCAATCGTGCTTCCTGCGTGCTCAAAGACTAGCTATTATAGTCATATCGTGGGTCCGCGATCCCCGGCTCCGGCCTGAGCAGTTCCTCTCGGATGGCTTGCAGCTTCTCTTTGGCCGATAGGCAGGCTTCCAAAGCGGTTTCAACGTAGCCTCGGTCGCTAGCCGCGCGGACTACCTGCAAGTGATTATCTACATCGTGGATCAGACGATGGATCGGTCCCACGGAGCCACTCATTTTGCCCTCCGCATACACAGTACCGAGCGTGCAGAATCGGAGTCTGTTCAATCTTGCCTGGGTAAAGAGGCCGAAATTCCCGTGACAATCGTAGAGACTAGTGAAGTGCGCAGCCTCGTGGGTTACGGAGAGACCCGATGCGCGATTTTCCAGTCGGAAGAATCAAGGACTGCACCAGATGCGGGTCCGGCTCACTGTTCGATACCGTACACTCGGGTGTACGTCATGTCAAGGATTATTATGGCCAGGAGTCATGCCCGCGATTCCTTGGGACCTGGTTGGCTGGATTTCAAAATTGCTCAATCCTGCTGGAGAGGGGTTGATTGGCCGTGTGCAAACTGGGCGATCACAGGCAGCAACTGGCTGGATAACTGATTCTTAGCTATGAAAGCGTCTACGAGATTGAAGGCTCGCTTAGGAGTATCTACGGCTCCGGAGAGCAGGATAGTCGGCGCTTGGGGCCGTAGCTGTTTTCATTTTCCTTGCAAATTCTTGCCGTTCATTTCTGCCATCAGATAGTGCACGACGATCACAATGTCAATTGAATGGTGCGAAGCTATATCCAGCCACCTTGCTACCGGTGAGGGCGCTTAAAACCGTATACCCAAAGGTTTCGAGGAATTCTTTTAATGCAGGACATCTTGATTATCATCGACGCAAAGAAGAACCCGACCCTCGAGCACCGTATGGAGCATAAACCTTCCTCTTCTTAATCGGGGCAGGATCTACGCAGCAAGGGCTAAAGCTGTTTCCTCGGAATGGACCAGAAAATCCCGCCAGAGATTTTGAAGCGGTAGGAACTCGCGTTCGTAGGTCAGGCGGAAGTGCCCGTCACATCGCCTTACACCATGCATCTTGTTCAATGACGTATACGCTAGACTAGTTCATCACTTCAAACCAATTCATCATCATCTGTATCTAAGTCGTGGATAATAGGTTGCTTATCTTCCTTACGAGCAGGAGGTCGCAGGTTCGAGTCCTGCACTGCCCACCACTTCTTCAGTAACGCTGACATCTACCCCGGGCCCAGCGTGGAACGGTCATGCTCGCGATGGCTGTGATTCTCGCGATCCTCGGGCGCGGAGTTTATATTTGCTGGCGGCAATTGTCGACTAAGACGCCTTCTTCAATCGCTCCACAACCCGCTTGGTGCCAATCTGATCTAGTTGTTGTCCAAGCGTTCTGATTTTTTCGCAACGGCGATGATGTTCCTGAAGCTGGGAAGAATCAAGGGGCATTGGCTGCCGGAAGATCTCGATTTGAAATCGAATGAGCTGATGGATTTCATCTTCGATGGCATGGGCTGGGGTTGTCATCATGGCCTCCACAGTGACGACGAGGGCGCCGCCTCATCGGTTGGACCAAATGCAAATAGGAAAATTGCCAGAAAAACTAAACTGAGCTGTCGCCCGCCATTACCGGAGATGTGATTTCCTTTGTGATCGGGCGGATTGCCTGTTCATTCTCGTCCAACGCTTGAATCAGATCTCGGATCGTAGTTGTAAATTTGTGGGGATCTTGCTCAACCGCAACCTGCCTGCAAAGCTCCATCCAATGTTCTTTGGTTTCGCCCAACAAGGTGTCACCTCCAAACCGATCTGATTCGCTGTAATAAATCATCAGAAGTAACGCTCTCGGGAAGCAGGTAAAGCAATTGTGACACCAAACGATCTTCGAATCGCAAGTCATCCTCCAACAGTGACTTGGCTGTCCAGTGCGGTCGTTTACCAAAGGCCCTGGGGTAAAATTTGCTGCTCATTTCGGGTCTGGAATGCAGATTCGAAATACCATATGTACTGTATTGCACCGACGCCGATATTTTGTCACACTAGTCTAGCCACTGTATCGTCTGGAATGCTGTGCGCCGTTGCGTCGAATGGAAGATCAAATTCGCAGCCTCTGTCAACAGATTGTTGCCGAACGAGACGAGAGCAAGGCCACCTCGCTGATCGTCAAGCTTCGGAACGAGTTGCACCAACACGTCGAACAACTCCGGGCCCGGCTCGAAACATACCCAGCGGTCATCGAACGGCGTAAACGAATCCACTTCGATCAGCGTTTCCCCCTATGCCCTGTTTGCCAGGAGTTCGTGGAACTCACAACCGCGAGGACGAACGAAGATGGTCAGGCGCTTCATGATGACTGCCACATTGGCATTCTCAAATCCACGGTGAGAGCGCCAGAAACAACCGTACCGGCGTAATTTCATATCGAGCCGTTCAAGGTGCGTTGGCGTACCGACAGCTAATTTCGCAGAAATTATGCTTTTTTCTCCCCGAGGTGCAATATGCCGTTCCACCCACTTTTCCCGCTCTGCTCCGTCTGCAACAAACGTGTTGAGTTTACGAACGCGAGGATTAACGAAAACGGGCTAGCATTTCATGAGGATTGCTATGTCAAGACTCTCAAGAAACGTCCAAGCAAAATCACCAGACCCGATCTCAATCCGTCTCCTGAATATTTGCGTTTTCTGATGATGAATTAACTCTGCAAGAAATCAGACTCGCAGTCTCCAGCCCGCCTGAAGATGCCGTGCCTTCAATTGTTCTGGAGAAATGCGAGCTGAGCAGAGGACCGCCCCGAACGCCGCCGCATGTTGACCGACGATTGATTGCGGCAGATATCGCCCAGCGTGTGAGTTCGCCGGCTCTGCCGTGAGTTGGATCAATTGGGCGAGACCCGCTTTCAGATCTCCGCTGCCTGCGAGCAGATTGAAGCCATCGAAAAATCTGATTTCTTTTTGCATACTACCTGGTCTGGGGCGCACATTAGCACGACTGGGGAGGTCATTGCGGTGCCGTAGCGCACATTGGCGGGGAGTCCGTGAAACGACACGTACTTGAAAATTACGATTACACGCACTAACGTAGCAACCTCTCGGCGGGAGTGTAGCTATGCGAAAAATTCGTTATGCAGTTGCGATGAGCCTGGATGGCTATATCGCGGGTCCGAACGGAGAATACGACTGGATTGGCACCGATCCGGAAGTCGATTTCGCCGCGTTTTGGACGCAATTTGACACGCTGCTGATGGGCAGGCGAACCTTCGAGCTTGCCGTCCAAACACGCGGCGAAGCGGCTTTCACGGCCTTCACCGGACTTACTTCCTTCGTTTTCTCGCGGACTCTCAAACCGCACGAGCACCCCTACGTAACGGTCGTGCCGGAGTTGAATGCAGATTGGGTGAGAGATCTGAAAGCGCAAAGCGGAAAGGACATTTGGTTGTTTGGTGGTAGCAGCCTGTTCCGGTCTTTTTTGGGCTGTGGTCTCGTAGATGGCGTCGAAGTTAGTGTGATACCTGTGTTGTTGGGCGCCGGGATTGCATTACTCCCGCCTCCTTACAGCCCCACCAAACTGCGATTGATTCGCCATCACCTCTACCGGTCGGGGAGAATGTCGTTGTTATACGAAGTGCAGGGCTAGGCGGATGGCAACGAATGCCCACGCGATTCCGTTCGCCAACCGAAGGCCAACTTATTGGCGGAACACCTGGCAGAACAGGTCGCGTTCGTCTATGCGCTGACCCAATCATCATCCGTAATTAGTCATTGATAATAAGTAACTTGTTTTGCTTGCGAGCGGGAGGTCGCAGGTTCGAGTCCTGCACTGCCCAGCACTCGTCTGCCGCCTTTCGATCTGGAGCCCTCCAAATAGTGTCGCGCAATACAGTGCATCCAGTATTTCGAGAGGGACATTCGAACCGTGTTGGCTTGCAAACTTTACCCAGTGCTTTTTTCCCGAGAAGTAATTCGCATATGCAAGTAGCTGTCGCCGGATGACTTCTGCTCGGCAAGCCCTTTGGTGTTTGAATTGCACCTTTGCAGAGGTCGTTGCTCGCCACCAGGTTCGTCGATTTCCGACAGCAGTTCGTGGGAATTGCCACGGAGTTTGGAGGTGAACCCTTGCGAGCCGAATTCAACGAACGTTGCAGAGAACTTTGCGACCTGGCTGTTGCGGAGCAAGATCCCGAAAAGTTTATAGCCAGAATCCAGGAGCTGATTCAGCTGTTGGAGTTGGAGAACGATGAAAGGCCAATGCAACGGCCACCTCTGCGCGAGGTCGACTGCTAATGACACGCTGCCGTGAACACTCCGACCTCTTCGGTTCGAATCGCGACTTGCGACGAGGGATTGCGACGGAACGAGCCGGCACGTGTTTCAAGTCTTGAGCTTGCGGCAGTACAGGCAATTTGTGCGATAACGTACCTATATTTTTCGCTGCCGCTGGTAACATCGCACCGCGTGCTGGGTGGGACTTTTTGAATGGGACTTGGTTGCCAGACGTGGTAGGCCAGCCCTCCCTGGACCCACCTGGCACGCTATCTTTGCTCTTCCTCATCCCTCAGTGTCACCTACCGATGGATCGAAAACGAATTACGCCAAGGCAGTCGCCTTGCCGGCGCTTGCATGGCTCGCTGCGCGGGCTAACAGTACAATCTCGACCGTCTCCGATTGCGATTCTGATTCGACCTTGTATATCGATCGCCTGCGTCAAAACTGCCGCCCCACGTCTCCGCTTCTTCTTTCCCGCCGGACTGTTTCAGCAACTATCCCCTCTACCGCCTCATCAGCCGGCGATTCAACTTACCTATCTGTTGTTTCGTGGAGAACGACGCGTAAAGAGCCGGCAGAGTCTCATGAAAATTAAGAGGCCCTTCTGAATTTGTCTACGACGCGTCGGGTACCGATGCGGTCGAGCTCTTCACCGAGAATTCTGATTTTTTCCGAGCGGCGATGATGCTCTTCGAGCTGGGAAGAACTCAGCTGCGTGGGCTGCCTGAAGTTGTCGATTTGAAATCGAATCGGTTGCTGGATCTCGTCTTCGATGACAGTAGCGATAGGCATAACAACCTCGGGCGACATTGTAGCCCGGAATCGCTGGCGCCGGCGCCCGGCTGGCGGCTTTTTAACAGCGTCGTAACAATAGCGTTCACTTCGCATGGTGTGGCGTCAACGTTCTCTGCGCGAAAACCTTCAACTTCCGCCGTATAATTTTCTGCGTCATGCAGGCACTCGTTCGCAACCTTCGTTTCGCCGTCCGCATGCTGGGCAAGAATCCCGGATTCGCTTTGGCAGCCGTCATCACTCTCGCGGTTGGGATCGGCGCCAACACTGCTATCTTCACCGTGACCAGCGCGCTTCTGCTGCGGCCATTTCCTTATCGTGATCCCGGCCAACTCGTCAGTGTAAGGGGACGTACACTCCTGCGCTACGAACTGGTTCGTGACTTCAACCGCTCGTTTGAGTCCGTGGCCGTGTGGACGAATGACAACTTGAATCTCACCGGCTCGGGCGAACCGTTGCAGGTGCCAGTGGCGCGCGTGTCGCCGAGTTTTTTCCCCATGCTGGGGGTGCAGCCCCAGATTGGACGACTTTTTACGGAGGAGGAAGGACGTGCCGAAGGCAAGCCGGTAATTGTGCTCAGCGATGCGATGTGGCGCGGACGTTTTAACGGCGATCCGAACATTATCGGCCGGACGGTGACGCTCGATTCTGCTCCGTCAACCATCGTTGGCGTGCTGCCGGAAAATATTCAGTTTCCCTTCGTTGGCCGAGCCGACATCTGGACGCCACGCTACTTCGAGTTCTCGCTGATGACGCCGCAGCGGCTGCGTTCGGGCGTAGGCTATCTCCAAATGGCGGCGCGACTGCGGCCAGGGATCACGTTGGCGCAGGCGAACGCCGAACTCGCCGTGCTCAACCAGCGCTATCGGCAGCAGAACCCCGACGCGCCCGACGCCGATCCCGCTGCCGTCATGCCGGCGGAGAGCCTGCGCAACCTGGTTGTGGCCGACGTGCGCGGCAAAGTGCTGGTACTTTCCGCCGCCGTCGCGGCTGTGCTGCTGATCGCCTGCGCCAACGTGGCCAGCCTGCTGCTTTCGCGGGCGCTCGCGCGAAAAAAGGAAATTGCGGTGCGGACGGCGCTCGGCGCCAGCCGCGGCAGACTGGTTGCCCAACTTCTCACCGAGAGCGTGCTGCTCTCGCTCTGTGCGGGCCTGCTCGGCGTGGGTTTGAGTTGGGCCGCCACGCGAGCACTGGTTACCTGGGGAGCAAGCCAGATTCCGCAAGGCATTCCGATCGGTGTCGATATGCGTGTGCTGCTGTTCACGCTGTTGGTGTCGATCTTCGCCGGAATCATGTTTGGCACCGTGCCTGCGCTTCAGCTTGCGCGAACGAATCCAAACACGACGCTGCGCGATGAAGGCCGCGGAATCTCCACCGGGCACACGCGCGCGCAGCTGAAGAATTTGCTCGTCGCGGGTCAAGTGGCGCTGTCGCTGCTGCTCTTTATCGGCGCTGGGTTGCTATTGCGCAGCTTCGTGCAACTCCTGCGCGTCGACCCCGGCTTCGACGCCGAGAATGTGCTCACCATGAATCTTTCGTTGCCCACGGTGAAATACGCAAAAGCCGAGCAGCAGATTGCGTTCTTTGGCGAAGTGGTGCGCCGCGTCTCGACGCTACCCGGAGTGCGCAATGCCGCGACCTCGGCCACATTGCCGCTGAGTTGGACGCGCATCACTCCGGTATTGCCGGAGGGGCAGCCCGACGTGCCGCTGCCGCAGCGCCCGTTCGTCGACATCGAAGCGATCACCCCGCAGTGGTTCGCGACCCTGCGGGTTCCGCTGCGTGCGGGCCGCGATTTTACTGCCGGGGATAAGGCCGAATCGCCCAAGGTTGTAATCGTGAATGAAACTTTTGCCCGCCACTTCTGGCCCACCCAGAATCCGATTGGCAAGCATATCGTTGTGGGGCGTGGGACGGTTCCGGCGGAAGTAATTGCTGTGGCCGCGGATATCAAGAATAAGGGCATTGACCAGGAAACGCAGGAGCAGCTCTATCTCCCGTTTCCGCAGTTGCCATGGGGCGATATGAATCTGCTGGTGCGGACGGCGGTCGAGCCGCACAGTTTAATCTCCGCCGTAAGGGCGCAGATCGCAGCGGTCGACCCCGACCAGCCCGTTACCAATATTCAAACCGTAGAAGAAATCATGGACGCGTCGCGCTCGCAGCCGCGCTTCACTATGTTGCTGCTCGGAGTGTTTTCCGCGACCGCGCTGGGGCTCGCCATCCTCGGAATGTATGGAGTGTTGTCGTATTCGGTGGCGCAGCGCCGCCAGGAATTTGGCATCCGCCTCGCGCTCGGCGCCGAACACGCCGACATTCTACGCCTGGTAGTGCGCCAGGGACTTACACTCGCCGTTGCCGGAATTGTTATCGGTCTGGTCGCGGCTCTGTTGCTCACCAGGACGATGTCGAGCCTGCTCTATCATGTCGGATCGCTCGACGCTGCAACTTTCCTTTTCACGCCCCTGCTGTTTCTCGGCATCGCCGTATTCGCCAGCTACCTGCCTGCGCGGCGAGCAATGAAAGTCGACCCGATCGAAGCGCTGAAATGAAATAGAAGTGGTCAGACCAAGAGTGAAACTTCTTGCACAAATAGCAGTGTCATTCACCTTACTTTAACGTGCATCACCGCACCAGATCATGCTATGCTGCGCTCCTCTCCCACCGCGCTGCCCAGGAGGAGTGTCATGTTGTGCCGCGTTGGATTCTCCCTTTTCGTAGTTCTCGTCGCGTCCGCTTGCCTGTTT
>Ga0209008_1000377_pt1 | contig 16107 bp, 6 predicted proteins | sample JacPin_JW_Ref_O3_FD_187963 | JGI IMG/M metagenome (GOLD analysis project Ga0209008, IMG submission 187963) | Forest soil microbial communities from Algoma, Ontario, Canada - Jack Pine, Ontario site 1_JW_Ref_O3 (SPAdes) (version 2) | ecosystem: Environmental > Terrestrial > Soil > Boreal...
TTCTCGAAGTCTTTCTCCGTCATGCCGCCTTCCCACCATCCCACCTGATTGTAAGGGGTCACGGACACCACGAATGAATTGAGAGTTATCTTGGGATCACCTAGGCGCTGCTCCAGCCCCTTGATTGTGTCGTGGAACCGAATCTTAGGGTCACTTGCACCTTGCAGATTGCGGATGCCCTTGGGGTCCACGAAGGTGATGTATTGGCGCTCGGGTAACAGCAGCCAAACAATAAAGTCCGGGTAAAAGTTGCCAGCTTCAAAGAAGCCGATACCACGCCCTCGGCTTTGGTTTCTGAGCAGATACAGTTCTTTGCCCTTGAACAACGCGACGTTGTCGACGTGGTATCGCCGCAGGTCCAACACGAAGTCCCGCTCGCCCTCATTCAGCGACACGGGCTTGACTTCAATCAGGTCGCCTCGGATGTGGATCAACGGCTCGTATAAGTGCCGGTTGAACGTGAAGCAATGCAAATTGCCTACTTGGTGGTCCTTCAATTTGCCCTGTTCGATTTCTTCTTTGATTAGCCGGAGCCTCTCAACGATCGTTTCTTCTGACTTGGCAATCATGAACCGATATTCGTCGAAGAAATTTGGGTCGTCGGGCGTCAGCTCGCGGTATTCCAGATGGGGAAGCTCGTATTCGTTCTTTCGGAACTTGTAGTAACCGTCGCAGTATTTCTTGAGCAGCGCGACGGCGATCTCTTGCCACACGCGCACGCGATTGAAGCTCGTGTACTCCAGCTCTTCCGGCGGGATCAACAACTTATACCAGACGGGCGATTCCAATAGACGACGGGCTGCGTCACGCGGAAGATTCAAGTTGTGCCAGACCTTCTCGCTCTTGAATTGCTCCAACTCAAAAAACAACGCCTCCCAATCCAGAAAAGCTAAGTGGTCCTTGGTCAGCTTGTCTTCTTTTTTTTCCGTTGGATCGGCGGCAGCCTGGATGCCCTTGCTTCGCGCCGATTGAATCTTGGGATACCAATCGAGTGTCACGTCAACATCGTTGCCATTGAGCCGTTCAAGCGTCGGCTTCGGCCCCGTCTTTTTGAAATCGATGTCGTCCTTCAGCCGGATGATCTTCAGCTTCAATTGCTCTAGGTTCTTGAACTTGACCACGGGCAGCACAAACTCTTCGCGTTCCTCTTCCGCAGGCAGTCCTTCTTCCTCCAGGTACTCCCTGAATTGGCGCATGTAGTCGGCGCGGATGCCGAAGATATTCAGAGTTTCCAATGGCCGGATAAAACGAGGCGCGCGAATGCCTTGCTCTTCGTCGATTTTCTGGCTTCGCTTCAGGCAGAATCCATATCCCTTCAACCGCACGCCGCGTCCAAAGAGCTGAATAATTTCCGAGCCTTCCGTTTTGCCCACGTTCATCAGGCCCATCGTGCTCACACGCCAGCTATTCCAGCCCTCAGTAAACTTCTTCGAGCCAATCAGGACGTTGACCCTGCTATCCCCACTGCTCAGATTATGGAAGAGTGAGCCGCCGAACTCACGGTCAGTCACCTTCAGTTCGTCTTGCTGTCGGCAGAGGTCGCACAAGGAAGGCGCATCTCCAACGTTAATTACGCCGAACGCTTCGTTGTCGCCAAGTCGCAGAGCAATTTCACCTTCCGAACCTTTCAACTGTTCCACATGCAAAGCGGCGGTTGTCGCTGCGTTGAAGAGTGTTTTCAGGATGTCGTCGAAGACCTCATCCGCCGAAATGCGCTTGCTCGCCAGGTAACCGAAAGCATTTGCAAAGATTTCGTGTCCCTTCGCATCGGTCAGGGCGGCGCGGTCGCGAAGTAGACGGTCAATTCGTGCGATAGAATGTGCCCGATCGCGCACAAAGCTCGCGAGATAAAGCAGGATATCGACCACGTCTGAAACTTTTCTGCCGCGTTCAATCCGTACCGCATTCACACTGCTGCCCACGAACACCCATAGAGGACGTTCCAACAGATATGGACGGAACTCATCCCCCTTTTCACGGTACAGACAAAGCTGCTGGTAGAAAACCAACAGGCACGCGGCCAAGTAGAGCTGGTAATAGTCCTCGTTCCAGGTCTCTTCCAGGTTCAGAATGTGATAGTCCTTACCGTAGCCGTCGCGGTAGAAATATTTGTAGGAGTAGTCAAAGAGAATGCACTTCGCGTATTCCTGTGCCAAAGACTCTTTTTTCTTTACCGCCTGACCGAAGGTCGCAGAATACTCAAAAGAAAATCCTTCTTCAGAGAGGCGGGTCCTTTTCCCCATCCAGTCTTCGCCGGAAGCACCGCGATGCCCTTCGTCCACCAATACAAGGTTGTTGCCCTCAAAGGCATCTATGGCGACGGTCTTTTCTCCCATCTCTTCTTTTAGCTTGTGAACGTCAATGATCTCCACCGAACGTCCGGCAAAAAGCCCGCGACCATCTTTCGAGAACAGCTCCGCCTGGATGCCAGAAAGTTCGAACTCGCCAAGATGCTGTTTCGATAGGCCTTCGTTCGGCGTGAGCAAGATGATCCTGTTTAACTCCCGGTCGCGTCTGTTCAGTGTCAGGTAGTGGCGGTACTGAAGTATGTTCACCTGCATCTGGAGTGTTTTTCCCGAGCCCGTAGCCTGCCAGTAGGCCAGTTTGTTCAATTCATCGGCCACATAGGGCTTTATCTGGTCGGCCTCGGGCGCGTCGGCATTGAACTCAGCGACAATCCGATTCAGGCTGGCCAGAAGACCGACGGGATCGCGGAAGTAACGGTCGAGGTAAATCTCCGTAAACAGCAGGGCCAGATACTGGAAGTACTTCGGAAAAATGGCGTTTCCTTCTCGATTGCGTCTCTCCGTGATTCGTTGCCAGTACCGTACGACATTCTGATCATAGCCAAGTAGCAGGTCGGCGCTCAGCTCTTGTCGCTCGAAAAGTCGGGCCTTCAGTATGTGGTAAAAACGCGACACGTTTTCTTCGTCAAAGCCCTCATAAGTAGGGTCGCGCAGCGAATCGCCCAACTTCTCGAAGCTGTCCGCCTCAAACAGATGTAGCATCCAGCGATGCAGCACCAGCCGACGTTCGAACTTCAGGCGGGGCTGAGCATTGCGGCGGGTCTTGCGCTGGGTAACGACTTCTGGCATCGACGCGCTTCCTCTAGACATCCTCGACATCGAACATCAGTGCCTTAAACTCTTCCTCGATTAAACGGACTTTCCACGTTTCATCCGGACGCTTCAAGTTCTCCAGGTTGTTGTCACCGTTCACGTAAATCAGATCAAACTCCATGTCGCGCGTGTTGTAATCCTGCTTGAGGAAGAATTCATCCAGGTCGGCGTTCGATTTCTCTCGCGTATTGCGCCAGAGAACCAGCACTTTCTCCCCCGCTTGGTTCGTGCCGTGGACCACCCGAAAGCCTCGGATTACGTCGATGTGCTTCACACGCAGGCCCAGTAGCCAGTTGAAGGTTTCCACCAGATCGACATTGGCGAGGCGTGTCTCCCCGGCGCTGCCTGTGCTGACTTTCAATTTGTAGTTGAAAGGGTCTTCGAATTGGTCAAGATCCAGCAGCGACGCGCTGTCTTTGCTTTCTACGTCAAGCATATAGCGCAAGACGTAGTCCTCGCGCATCTCGGGATGAAGGTCGAGTAACAGGCCCTGCTGCCTTGTCCGATTGACGTCTAGGTTGTTCAGGGTTTCCTCGTAAGATTCGAGGCGGATAACCTTTATGCACTGACTGACGCCGTTGCGAGCAACGGGTTTTCCGTTCTTCCATTCTCTTGAATAGGCAGCCTTCAGAGCGCGAGGTTTAAGCACAGTGTCGAAGTAGTTTGCGACCTCCGCGAGAATATACTTCCTGTTTCCACTGTCCTCCCGGTTGACGTTGATGACGGCGTTGACGGTGCTACCTGAACCGCCGAAAAAGTCCAATACAATACCGTCCTCACAGGCAGATTGAAGAACAAACCTGGACACAAAATTCGTGTGTTTAGGCGCGAGAAATACTCCCGTCTTACCAAAAAGAGCAGCGGTTTCCTTCTCTCCATCGGAGTAATCAACGAACACACTCTTGCTGACATTTGTCTGCACTTCGTGAAGCATCCGTTTCTGTTGAGGGACCTTCGTCTCATCGTCACCGAATACAATTCGATTGTCCTTCATCAACGATTCAAAACTGTTTCGCTCTGGATGCTTGGGGTCTACGAATTGAGTGCCCTTCCAACCACGTGAGGGCATAGCGCATGGTTTGCCTGTAAGATGATGCTGGGGCTGATAAAATCTGTGATTAGGATGTTTGGCGTCGTATATGGTTGCAGATTGCTTTACCTCCGAAGACATGATCGTCCAATCGCTCTCCCTGAATACCCAAATCTTGGCCTTCTGGCGCTCGGCTGACTCAGCCGGAATATAATTGCCCTGCTCATCACGATATTCTGCAAACTTGTAGGGATAGAGACCCTTCCAAGGGTCGTTTCGTTTTTCCGTTTCCCAATCCAGATCTTGAGCTTCGACCGAATCTCTATATTCACGTTTGTGTTGCTCATACGTCCGAGCAAGTGCACTCTCGATTTCTCCAATTGGCGGATACTCTGGGTTGATCTCATCGATCAAAGCCATTACTTCGAAATATCCAGGCTTCGGTTCCCGGAACATCCTGCGGTCATTCTCAACAACTGACTTGGAATTGGCATAGACTTCGACGTACTCGTGGTTTGTGGAGTAAGTCGGTGATCGTCCGTCATTCGTGTTTTGGACCCAAATAAGCTCCTCTACCAGGTTTTGCTGCCCGAAAATGTCATCAAGTACAAATTGCAGGATTGAACGCTCGTGTTTGTCAATGCTAACAAAAATTGCACCGCCGTCTGACATTAGTCGGTGAGCGATCGAAATTCTGTCGAACATCAATGCAGCCCAGGACGAGTGGCGATAGTCATTCTTGTAGGGAATCGCACTACTGTCTGTGTTGTATGGAGGATCAATGTAAATACACTTTACTTGTTCCCGATAACGCGCTTGAATCAAGTTCAGTGCGTGAAAGTTATCACTGTGAATCAGCAGTCCATCCACGCGGGCATCTAAGTCTTCAATCGTTGCCAACAAGCGAGAAACAAACGTCGAATCAAAGAAACGAGTATCAATCAATAAATTGTCGTTCGCTTTTAGGAATTCCACTGTGAGCGGGTTTGTGTATCGGGGGGCTGCCAAGTCCCCCGCAATCTCGTCGATCGCAAACAATCGTACCCACTCCTCGCGTTGGGCGTCGTTTGCTGCAATTTCGGCATATAGTTCTTCGCGGACCCGATCAAGCGAAACACAATAGTTCGTCTCCACGACAAACTTCTTCTTAAGCCACAGCTTCTTCTGGAACTCCTCAAGTTGCGCAACAAACGCGATGATTTTGTAAGCAATACTGCGGATGGCTCTTATTTTTGCCAGGTACTGCTGTACTCCGGCCGCAGAATCAGATTCGATGTCATCCAAGTGCATAACTTCATTCTTGATATAGAAATCGAGCTCGCGCTGGAGAAAACCACCCAGGTCTTTGTGGATAAAGTAATCGAAGGTGTTGAGCGCCGTATAATCCGCGAGGCGCTTCTCAAGTATAGTGCGTTCGGGATTTTTGTTCGTCGATGCTTTCGCAATCAGCTCGGCGAGCCAATTCTGCGCCGCCTCCGCAGCCAAAATCCTTTGGATTGCCTGCGTATTGAGGTCGGCTTGCTTGCGTTTTTCCAGGTCGGGGCGGTACTCGAAACGAATTACCAGTTCGCCTTTTTCGTCGGCGACCGGCTCTCGTTCGCGGAGAATAAACCGGCGCTCCTGTCCTGCAGTCGATTTGTTGTTGTTCTGCTCAGTATTGGCTTCGATTAGCTTGAAATGCACGCGGCGACCGTCTGCCAACTTGAAGATGTAGTCGCGGAAATATTCGGTCGTCTTGATGTAGTACTGGTCGGCGTTCGCCCAGTGCAGCTTTACTTCCTCACCCTCATAGGGAATCGCGTAGACGCCTTTCTTGTACCGCCGTAAGGACAGGAAATCACCTTCGCTGTAGTAGCGACGAAAGAAGCTGTAGAGGTCGGAAAAGACTTCACTTTCGAGAGCCTCGACATCGGCCTTCTGCGCAAGCTGCTGGCGCAGCTCCTTCACCTTGGGGAGAGATTCAGCGTCTGCTCCCAGGGCCTTGGCCTGCTCGATTGCTTTCGTTAACTCGGCTTCGACAATAGACCGTTCATCCTGCTCTAGTTTGCCAAGGGCTTCGCGAACCTGCGGCAAGAGATCACGGTCGAGGAACTTGGTGATTTCGTCTCGCTTCGCATTCATGATGCGGTAGATGCCGAAGTCCAGGTCCGCCTGGTCGAACATGAACAGTTCGGCCAACAACTTTTTGAATTTGTCGAGGTGCGTTTCCGGCATCCTTCAAGTCCTCAATTCTCAAACACTATTGCACCGCCCACCGAATAGTGAACAAGTGTTCGGTTGCAGTGCTTTGGCTCAATCGCTTTTCTAATGAAACGATCAAGTGGTCGCGCTTGACCATTATTTCGTCTTCTACATCAAAGATGTGTTGCCTTTGTTGGCGGACCTGTTTCTCCAAATCGCGAATCTTTTGCTGGATTGCGTGCTGCTCTTCGAGAGTTATCGCCAGGCGCGCTTGCCGGCTCATCGCTTTCATCTGAGCTTTCGTATCGAAAAGTTCCTTCTCCGCCGAAAGCACCATATCCCCCGCCCAGCGTTCCAGCCTTTCTCTCTCTTGCACGAAGTAGTGGCTGTTCGTCTCTAGCGACCGTGCGATCACTGCCTCGGCGTGACGCTGAGCTTCACGAGTCAGCCGGTCCTTATCAGCAGCAGGCAGGACATCTGAATTCCGAACCGATCCCTCACACCGAAAGAGTTTCTCACAAGTTTCTTGGTCGAGCGACTTGCCATCGTCGCCCGTCGCCGAGAAGAGCAGATATTCTTCGCGCTCAAACGAATCGACAACCAATCTTTGAAGCAAGAGCCCGCCCTGCTTGCCCTTCAGAGCTTCCACCGCTGCAATGTGCGTAGGATGCGTGCTCATGTCGAAAGTCACTGTCGCGACGGGTGTGCTGCATCGCTTGCCCGCTTCAATGACGTGTTCCCCAAGTGGATGCGATAGACGGTACAAAAACTCTCCGGGAATGTTCGGCTGAGATTTGGAGATCAGATGATACGTTCCGTGAGCGATGCCCGGTGCCGGTGTCGCATTCAAAAGAAACGTCAAGTTCGGCTCGTCGAAGGTCGCACACTCGCGAAGCATATATTTGGTCAGCGACCAAAACAGTCGCCCAACCCGATCAAGCTGCTCGCGTGCAGTGTCCAACTGCACGCGCAGCCGGGCGTGTACGTCTTCGTCAAAATGGTCGAGTAGCGTCCGTCGCGTGGCCTCGATACGCGCTTGTATATTCGCGTCAAGTTCCTCGCGCAATTTCTTAAATGCGGCGTCGATCTCATCCTTCGAACGGCACCGTTGGTAGATTTCGAGAATCCGCTTTTCGAAGTCCACGCCCGACTCGATTGTCCCCAACACTTCGTCGGAAGCGCCAAACACGCCATTGAAAAGACTGAATTTCTCCGCAAGTAGTTCAAGCACCCGACTATCTGCCGCGTTGCGCTCGTTCAAGAAGTTGATTACGACAACATCGTGCTTCTGGCCATAGCGGTGACAGCGGCCAATCCGCTGTTCGATACGTTGAGGATTCCACGGCAGGTCGTAATTGATTACCACCGAGCAGAACTGGAGGTTGATGCCCTCCGCGCCCGCCTCTGTAGCGATCATCAGTGTCGCCTGATCCCGGAAGTGCTCTATCAGGGCCGTGCGAATATCAATCGCCTTAGAACCAGAAGCACGTCCGTTAGACTGATTCGCCTGTAGCCATCGTTGATAGATCACTTGTGATTCAGCATCAGAATTCGAACCACTGAACAGCACGATTTGATCAGCGTAGCCGTTCGCTTCAAGAAATGTTTTCAGGTATTGCTGTGTTCGTCGTGATTCCGTAAAAATCAGAGCCTTGCGGCTTGCGCCCATTTTGGCCATTTCAGAGAAGCCCACTTCAAGGGCCTTGATCAGCGCCCGCGATTTCGTGTCGGTGCCAATGCCCCGAGCCCAACTGCTGAATCGTTCCAATTCTCCGATCTCGGCTTCTACCTTTTTCCGGTCTATCGTCGACTTTGGCGGTTCTTGCTTCTCGGCATTCTCCGTCGCGGGCGATTCATCGGATTCCTCCAAGTAGTCTTCTTCCATTTCTTCAATGAGGACGAGTTGCTCGGCAACATCTTCTTCTGGTGGCAGCCCATCGCGCAGTTTCAGAAGGCGTGACTTTAGCGTGTCCAAAGTGCCCGCGATTGCGTAGGACGACGAAGCCAGAAGCTTGCGAAGAATTAGTGTCGTCATAACCCGCTGGCGAGATGGGATCGAATACGTATCGTCGCGAAGCAGAAATTCCGAGACTGCGTCGTACAGCCGCTGCTCTTCGTCTCCAGGGCGGAACGGCACCGTAACAGCTCTTCGCTCAGTGTATTGAATGTATTCGATGACTTGCTTTCGAAGAGTCCTCTTGCAGAAATACTGGAGGCGACCTCGCAATTCTTCGAGGTCTGCTTCCTGGTTCATGTACTGAGAGCGAAAGGAAGCTAGTTCACCGAAAATCCTGCCATCGACAATCGTGCTGAGCCCGTAAAGTTCGAGCAGCGAATTCTGAAGAGGCGTTGCAGTGAGCAAAAGCTTTCGCCGGTCCTCCAGCGTCTCGCGGAGCATCTGGCCCATTCGGTTGCTTGTCCGGTACGCATTGCGGAGTTTGTGAGCCTCATCAATAACCACCAGATCCCAGGACACAGGCCGTACATCACTTTGCATCGTGCTGGCAAAATGAATTGAGGTGATGACGATCTGATCGGTCAAGAACGGATGGGGTGTGCCTTCTCGTTGAAGCTGTTTGTATGTAGCCGCGTCTAGGATAAGCGTTGGCAGATTGAATTTTTCCTCTAGCTCCAAGCTCCATTGCTTGCGGAGCGAAGCCGGACAGATGACCAGCAGACGGCGACGCCGTTCAGCCCAGCACTGGCATAGGACAAGCCCCGCTTCAATGGTTTTGCCCAGGCCGACTTCGTCGGCCAAGATCACGCCCTTGCTCAACGGAGACTTCAAAGCAAACATCGCTGCGTCGATTTGGTGCGGATTCAGGTCCACGGAGGCGTTAAAGAGAGACATTGATAATCGATCAACGTCGGCGGCAGGCCGTTTCCGACTAAGCTCGTATCCAAAGTATCGTGCGTGATAAGCGGTCGTCATATTCTTGCAGATAGTTCCGTGACCCGCGTTGAGTTTTGCGTCGATTCCCAGACGTTCCCCACGGACGCAGTCTTACGCTCCAAAAGCGTGTCGCAGTGGGCGTCAAGTCATCCAGATTATGATTAAAGCGCGGGAGACGACTCCGAGCCGCTTATCGGTCGCGAGCCAGCCAAATTTAGTTTTGGTTGGTAGTCCAGAGTCCATGGCCGCCATCAATCTAGCAGATAAGACGAAGGATACTTAGAGCAATGGTAGGACTTGAACGCAACTGGTCGTGCTCAGTAGTGGCTCTTCGACGGAAAGTGAACCACTAAGTCAAGCGATTGCGAGGAATTTCAAGCTCGGAATTCATCTATCCACTCAAGCGGATCTTCGCCGGTTGGTGTCAACAGGCGCGGATACCAAGGCTCAGGCCGATCCGATGTCGTCCTCCCGAATTGCACTTCCAATGCCCGAAGCCAGTTTCCTCGGCTGCGGAGAACGAGCGCGCTCCCTTCCGATGAGTATCGTAACCCGGCGCACTTCCGACACTGCCATGGCGAAACCCGGGCGCTGTTTGTATACTGTCCGCCTGCTTCCCACCCGTACAAACACCTATTGAGTCGGCAACAGCACGGGCAAGTTAACAAGCTGTAAGTTCCGTTGCCGCTCGGAAGGTTCCGGCTAAGCACTCGAAGATGTACAACGCTCCCATCCGTCCGCTTTACTTCTACCGATTCAGCTTCTGGAAGGTACGCGGGACGCTCTAAACACGCCACACGCACGGCCTCTCGCGGCGTGCCGTCCTGCCGACTGTCCCAGACTAGTAGATACGGGATTCTCCGAGGGTCTACCAGGACCTGCCGCGCAGCCCAAGCGGGCAACGTGGGTACTCTAAAGAAGCAGAGCGCTCACGGCGTCGAGAACTCGAAGGTTCGTTCAATCGAATTTCAAAACCGCGCACGGCTCAGCTATTTTCAGCAGCAGCAGAAGCGTGGCTAAAAACCAAAATCGCCCACTGGTCTCCCCGAAGCCTAGCCATTGAACGCGCAAACTTGAAGCACATCAATCCATATTTCGGAAAAATGCTCTTATGCGACGTTGCGGCGGACGATTTGTCCAACTATCAGGCGCTGCGGCTTGAAAAAAACGCGGCTCCCAAGACTGTTAACCTGGAGGTCGGGACAATTCGTGCCGTACTCCGTAAGAATCGTCTCTGGGCTGCAATCCAACCCGATGTGCGAATGCTGCGCGTGCGCGAAGACGTAGGAAGAGCTATAAGCCGCGATGAGGAAGCGTCATTGCTGGAAGCTTGCCGAGCCAGCCGTTCGCGCTCTCTCTATCCAGCAGTCCTGATTGCTCTCAACACGTGCATGCGCTACTCAGAGCTCCGATTACTCCGTTGGGAACAAATCGATTTAATTTCCTGCACGCTCACGGTCGGGCTTAGCAAAACCGACTCCGGAACGGGTCGGCTCTTGCCTCTAAATGACCGCGCCGTCGCAATCTTGAAGTTTTGGGCGGACCTTTTCCCTGTGCGCATACCTCGGGACTTCGTTTTCTCCTCGGAACGGTACGGATTATCGGGAGATGGTAAGACAGTGATCTATGGTAGTGACCCAACGAAACCGATTGGACGCTGGAAAGAAGCTTGGGAATCCGCGAAAATTCGGGCCGGTGTCTCGTGTCGATTCCACGATCTCAGGCACACAGGCTGTACACGTATGCTTGAGGCAGGCATTCCTTTTTCGGTGGTTGCAACGGTGATGGGCTGGAGTCCCTCCACCACTGTCCGGATGTCCAGACGTTACGGTCACATTGGACAGAGCTCACAGCGCCAAGCGGTCAAAGTGCTGAGCCAGGGTGGGCCGGAAGACGACAACGCACAGAACTGGATGGATTCTCAAGCAGGCCCGAACAGGCACCTGACCAACTGAACTTGTCTCACTTTTCCAGTAACAATTACTCGAATCCCTTGTACCGGGGATGTTGAAATCTTACCTCTCGGGCTCCGGCATAGTGAACGGAGGAATGGAGATGACTAAGAAGTTGACGATGGACGTGCCGATTTGCTCCGCGTGTGGACAAATTGTGGGAGACAAAGAAGCATATGGGCACAAAACATCGAACTGTTGCTATGCCCCAGTTCGATTCGTAACAAAGAATAAGAAAGCCACCAAGAAAGAAAGAATGAATGCCGGAAGAAGAAGTAAATCTACAGACGCCATGTGGAAGGCCGTATCTGGAGGCCGGGTTGATTCGAATAGACGGAGACACTAATCGCGCCATGTCCGGTAACGCGGGTGGTCTTAATGGGCCGACGCAACACTCAGCTCAGGCCCCATATTCATTGAAAACAAAAGAAGCTAAAAGCGCTGGCTAAGTTAGATCAGCCGAAACGTTACCAGGCTAGGTTTTGGTCGCGTCAGCCAAATAGACCGGTTCTTCAGGGCAACTATTTGCGGATCGACTGATTGGATGGTGTTGCATCGACCGGTTGGGCTGGCAGCGGTTACCCGGAAAAGTACTCGATTCAGTCACGCGTGCGGTATCGATTGCGGACGATGAGGCACAAAACTGGGCACAATCCAAACGATACCCAGTTTGCGGAAGCGGTAAGTCACTGAAAAAGGTGGCTCCCCGGGCTAGATTCGAACTAGCAACCCTTCGGTTAACAGCCGAATGCTCCACCATTGAGCTACCGGGGAATTGAGGTTAAGCGGAACAGCAACCCATCTTACGATAGCGGCAAATGTTGTGCAACCGTGGTGCGTGCGGCACTCAAAGTGCGCGCAGAGATTCCGATCCGTTGCTAATTCCCAGTGAGTCAGCGCTGTTTACATGGCGGCACATACGACTCAGCGTGCTGACTCAATCGCGGCACCAACTTCCGTTTGCGGGTGGTTTTGATATTTACCTTCGAAGAATCTGGATTCAAATCCCCGCTTCAATTTTTCCTCAGGTGGGCGACAATAGTTAGCTCGACTGCCGACGATCCGGCAGTTGCAATATTTTCGTGGCACCTGCTTTCATAGTTACTGCGAGGAATAAATAGAAATGGCTCAAACGTCGGAAGTGGCAGTGCGGTTTGGCAATTTACCGGAGAGAATCCGCGGGCTCGAACGGCTTTCCTACAATTTGTGGTGGAGCTGGCACCGGCAGGCGAGGGAAATGTTCACTTCTCTGGATCTGCAGGCCTGGCGTGAGAGCGACCACAATCCGCTGCGCATGCTGGCCTTGCTGCCGCAAGAAACCCTGGACCGAGCGGCGCATGATTCGGAATTCCTGGAAAACTACGACGCGGTAATGGCCGAGTTTGACGCCGACATTGCGTCACACACAGGCTGGTTCACAGGCGAGTACGGCACGCCCCCTGCGCCTCTTGCCTATTTTTCCGCGGAATATGGATTTCATCACACGCTGCCGCTTTATGCCGGAGGCCTGGGAGTTTTGGCCGGCGACTACATCAAGGAGTGCAGCGATCTGGCGATTCCAGTGGTCGCGGTGGGCCTGATTTATTCGCGTGGATATCTTTCACAAAAAATCCGCGACGACGGATGGCAAGAGGATAACGAAACGGTTTTGGATCGCTCCGATGATCCGGTCACGCTGGTACTCGACAAAAACAACCAGCCGTTGAAAGTTCTAGTGCCGTTTTTCGATCCGCCAGTGCATGTGCTGGTGTGGCGGGCGGATATCGGACGCGTCCCGGTGTATCTGCTGGATACGGAGTTGGACACGAATCAACCGTGGGATCGGGCGATTGCGCATCGTCTATATACGAACGATTCGGAGCAGCGTTTGCGGCAGGAAATTGTGCTGGGCATTGGCGGCATGCACGTGCTGAAGGCTTTGGGGATCGAACCCGCCGCGGTGCACATCAACGAAGGGCATCCGGGGCTGGCTTTTCTGGAGCGGGTGCGCGAGCTGGTGGCGAAAGGCTCAACGTTTGAAGATGCGATTGCGAAAATACGCGGGACTTCGGTTTTTACGACGCACACGCCGCTATCGGCCGGCACGGATGTGTTTTCATTTCCGTTGATTGAAAAATATTTCAGCAGCCACTATACGGAATTTGGAACCGATCGCGATGGACTGCTGCGGCTGGGCACGAATCCGCTGAATCCCGACGCGGGATTCAACATGACGGTGTTTGCGCTGCGCATGTCGAAATTCTGCAATGCGGTCAGCAAAAAGCACGGCGAAGTGGCGCGTGCGATGTGGCAGCCGGTGTGGCCGGAACTGAAAGAAAAAGACGTGCCGATCCAAGGCATCACCAACGGCGTGCATTTGCTGACCTGGATGGATCCGCTGTGGCTGCAGCCTCTTTTTGACGAATATCTGGGCACGAATTGGGAGCGGGACCAGGACTTGCCGAAAATCTGGGAGAGGGTGGAAAAAATACCGGATGAAAAACTGTGGCACACGCGGCTGCGCCTGAAAATCCTGCTGATTGATGAAATTAACGAACGGGCGCGGCAGGTCTGGCAGAACAAGGAAGCTCGCGCGGAAAGTGTGATTGCGTTTGGAGCGTTGCTCGACCCGGAAATCCTGACGATCGGTTTTGCGCGAAGATTCACCAGTTACAAACGCCCCGATTTGATCCTGCATGATCTGGAGCGGTTGAAACGCTTACTGATTAATCCGCTGCAACCGGTGCAGATTATTTTTGCGGGCAAGGCGCATCCTTCAGATGTGGGCGGAGCGCAGCTCATCCAGAAAGTTTTCAACCTGGCGAAAAATCCGGAGTTCGCGGCGCGAATCGCGTTCGTGGAAGGCTACGACCAGCACATGGCGCAGCAAATGGTGCGCGGCGTGGATGTGTGGCTGAATAATCCGCTGCCTCCGCTGGAAGCCAGCGGAACGAGCGGGATGAAAGCCGGAGCAAACGGAGTGCCGAGCCTTTCGATTCTGGATGGGTGGTGGCTGGAAGGCTACAACGGAGCGAATGGCTGGGCTTTCGGCGACGCTCCGGTAGAAGGCGATCGCACGACGGCGGATGCGGATTCGCTTTATCGTTTGCTAGAAGAAAAAGTAATTCCGATGTACTACCGAAGATCCGATGACGAAATTCCGCACGAATTTATTCACGTGATGAAAGCCGCGATCAAAAGCGTGGCGCCGGAATTCAGCGCGATGCGCATGGCTAAAGAATATGTGAAGCAATTTTACGTGGAAGCGTTGGGAGTAAAAAAACTGCGGTGATTTCCGAGGCGTAGCGCGACACGCCCAGGCGATCGCCGGTTACGGGATCCCTAATCCATCGCGCGAGCGGCAGCGACGCCTAACCAAACGCAAAACAGTCCGATCGCGACACTCAGGATTACGTTGAGCGAGGCGACCAGCATCTTCCCTTCCTGCATGCTTTGGAATGTTTCGTACTCGAAGGCGGAGAAGGTGGTGTAGCCGCCGATAAAACCGACGCCAATCAAATATCTCCAGTTTGGATTGACATTGGCGCGTTGGGCAATCAGGGCAATGACCAAGCCAATCAAGAACGAGCCGGTGCAATTCACCGCAAACGTACCGTAGGGAAAACGAGTGCCCAGGCGGTCGGCAACGCTGCCGCCAACCCAAAAACGAAGCACCGAACCAACTGCGCCGCCCATCGCAACCATCAAGTATTTCGTCATGCCGAGGTCCATCCTCTTTTGGCGGCTGGGCACAAAGGCCACACGTCGCCGCTTGAAGTAACTATTTTTCAGGGATGATTTGCCGGGGATATGACTCCGCGACAATAGCATCCTTGTCAGGAGTCATCATCTGTCCCGGCGAAAAGGGACAGCGGTTGAGGGCGAACTCCTTCGCCACTGTATTAATGATAGCGTGGGCCAAATAGATGTCAACGATGTCGTGGCGGAGTGGGCGAAGCAGGCAATAGAGACTGCGGAAGTTTCGGTTATTGGAGCTTCTGATCGGCGGCGTCGTGGCAGATCAAATTTTCGAAGATGGCGAGGACGTGCTGCCGGTACTGTACAACTTTTTCGAGGACCGGACGAAGCTCAGGAGCACGCACGGTTTCTTTGTCCCATTTGGCAAGGACCGCAGCGGGCACTTGAATGTCGCGGCGCAACTCATCGGCGGAATGGCCGCGCAGAAACAGGCCGTAGAAAAAGGCCGCTTCGCGCTGCGGGAACTGGAAATCCAGCAGCGTCTCTTCCACCGGGTTAGCGATTGTGGCCATGTCAGAAACCGCAGTTTACCGATTTCGTTGCCCACGTCAAGAGTACACGAACGAAAAAGCAAATATACGATGCTGGAAAGGTCCACACTGAACCAAGAAATTGGAACAAAACTTGCTCGGAGGTGGCGGATTCTTGGGTCAGCCGCCGTCACGTTCGGGCGTAACTTTCGATTCGAAACGGGGTTTATATCCTTGAAAGCGTAAGAGAATGAAGTCTTTCTAGCTTACCGTTCGTCTCACCAATGGGCGAGACGTTGGGCCATGAAACTCCAAGGAGCAGACTGGGACTTATGGACGATTCCATGAAAAACAGACCTAGCATCTTCGGTATCTCAAAACTGGGGCTCGCAACGGCGGCCTTGTTTCTGGTTCTGCCGCTTCACGCCGCTGCATTTCAGAATTCCCCCGAGCAGTCCCAAGGCGGAATGCCCGGCATGGATATGGGCAAGCCTGGAACCGCACAGGGCGCGAATGCGGAGGCCGCCAAAGGCGCCGACATGGCGATGTCTGGCCACGACATGGACATGGGCCCGCATATGTTCATGACCGACTTGCGTCCGGAAAATGCCGGTGATGAAAAACGGGCGGCGGAAATTGTGGCGGAGTTGCGACCGGCGATTGAGAAATATAAGGATTACAAAGTTGCGCTGGCCGACGGATTCAAGGTTTTTCTGCCTGACGT
>Ga0209008_1000380_pt1 | contig 16035 bp, 15 predicted proteins | sample JacPin_JW_Ref_O3_FD_187963 | JGI IMG/M metagenome (GOLD analysis project Ga0209008, IMG submission 187963) | Forest soil microbial communities from Algoma, Ontario, Canada - Jack Pine, Ontario site 1_JW_Ref_O3 (SPAdes) (version 2) | ecosystem: Environmental > Terrestrial > Soil > Boreal...
GCGTAACCGCCGTCCTTCTTGGCATGGCAAAGGCGGCCAGAAGGGCGCTCGAAACAAAGTTCTAGAGTTTGGACGACCGCACTGGAACTAAGACTTTCCTGAGTTTTGAGGTCACTCGACTTTAGAATCGTGCTTATTCAGAGGTTCCTTAGAACTTTCGCCGGTTCGATTCGAACTGGCCGCCCGACGTGGCAGGAACCGAGGTCAGATCAAGAGGTTTCCTCGCACCCAAAATTCTGTCGGCTTGAATCTCGTACCGCTTACTCAATTTTCTTTTGAGCGAATCAATTTCGCTCTTGAGCACTGGTATTTCCCGGTCTTCCAGTGTCGGGTCTTTGCGTCGTCGCATAGTTTTCTGCACAAATCGTATCAGAAGCGCCCATGCGATAACTCTGGCACTTTTAGGCCATTCACGTTTCTTCTTCGAATCGCCCTTGAAGTTTCGATGTTTCTCCCCTTCGCGGTGAAACTCCCCGCCTGGGGAGGATAAAGTAAGTCGGTATCAGTTCCCCTATACTCTCTCCATGTGCGGACGCTATCGCCTCGCCCGGAAAAAAGAGATTCTGGCCGAGGTCTTCGAGGTAGCGGATGACAATGACTGGAGTCCCTGTTACAACATTGCGCCCAGCCAGATTGTGCCCGTCGTACGTCAGGACGTGACTCGCCCCGTTCGATCCTTTTCGCTGATACTTTGGGGGTTAATCCCGTTCTGGGCGAAGGATGCCAAAGCCGGCTACAAAATGATTAACGCGAGGGCCGAGACGATTGCCGGGAAGCCCGCCTTCCGCGAACCCTTGCTGTCCCGCCGCTGTTTGATTCCCGCCGACGGATTTTACGAGTGGTCGAAATCCGGCAAGGGGAAGTCTCCCTTTTGCTTTACGCTCGCGGACGGCTCTGTCTTTGCGTTCGCTGGAATCTGGGACCGATGTAAGAACCCGAAGCGGGAACTCATCGAAACGTGTTCGATCATTACAACGTCGGCAAATGCACTTCTGACGGACATCCATGACCGTATGCCGGTCTTTCTCAAGACTGAAGACCATGATCGTTGGCTTGATCCGGGATTCAGACAAGTCGATGACATACTCGACTTGCTCAAACCGTATCAAGCGGATTCCATGCTTCGTTACAGCGTGAGTTCTCGGGTCAATTCAGTTAAGAACGATGACCCAGCTTGCGTCGAGGAACATGTTCTGGGGACTTTATTTTAGGTGGGTGTCGGATTAGTTTCCGTCTAACCTAAACTCGGGGAGTAGAGTGACGGCAACACCAACAGTATCTGAGCATCCACGCCATCGGGTCGGAGCCATGACTGAAAAACAAACGATTGCAGGCCTAATTTCCCAGGCCGCGAAAAAGCTTCGCGACGATTTCGAATATATACGCGAGACAATCTCGCATTCTGGGGAAAAGGGCGGTGAGACCGAGGACAAGGTAAGGGAGTTTCTCAACGGTCACCTACCAAAGCGCTTCCATGCGACGAAGGGCTTCGTAATCGATGCCGATAGCCAGATGAGCGACCATCAGGACGTGATCATCTACGACGAACAATCTAGTCCGGTGTACAGGTATGACGGTGCTAACCAGATCGTCTCTGCCGACGCTGTCGCGGCGATCATGGAAGTCAAGGCGGTGCTCAACAAGAGCCAACTTGAAGAAGCTTTCGGGAAGATCGAAGAGGTCAAGAGGCTGAAAAAGCGCCCGATCAGCGGTATGGATCAGAAGGCAACCGAGAGCACGTTGACCACGACGGGCACCCAGTCCGGGGCCGACTCGATTTTGTTGGGGCACGTTTCGGTGGAGGCGACCGAACGCTACCTTGGCTGCAAGCAGCGGATTCGATCAGCCATCAATGATCGCATTGGCATCGAGCCTGATCCTTCAGCTGATGGGCGACCGCTCTGAAAGTTTCCGACAATCCAGGAATGGCGCGGCATCAGTCGACAGCGCGGCGCTTCGCAAGTAATCCCCGCCACACAAAATTAGACAACCCTGCTCGAAGGGTGCACACCCAATGCCCAACTTCAGGACAGACAGAAGGACTACAGTGAATACGTGGGATATCCCACGATCAAACCGCTAACGCCGAATAGTCTTACGAGCTTCGATGACTGCGGCGGAAGCAATCTTTGGGGCGGGGATAAGGAAATGGCAGAGCGCAAGCGGTTCGACGTACCGATCGAGGCGCTACTCCGGCGCAGGGTGACCGGCGGTTTTATCGTGGCTGTGCTTATAACGACCTTCTTAAGTTTTGTGTCATGGCGCAGCGCCCGGCGTGCGGAACAGGATGCCTACTGGGTATCCCACACACGTGAGGTGATGGCTACGATCCAGGGCACGTCCCGAGATGTCCTCGAAACAGAGACCAGCGCGCGGGCATTTGTCTTGAGCGGGCAGGAGCTGTTGCTCGCGCACTATCGGACCGCCCGCGAGGCCGTTTTCGTGGACGAGAATGCGTTGCGCCATTTGACCGCCGACAATCTGAGTCAGCAGCGACGACTGGATGTGCTTGAGCCGCAAGTGCGCACGGCGCTTGAAGTCGCTGAGAGCATCATCGCCAAACGTCGGAAGCTGGGAGCCTATGCGGGCGGCAGCGACGCTCTAGAAATCGAGGGGCTCATCGATGCGGTGCGCGCAACGACTGAAGACATGCACGCCGAGGAGACACGATTATTGAGCCAGCGCACCCAAAGAGCAGCAGCGGAACAACGATTGGCGAGGATCATTGCCATTGTGGGTGCCTTTCTCAAGGTAGGGTCGTGGATACTAGCCTTTCTCGTCATCATCCGCGAGATTAGCATCAGTGCTCGTGCACAGTCACAACTCAACACCCTGAACGCCGAATTGGAACAGCGAGTGAAAGAGCGCACGGCGGCTCTGCAATCGGAGATTGCCGATCGTCGTCGCGCGCAGGAAATAGCGGAGCATTTAGCGGCGGTAGTTGAGTCATCCGACGATGCCATTATCAGCAAGACCCTGGACGGAACCATCACGGCATGGAATCGGGGGGCGGAGAAGGTGTTCGGCTATTCGTCGGCGGAGGCCGTGGGCAATCCGATGGCCCTGCTTATACCGCCGGATCGTGCCGAGGAGGAGTCCGGCATTTTGGCACGAATCATATGCGGTGAAAGCATTCACCATTTCGAAACCGTCCGCGTACGGAAGGACGGCAAGAAGATCGACGTTTCCGTGACCATTTCGCCCATCAGCGACGCCACGGGAGCGATTGTGGGCGCGTCAAAAATTGCGCGCGACATCACCGCCCACAAACAGGCCGAAGAGGTGTTGCGCGAGAGCGAAGAGCGCTTCCATGCGATGCTCAACGGTATTCCGCAGCTTGCCTGGACAGCCGAGCCTGACGGATCCATTTTCTGGTTCAACCAGCGCTGGTACGACTACACCGGAACCACACCCGAGCAGACGAAGGGGTGGGATTGGCAGAACGTCCACGATCCCGAGATTCTGCCCAAAGTGCTCGATCGCTGGAAGATTGCAATCGCCGAGGGAACTCCCTTCGAGATGGAATTCCCTCTGCGTGCGGGGGACGGGATTTTTCGCATGTTCCTGACCCGCGTTTTGCCGCTGAAAGACGCGAACGGGCACGTACTGCGCTGGTTTGGGACCAACACAGATATTACCGAACGTAAACTAGCCGAGGTGCAGCTCGCCGGGCAGGCTCAGGAACTCATTCGCCGCGCTGAGGAATTGGCCAGCTCCCGGGTAGCACTGGAAACGCAGACACTCATGCTCCAGTCCGTGCTGGACAGCATGGGAGAGGGATTGATCGCAGCCGACCGGGATGGCCATTTTCTCATCTGGAATGATTCCGCGAACAAGCTGATGGGGCGTAAGGCCTCCAATTTGCCCACTGAACAGTGGACCCCTCATTACAAGGTTTTCCTGCCCGATGAGATCACACCTTATCCACCGGATCGCCTTCCATTAGTACGAGCCTTACACGGGGAATCGGTGCAAGTGGAATTGATGGTTGAGCACCCTGATCGGGCCAACAGGGTCTGTCTCGAAGTTACGGCTCGGCCATTGAAGGACAATCAGGGCAACTTGCGCGGCGGCGTCGCCGTGCTCCGCGACATCACCGAACGCAAGACTGCGGAACGGGAAGTCCAAGCGCTCAATCAGACCTTGGAGGCCCGCGTGATCGAGCGCACCGCCGAAATGAAAGCCGCCAACAAGGAACTGGAAGCCTTCACCTACTCGGTGTCGCACGATTTGCGAGCGCCAATACGTCACATAAGCGGGTTCACCAAGATACTCGTAGAGAAATTTCGCTCCTCTCTGCCCGCCGAAGCGCACGAGCACTTGCAACACATCGTGCAGGCAGCCCACAGAATGGGCCAAATGGTGGACGAAATGTTGAAACTGGCGCGCCTGGGTAGGCAGGCGCTGACGGTTAAGGTCACGGGATTGAGTTCGTTGGTGCAGGACGTCATAACCCTGCTGGCGCCGGAAACCGAAGGTCGCCAGGTGGAATGGAAGATCGGCCAGTTGCCGTTTGTAGAATGCGATCCCATCTTAATGCCGCAGGTCTTTCAAAACCTGATTAGCAATGCCTTGAAGTATTCCCGGCCGCGGTCTCCCGCCGTGATCGAGATCGGGCAGACGGAAAAAGAAGGGGAAAAAGTGATCTTTGTGAAGGACAACGGAGTGGGCTTCGACATGGAATATTCGGACAAGTTGTTTGGAGTATTCCAACGCTTGCATGTGGCCGAAGAGTTTGAAGGCAACGGTATTGGTTTGGCAACGGTGGAGCGGATCATCAAGAAACACGGAGGTCGCGTCTGGGTCGAAGCCGAGCTGGATCGCGGAGCCACTTTCTTTTTCACACTCGGCGCCGGGGAACACGCTGTGCCCGAAAAAGCCGCTGCAGCTGCCGGAGGTTCACTATGAACACAATTCAGGACATACTCTTGGTTGAAGATAGCCAGAACGACATTGATCTTGCCCTTTATGCGTTGCGAGAGGAGGGATTAGCTAACAGCATATTTGTCGTCCGGGACGGCAAAGAAGCTCTGGACTTCCTTTTCTGCCGTGGCGCTTTTGCCGAGAGAAGTTTCAATCATCCGCCCAAACTGGTTTTGCTGGATTTGAAACTACCCAAAGTCGATGGTCTGCAAGTGCTCAAGCAATTGAAGAATGATTCCCGGACCAAGACGATTCCGGTTGTTATCATGACCTCCTCCAACGAGGAACGAGATCTGGTTGAGGGCTACAACCTGGGCGTGAACAGCTATATCCAGAAGCCGGTGGACTTCGACCAGTTCAGGACGACCGTGAAAACTCTAGGGCTGTACTGGCTGGTGGTCAACCAGGCCCCGTTAGCGATCACACCTCACAGGACCGACCCGTCCCATTGAGCATTCACGGCGAACCGGTCGGGGCCGCAGTAAACCAGGGGCGGAAAGGATCGCCCGACTGGGTAATGCAGCGGAGAAACCATGTTGAAACGGAAGGCACAACTCACGTTCGGGCTGGCGATTGTGACGCTTCTTACAGGTTTCTCGAGGGCCACCCGCGTCTTGTAAGCTCTTTAAATTAATGATAGTTGTGGGATGACATCCTAACTATCCGAAAGAAATTGTGACCGAGCCGTTCGTCATCCCGCTGATGACGATGGTCAGACCGACGTAGAACGAAGTTTGATAATCCAGCGTAGTGCCCGCTTCGGGAAGGGCGAAGGCTGTGTCGCCCGCAATGTATGGTCCGGGATTCGTGAGAGCATCGGCGATCTGGATCGATCCGCCTTCCGGTGCGTTGACGACAACATCGTTCAAAATCCCGAAAACCGGCTCAAGGTAGGAGAAATCGAAAACCCAGAGCCGGTTTCCTCTCCGTAGAGCAGGTTCGCTCTGCCAAGTCTGAAATCCCGCACGAGCGGAAAAAGTTGGCGACGCCTGTAGCACCGTTGGTTGCTGTGCCTTGAGTAACTATTCGTACCTTTCCCCATCTGCCACACTTACACACTTGTCTATTGACTGAGGAGAGAACAATGTTAGGTCATTGGTGTTAGTTCATCTATCTCAGCCGATCCTCGGTACCGTTTTGGTGGCCGACGATCAAGTCGCAAATCGTGAATTGCTCGAGGAACTTCTCACCGCAGAAGGATTCCAGGTGATTACCGCGGCCGATGGCGCGGCTGCCGTCGCGGAACTCGCCCGAACTCAAGTCGATCTAGTGCTTCTGGATGTGATGATGCCTCACCTGAACGGGTTTGAGGTGTGCGAGAAAATCAAGAACAACCCAGACACATATTTAATACCGGTCATCATCATTACAGCGCTCTCCGCCAAGCAAGATCGGTTGGAGGGCATCAAGGTTGGAGCCGACGACTTTTTGACTCGTCCCGTGGACCGAGCCGAACTACTAGCTCGCGTGAGGTCCCTTCTGAAGCTCAAGCAGCGCACGGACGAACTGGAGAGAGCCGAGTCAGTCCTGTTCACTCTGGCGCGGAGCATTGAAGGCAAAGATCCTTACACGCATGGTCATTGTGAACGGCTGGCAGATTATTCGGCCCGGCTGGGAGCGCAACTCGGACTCTCCGAGGATCAACTTACCGCGCTGCGGCGTGCGGGAATCGTACACGACGTTGGCAAGATTGCGGTACCTGATGCGATTCTCCTGAAGCCCGGTCGTTTGACTCCCGAAGAATGGACAATCATGCACGAGCACCCGCTGGTTGGGGAACGCATCTGTGCGCCCATGAAGTCTTTCCGTTACGTCCTACCCATCATCCGGCACCATCACGAGAAACTAGACGGATCTGGCTACCCCGATGGTCTTCGGGGCAATGCAATTCCGGTAACCGCGCGTGTCCTGCAAATTGTCGATGTCTACGATGCTTTGACCACAGAAAGACCCTACAAGAAGGCGTTTTCCATTACCGACGCACTTGAGATCATGAAGCAAGAGGTAGCCAAGGGCTGGTGGGATCCGGACATCTTCCAGCATTTCGCGCGCCTGGTTAGCAGCGGCGCTGCAGTCGTCTTGTCGAAAGCCGCGACGGCCGGCCAGTAAGAAACTTCCGAATCGAACCTTGCAGCACGTTGCCTGACAAAGAGGATGATCCCTTGAGCATGCGAAGTAAGATTGGAAAAACCCTAGGACGAAGCCGTTGGCGGCTTTATGCGCTGTTTCTGCTATTGATGGTCTTGCCCATCGCGCTTTTCGCCAACTATGTGGGTCGAGTACTAAGAAGCCACGCCGAAACGCAGGCGGCTGCGGAGAGCGAACAAATCGCCCGCGTCTCGGACGCCCTGGTTACGAACGAATTTCGTGAGAGCACCACGTTTCTGCAGTCGATTGCCAGCCGCGAGACATTTCGGCGAGCTTTAAAGCGGCAAGATTTCCGTACCATTGAGGATCGGCTGGCGCAGATAAAAGCGTTGCAGCCAGACTTCGCATCGATCAGTTTATTCAACGCGGATGGTACCCTGGAAGCGTCTTATCCGGCTACACCCGAGTTAATTCATCAAAGCTCTGCCTACCTAGACTGGTATAAGGGTGTCTCTCGGCAACGGAAACCCTACGTTTCAGAGGTCTATCAAACCGTATTTCCACCTTATCAACAAGTAGTGGCGGGTGCGGTCCCGATAACCGACGATGCAGGCAAGCCGCTGGGTTTTCTGGTTGCCCGAATTGCGCTCGATACGATTACGCGGGAGCTAGTGCAAACCAAGGTTGTCGGAGCCTGGGCCATCTCGCTCGTAGATCAGCATGGGCACTTGTCGACCCGCGCCAACATTGATTCCTACTCGCCGGCTGTGGACCTTATTCGGTACGAGCCTGTCTGGCAGGTGCTTGCTGGCAAGTCTGGCCACGGGACGTTCGTTCGAAACGGAACTGCATTTTCCACCTGGTATGAACCGTTGTCCCTTTACGGCTGGGGCGTTCTGATAGAACAGCCGACAGCTGTCCTGGAACGCCGCGTTTCGGTCGTGGAGAGGCCAGTGTGGCTTCTGGCGCTGGTGCTTATTGCGATCGGTCTTGGCGTGAGCACTCTGATGGTATCCCTGTATTCGGAACTGGAAAACGGCGATCACTTTATCAATATGTCAGCGGATATGGTTTGCACCGCCGGGGTCGACGGATTATTCAAGAGGCTGAACCCGGCATGGGAGAGGACACTCGGCTTTACCTTGAAAGAACTCATGGCGAAGCCCTACCTGGAGTTCGTCCATCCAGAGGATCGCCAGTTAACCAATACCGATGCAGACTACCCCGGGAATGGAGAGACCATATCTGAATTTGAGAACCGTTACTTGTGCAAAGACGGTTCCTACAAATGGCTCAGCTGGAATGTTTTTTTCGAGCCTCGGCAAAAGATTTCATATGGAATTGCACGGGATGCCACGAAGCGAAAGCGCCAGGAAGAACAGTTGCGCGACAGCGAAGACCGATATCGAAACCTATTCGAATGGAATCCACATCCGGTCGTCGTTTTCGACCGGACCACGCTGGGCATCCTGGCCGTGAACGAAGCGGCGGTCCAAAAATACGGATACTCGCAAGCAGAGTTCCTGGCGATGACCATCATCGACCTCCGGCCGCTGGAAGAGGATCCTGTACTCGTGAAAAGCGGGTACGCAAACCGCGCCGGAGTGCAGGAACTACACGTCCGACGGAACCGAAAGAGAGATGGAAGCATCTTCGAAGCTGAAATCACATCTTCTTTATGCACTTTTGCCGGACGTGAGGCCTTTTTTGCCATCGTAGTCGACATCAGCCACAGGAAACGACGCGATGAGGAAAGACAGAGCTTCACGGAGAGCCTGGAGACTGCGAACCGGGAGCTTGAGCTGCGTAATCGGGAAGTCGAACACGCCAGCCGCATGAAGAGCAAATTCCTCGCCAGCATGAGCCACGAACTGCGCACCCCGCTCAATGCAATTGTGGGTTTTTCGGACATCTTGGCGGAAGAAACGGCCGGGACGCTTAACGTCAAGCAGAAGCGCTTCGTCAACCACATCAAGCAGGGCTCGGCCCATCTGTTGCAGCTGATCAACGATATTCTCGATCTTTCCAAGATCGAAGCCGGACAACTCGACCTCCGCTGCGAGGAATTTCTGCTGAAAGAAGTTCTGCCTGAGGTTCTCTCGACGATCCATCCCTTGGCCATGGCAAAGAACGTTCAGGTTCAACAAGAGGTGAGGACGGATCGGCCTATCTACGCCGACAGGCTCCGGTTCAAGCAGATCTTGTACAACTTGCTGAGCAATGCCGTGAAGTTTACGGCAAAAGGCGGACGAATCGAGATCGACTGCTTTGCCAGTGAAGACCAAGTCTGTGTGGCGGTAACGGACACCGGGATCGGGATCCGGCCCGAGGATCAACAGGCTGTCTTCGAGGAGTTCCGACAGGTGGATGTCAATCGAGGCGAGGTGAATGAAGGAACCGGCCTCGGCCTTGCCATTACGAAGCGCCTGGTGGAGCAACAGGGCGGCAAGATTTCGTTGTCGAGCGAACTGGGAAAAGGCAGCTGCTTCACATTTACCCTTCCCGCTGGAACCGGCACATCCAGACCAGAGCTTGCAAACAGTTCCAGAATTCTCCCTTCGACCGGTGCGAGTCAGGAAAAACCACTCATTCTTGTCGTGGACGACGAAGCCACCGCACGCGAGCTTCTAACCAACTATTTAAGTCCGGATTATCGAATTGTTACCGCCGAGTCGGCAGGCGAAGCGGTCAGCCGAGCTCAGCAGCTACGACCCGATGCCATCACATTGGACCTGTCGATGCCTGGAGGCAGCGGCTTCGAGGTGCTGGCCACGCTGAGGAGTACTCCGGAAACCGCAGGCATCCCGATCATTGTCGTTTCAGTTGTCGACCAGGAGAAGGTAGGTTTTGCTTTAGGTGCCACCGACTACCTCGTCAAGCCCATCCGCAAGCAGTTGCTCATGGAAACGATTCGGAAGTACGTGCCGGTTCAGGGCCTGGATGACTCTGAGATTCTGCTCGTCGACGACGATGCTAAAACGCTTGAAATGCTGGAAGAGACCCTACGTTCGGCCGGTTACGAAACGCAAAGCGTCCAGAGCGGCGCAAGAGCTCTGGAAGTGTTGTCTTCTAAAATCGTAAGCGCAGTTTTACTAGATCTGCAAATGCCAGGAATGGACGGTTTTGAATTTATTCGGCATGTGCGCGCACAGGAAACTTTGAAAGATCTGCCGATTCTCATCATGACTGGCAAGACGTTGGCACGCGAGGAGGTCGCTCTTCTCGATCGTGAAACCCAAGGAGTGTTGCAAAAGAATGGCAGCTGGCGGCAGCAACTCACGGTCGAGGTTGGAAGGGTTCTTCAGGGCCGCAAACGAGCCAAATCCGCGGGCCAGCCATGAGCATAATACTCATTGCCGAGGACAATGCCGTGAACCGCGAACTGCTCCACGAGTTACTGGAAACGCGCGGACATACCGTCCTTGAAGCATGCAATGGTCAGGAAGCACTCGACATTCTTGAAAAAACTAAACCAGATCTACTGCTCCTGGACATCGGCATGCCAGTACTCGACGGATTCGCGGTCCTACGCAAAATCAGAGAGAATCCTCGGCTTGCGGCACTGCCGGTAGTGGCGGTTACCGCGTACGCGATGAGGGGCGATCGGGAAAAAATCTTGAATTCACAATTCGATGGGTATCTCTCGAAGCCGATTCATTCGCCATTGCTTACCGCAGAACTCGACCGCCTGCTGAACAAGCGACTGGATCGCGACGAATCGCACACCCAAGAATCTAGGAATCAGTCCGGCTGCTAAGCACAGGCAGCGAGTGCTAAGAGCAGAGCTGCGGTTTCGCTGACGGTACCCAGTTCGCCAATCTGATGGCTGTGCAGCACACTGTCGAGGAGACGCTGCTGCTCGATGGCTTTGGCGTCATACTCAGAATTCGGGAGAATCCTCGTCTCTCTGTTCACTGACTGTTGTGGCGGTCACTGGGAGTGCGATGCGGGACGAGCGGGAAAAGATCTTGAATGCACGGCTTGATGGCCACCTGTCCAAGCAAGTAGTGTGTGCAAATATCCAATTTTGAATGACTTTGTGACAGAGGCAGGGATTATGAAACGGGAGAAGCTATTTCGCAGCCCGCTTATCCGAATTCCTCTTGCGAGCGTGTTTGTAGCGATAGCGGCCGCTTTGCGGATCTGGCCATTGCATTCGCTTGAGTCAACTCTCCCGTGGGTGACTTTCTACCCTGCTGTGATTGCGGCGGCACTCCTGGGCGGCCTTTGGGCTGGGCTCGTTGCCACAGGAGTGACCTGCGCCACCGTCCTGTTTCTTTGGCCCCTGTTTGCCGCCGGCCCGTTTATCAGGACCAATGCCCAATGGATTGGAATGCTTGTCTTCATCGGGACGGGCGCCATGATTTCCGCCGTTTGTGAGGGCTTGCGCAGGGCCCAGGCGCACGTGCAGGTCTATCAGACTCTTGTCACGTCATTAGATGATGGGTTCTGTGTGGTTGAGATGCTATACGGTCCCGGTGGTCAACCGATCGATTACCGGTTCCTCGAGTGCAACCCCGCGTTTGAGAAGCAAACTGGCCTCCGGGAAGCCCAGGGAAAAACGATCCGTCAAATGGTTCCCGGGCATGAAAGTCATTGGTTTGAAATCTACGGCAATGTGGCCCGAACGGGCGAAGAAATTCGCTTTGAAAATCCGGCCGCTGCGATGGATAGGCACTACGACGTGTTTGCGTTCCGAGTAGGCGGAGACGGAAGTAAACGGGTTGGGATCATGTTTAAGGACATAACGGAGCGCAAGAAGCGGGAAAAGGAACTCATCGATGCTGCTCTCTACGATCAGCTCACCGGGCTGCCCAATCGTGTCATGTTTCGGGGATACTTCTCTAAGGCTCTGGCACGGGCGCGACGGAGCGGGCAAAATCTTGCGCTGTTGTTTCTCGATCTCGATGGATTTAAGCAGGTCAACGATACCTTTGGTCACGAGGCCGGAGACAGTCTGTTACGATCTGTCGCGCAAAGGCTATTGTCGACTGTCCGAACTGGCGACTTGGTAAGCCGCTTCGCTGGAGATGAGTTCATCATAATTATCGAAAACTGCAACCCAGACTTTCTGCCTGTTCTCGCGAAGAGGTTTATCAAACTATTGGAACTGCCTATTAATTTGGGTGGGAAAACGACTCAAATATCGGCCAGCATCGGTATCGTCACTTATCCGGCAAATGGAGATGACGAAGACACGTTGCTTCGGAGAGCTGACGCCGCGATGTATGCCGTCAAGAAAGATCGAAAAGAAGGTTTTAAAGTTCGGGATTCCTCGATTCCGAGCATTGGGCGGTGACCTTCTTCGTGGACAACGGAGGCGTTCTATCGGCTCAACGAAACGTCTTCGATGAACGAGATGCGATCAAGCTCAAGGCTGTTGTCGCGCTGCACCTTGAGCACAATTCTCATTTTTTCGTCTCTAAATGCTCAGAATTCCGCTCCATTGCGGGCCATGGGCTGAAACTCGCGGAGGAAGCCGAAAACCAAGTCCGTGAACTCCTAATTTCACGAGACCTCCCACCCTCCCGGCTTGGGGGTGAAACACACTCAGCGGAGAAGAAGCAATCAACTCTCAGGTTCCTCGCGGAACCCGTTGGCAATAAGATTCTCGTGCTCCGAGCTTGAACACCACGGATACGCGGCATTCGACAAATCCACAATCATCATCTGGACGACATACGACCCCGCGGAGCTTGAGCTGACGGAGTTAGCGCACGAAGCCGAAAGCGGGACACCTCCTGCTCAATGGCTGCGAGCTGCCAGAGCGGAATTTGAAAAAGAGCAGGCACAGAAACGCTGGGATGCTCTTTCGGCGGAGCAAACAACACTGACGGAAGACGATGAAGAGTACAGCAGCGACTTGAGTTGCCTCGAATGAGCCAACGCGCGGCACCGGCCCAGCCATTCCAGAAACAACCAGCAACAATCATTGCACGTTCAACGACTTTCAAACTCAACTGATATAGAGGCAAAATCGGGCGGTGTAGGAGCCAAGTGCTTTGGCTTCATCAAGCCGTATCCCGATTTGTCTCGGAAATGGGGGCGCGTGAGCCCGCGTGGAGGATCTGTAGAAAATGAGCGCACGGAAAGAGATTCGATACCACTTGATCGCCGAACGGATGCATTACTGGCTGAAGGTCGCTCGTAGTCCGCTGGCAAATATGAAGTGCCCTGCCTGGCGCGCCAGGCGCAATTTCTGGCACCTGTGCAGGAAGTACCCGGATCTGAGCCGGCGCCTAGGTTTGGACGAGCTGTCAGTGCTGCAACCCATCGCGGTGACAATCACAGCCGCTATTAATAACGATCAGCCGGTCTCGCGGTAGGGGATGTACGTGCGTGCCGGCGGCCCGAATTGCCCGACAACTTGTCGACAGTTATTCGACCTAGCGGCAGTGAAAATACAAGCAACATGACAGTGAAACCGCTCTACAAAACAACAGAAAATTCTCCAACTCTCGGTTCCATCCTCCCTGTTTCCCTTGCTCTCATACCTCATTTTTGCGACGGAAAGTAGTTAGGGATCGTTTTTCAGGGGGCACTGCCGAAGCCAAATTTGGATATGACCGGAGTGTAAAGTTGTTCCATCCTCGGGGTCAGGGTAGCTTCGGATGTATCGCTTGGCTTCTGCAACGCTCCTTTTAATGTAGTCCATGAGATCCTCTCCGGGCCTCCAGTCGGCGTGCCAGCTATCGCGTATGGGCTTGGGTTTTCCGTAATAGAAACCGTCTGGCTGCGATCCACCAAAGACCGCAGAGCCAGGCTAGCGCTCGTCCTAGCCCTGCGGCTTTCAGGAAAAACTTCGTAACGTCAATACGCGCTAACTACTGGTTCCAGGTCAGAGAGGCGACGCCTTCCCCGACCGGGAGCGTGCAGAAGAGCGTGATGCTGTGGGGAGTGTTTGGGATCAGCGCGGCCGTGGAGGTCAAAATTTGAGCGCCGTTGGGGTTGAAATAAATGTACGTCCCCTCCGCGTCGTGACCGTTTCCATCGTAGGACCAGGTAAGGCAATCGGCCCCAACCGTTCCGGTACCGCCCACATAGTTCTGTACGCTGACTGTGTGTACGATCTCCTGATTAACAATGGGCAAGTCAAACGCCACTGTGATTTGGTATTTGCAGTTGTTGATCACGGCTCCCATGCTTTCGTTGAGGCAATTCGAGGCACCTCACAATCTTCACGATGCTGAAGGAATTCCGCATTCTTCTCGTCCTCGTGTACGGCTCATTTCAGATGGTCATTGTAAGAGTGTCGCGCCCATCCTAGGTAATGCGGATTCGTGTGATTCGCGTCGTCTAGTTTCTTCAGCATCTGTGGAAGCAGCTTGCCATAATCCGGTGTGCGCAGCGCGACGACCATGTTCGCCAGATTCCGGTCGCCCAATCCGTCGTAGGCCATATTGAGGAATCTGTGACTGTTCTTCTCTATTTTCTCGGCCTTTTGCTCGACGCTTTCTCCGTCTTCGGGACTGCTCAGTTCGTACATCATCAAGGTGACCCGCGGCACCGCGGAGAGAAGCATCTTTCGTTCGCCGAGATCGCCCTTGAGAAGTTTGTTCTGGATGTCCGCGTTTACCTTCATCCCGGCCGGCTCCGCCACTGCCCGCACCTGGCGAAAAGCATCTGTTAGGCCCGGTAGAAATCGAAGGTTCCCTGCGCCTTTATTCTCCGGTCGTTGTTGCGGTTCCACATCGAGATGAATCCCGTCGAATCGGTCCGTCGAATGCTTCTGGTTGAATTGCACGATTTCCCGCACGTCATCCAGCAACGTTTCTCTGTGTTTCCCCGGCTCGTCGGCGTCTGTACTCGATAGCAAGGCTTCCACTCGAATGTCCGAGCCATGGAGAAGGGCGATAAGATGAGCAAGCTCATTCTCTTCGGACGCCTCGCTCCCTGCTGAAACTGATACATAGACTTCGTTGATACCCTCGGATATGCAGAAGTCCCTTAACGTCTCCGCACCGCGCGGCGCGGCGAGGACGGTTGGAGTCTTCCAGACCCACAAGCCATGAACCAATGCGGGGGGCCCTCCAGCGAACGCGGAGACAGAGAACACGCCGAGTAGAACTAAGCATGACACCCACACGCAACCGATCCGAATGCCGGTTCCCACATTGAGAATTGTTCGGAGCATGAATAGTTTGGTTGAGCCATCCTCCCCTCGTTGCGAATTTCGGGCCGCGACTAGCTTTCCCCGCTCATTTATGCGGATTCACCCCATCGCCTGACACCTTCTCGTCTCGCCGTGGAAGGCAGCAACTAGGCAGCCTTCTTCTCTTGCGCCTTAACCTTCGCCCACCGCGCTCTTTGAGCGGTTGCGATCTTCCTGCGAGCTGACGCTGACATGGTGCGTTTCGCAGGAGCGGAAACGGTTGTCTTTCCTACCAGTATCGGCTGCGACTGTTTCCGTATGCCCGCCCATCGGGCCTTCTGCGCCAGTGCCATTTTGCGGCGTGATGCGGCCGATACAGTTCGCTTTGGTCCGCTTGTCTTGCTGGGTGCTGCTCCTACTCCGTTCAAAGACTCTATCCCGGAAATTACTTGATCTAACTTCTCAATTTCTACCTGCGCTCGGCTACGCTTCTCGCGAAGCTCCCTCAATGCATTATCTAAATTCGACATTATTACCCCCTCGGGTATTTGGATGCCGTTTCATTGTATAGGACTGAAAATACTTGGACGTTTGGGTAGTATCGCAATTGGCCTGACTCCCAACACTTTTGTTTTACTAAACCATGTCGAGTTTGCAAACCGAAGACGGGGGCGAAGAAGCGCTTCTCGTAACACGAAGTGGTATCTCGGGTCGTTAGACGGACAAGGTCCGGGAGGATATCTTCCACATCCGTGGCATAAGCCCGGCACTCGCGGAATCGGTAGCTCCTTACCAACAGTATCGAATCAAGAACAACGCTAACACCGCACCTATGCACAGGATTTGAACGGATGGAGAGAGGCTGAAGGGATGAGCCGTTTGGGCCCCCTGGAAATCCTGTAGTAAAACAGAGAAGCCGCGAAGTTAGAGCT
>Ga0209008_1000381_pt1 | contig 16019 bp, 21 predicted proteins | sample JacPin_JW_Ref_O3_FD_187963 | JGI IMG/M metagenome (GOLD analysis project Ga0209008, IMG submission 187963) | Forest soil microbial communities from Algoma, Ontario, Canada - Jack Pine, Ontario site 1_JW_Ref_O3 (SPAdes) (version 2) | ecosystem: Environmental > Terrestrial > Soil > Boreal...
CTCCGCATGAGGCGGTCGTGATCCTGGAACGGGTCGCCCGCCGCAGAGCTCGTCGCAGGCGCCGCAGCAGCCTCGGCGAACAAGCGATCCAGCAACGGCGCGAGGGGTTTCGTGGTGAGGGTGTTCATATAGATCTCCGGTTTAAGGTTGCGTCTTTCTTTACGCGAGGCTAGAATACGAACAATTATTCACATTTTCAATTCGCATTTGGACGCCGCCTATGATCCAACGCCGAAATCCCCAAATTTCCTCGAGAAAACAGCCAAAACAGGCCCGCTCGGCAGAGCTTGTCGCCGCGATTCTGGAAGCTGCGGTTCAGGTTTTGTCGGAAGAAGGAGCCCAACGCTTCACCACTCCGCGGGTGGCCGAAAAGGCGGGTGTCAGCGTCGGATCTCTGTACCAGTATTTCCCGAACAAGGCGGCGATCCTGTTCCGGCTCCAGACCGACGAATGGCGGCAGACGACAGAGTTGCTGCGCGGCATCCTGGAGGATGGCAAGACACCGCCACTAGCACGGCTGCGCGCCCTGGTTCATGCTTTCATCCGCTCGGAGTGCGATGAGGCCCAGTTGCGTGTGGCGCTGGGTGACGCCGCCCCTCTTTACCGCGGCGCGCCCGAGGCTCAGGAGGCGAGGGCGTCAGGACGCCGCACGTTCGCTTTATTCATGGACGAGCTGTTGCCCAAGGCGCCAAAGGCCACTCGAATACTGGTTAGCGACCTGCTCACGACAACGCTAAGCGCGGTGGGAAAGAAGTTTTCAGAAAATCCTCGAACCGCTTCGGAGATCAAAGCCTATGCCGGGGCAATGGCCGATATGTTTTGCGCTTATCTCCAGTGCCTCAATCGTAGCTGAGACCAACGCTGTTCTTGTCAGCTCGAGTGGCTGTCATGACCCCGAAAGCTGTAACGCAAACGAATGGTGACGTCCCCCAGAGGACCTTCTCGGCAGCCGGTAGCAGTCTAAATTCTTGATCGTGTGTGTGGTGCGAAGGCTGTAGGATTCCGTTTATGAAACTCAAAGCGGGAGAACTGTCGTTCAACGTTCTCGACAGTGGTTCGGGCGAACCATCGTTGTTGTTTCTTCACTATTGGGGTGGATCGGCACGCACCTGGAACGCCGTCATTTCGGAGCTCTCGACGACTTTCCGGTGCATCGCCTACGACCAACGTGGCTGGGGCCAATCCGACGCACCGGAACAGGGCTACTCGATCAGGGACCTGGCTCTGGATGCCAGGCACATCGTTGACGCGCTACGCCTGCGTCGATATGTCTTGGTGGGCCATTCTATGGGAGGAAAAGTTGCTCAGCTCCTGGCATCGCAGCTGGCGCCTGGGCTCGTGGGACTCATTTTGGTTGCGCCCGCGCCTCCAACGCCACAAAACATTCTGGAACCTGCAAGACAGGCGCAGCTCCACGCCTATGATAATCGCGAGAACGCTCTCCAGGCATTGGCCTTCCTTACCGCATCTCCTCCGAGTGACACGCTCCGGGAGCAAATCCTCGCGGACAACCTCGCTGCTTCCTCGTCTGAATCAAGGCTTGCGTGGCCAACATTGTCAGCTTACGAAGACATTTCCGGAGTCGTGGGCAACATTGCCGTGCCGACGTTGATCCTGGCGGGAGACCAGGACCGGCAAGATCCATTGGAACAACACCGACGTGAGGTACTGCTCAGGATTCCGGGTGCAAAAATCAGGGTTATTCACGATAGCGGGCACCTGATTCCCATCGATCAACCCTTTCAACTAGCTGAAGCGATTCGGGCGTTTGCGCTTTCTCTAGAGAAGGTTGGCGAAGACTAGCCCACTCAAACTTCCCGGCTCTGGGAGTCGTGGTCCGACGATGACCTGCAAACCGGGCACCGAACAAAGTCAGGGGTGAACTGACCGCGAGGGCAATGAAATCACTCCCAGAAAGATCAAAATCATGCACACCCCGATCGCCAAGATGATTAGCGTCGGAGCCCAATAACCAAACGGATTCTTGGTACGATCAAAACCGCCAGGCGGGCAACCCTTGTAGTGGCCCTTTCCGGTAATCAGACTAAAGCCTGCCCACGCGGTGGCTATAAGTCCTATCAGCAAGAAAGGCACGCGCCTTCTCCTAAATCACAGTACAGCTTATGGTGTCTTATTCCAACTCACGGCCGAATGATGCGGATCTCCATTGGTCCGCTAATCCGCCTTGCAAGTTACGCGGGCGTCGCGAATTTGTGGAGCCGACGGTAGGAACGGCGAACGACGCGCAAGTCGAACGCCTAAATCGAAAAAGTCCGTTAGGAGGTGTTCATTGAGAACCTGCGTTTTGCGGATTCTGGCTTTTGTGCTGCTCTGTGCTGCAGGAACTCCCTGCCAAGCACAGGATAAGGTGACGATACTTTATGATGCATTCGGCGAATCGGCCGCGCTCACCAAAGATTGGGGATTCTCCGCTTTGGTCGAGCACAACGGGAAGCGGATTTTGTTCGACACGGGCAATAACGCCGCGATCTTCGAACACAATGTGAAGGCGCTCGGCGTAGATCTGACGCAACTGGACTTTGTGGTGATATCGCACCGGCACGCGGACCACACGACGGGGTTGAAATATGTGCTGAGCGTGAATCCGAAGGTTACCGTGTATGTGCCCTCGGATGGAGCGAATGGGTTTGGGGGAGCGCCAATTCCGGATGCGTTTTTCCGGGCGGATGACAGTTTACCGGCGAAGATGCGTTATTTCGAGGGGACGGAGCCCGAGCATTTGACGTATGGCAAGGTGTATGACACCCAGAACTTCGTGTTGGTGAATCAATTGACTGAAGTTTCGCCGGGTATTTTCCTGGTGCGGACTGTTTCGCAGAAAACAGGGTCCCTGGAGCTTCCGGAGCTGACGCTCGCGATCAAGAGGCCGGACGGACTGCTGCTTGTGGATGGATGCTCGCACTCCGGGATCGAGGCGATTCTGGAAGCGGCAAGCGCAGTGGATCCGAGAACAGAGATTGTATTCGGAGGATTACATCTGGTCACGACGCCGGTGGCGGAGATTGATGCGTTGGTCGGGAATTTAAAGACGAAGTGGAGGGTGCAGAGGATTGCGCCAGGACACTGCACCGGAGAGCCGGCGTTTGCGCGATTGCGCAAGGCGTTCGCGGAGAACTATTTATACGCCGGATTGGGAACAACGGTCGAACTCAAGTGAACCAGACGCACATGATCACCAGGAGCAACTGGCCAACCTAGCCTTTGGTGTCTGGAACCTTTGGCTGCCACAATTCAATCGGATTTCCCTCTGGGTCATGCACGCGGGCAAACCGACCGTTGGGATAAGACTGCGGGTCAATCTTGACCTCGATTCCCGCAGCTTCTAGCTGGGCGACCATTTTGTCGAGATCCCGGACTCGAAAGTTCAACATCCAGACCTTCTCGGGATCTCCGAAATACTTGCTTGTCTCCGGGAAGGGAGCAAAAGCGGTTGATCCTGCCTCTTGCTGCCACGGGGTTTGCCCGTAGCTCGTTGGTATCTGCGAAATCCCCAGGTGTTGCTCGTACCAAAGCGCCAACGCTTTCGGATCTTTGGCTCGGAAGAAGAATCCTCCGATCCCGGTCACTTTTTCCATTTCCGTTCCCCCAGCGATCCCGTCATGACCAGCAGCCTCCGTCGGAGTAGGCGAAACTTTTGGCTGCGTAGATGACTGCAAAGCAAGTCCGAGTTGGTCCCGCCCCAAGATGACGGTTGACCCGAAAGCGAACGACAAGGTTCGAAGAAGTTGGCGTCTCTGAAAACGCATCCCATCCTCCTATTGAGAGGTGCGCAACTCGCCCTACTATACCTAAGCAACCAGTGTTCTGGCAGCTCGGGTTGAGGCCCCCTTGACTGACGCGGAAGCGGCGGGTTCGGGGTTGGGTGCGTGATGCGCTGCTGCCTTATCATTTCGACGATGGTATGATGAAGCGTTGAGAGGGAGCTTCGCGGAGCCGAAACTCTGGGCCGACGCGTTGAACTTGGCTGTCTCCTACGGCAAGGAAGGGACGTCATGACCAAGCAAGACAATCTAGCAGCGTTGCAGAAGTTCGGCGGCGCCGTAAACAGCGGCGAATTGGAACTACTGCGGGATGTTATCGCTTCCGATGTCGTCGATCACGACCCGGCGCCGGACCAGGGTGCGGGTCCAGAAGGCTACATTCGCATGTTCGCCGCCATGCGAACGTCGTTCCCAGATTTGGCGATCGCCGTGGACCAGGTGTTGGCCGACGAAGACAAGATAGCCATTGCGTACACGGTTACAGGCACGCAAAAGGGCGAATTTTTGGGCATAGCTCCAACGGGACGCAAGATTCGCGCGCGTGGGCTTCAAATCGCGCGGTTTCGGGACGGCAAAATGGTAGAGCGGTGGGGCAGCTCGGACCAGTTGGGAATGCTCCAGCAGATCGGCGCTCGAGCGACATCGGCGTAGCCCTCATCAGACCCACCCGCGTCATTCGCTTACCGAACTCGAATCACTTTACTGCGGACCTCCCTCCGCATGAGCTTTGGCCGACTTTGCCTCGCTACCGGCTGGCCTGGGTACGTTCCGAAATATGGGAGCTCCAAACGGGGCACCTGTGAATCCGCCATCCACCATCAGCTCGACCGCGTTGACGTACGCGGAATCGTCCGACGCGAGGAAGAGTACGGCTTGGGCAACTTCTTCCGGCTCGCCCCAGCGGCCCTGCGGAACCGCAGAAGAAAAGAACTCCGCCAACTTGGCGGAATCTTCTGCGGAAGCAGAGGCGCGCGACCCGCGCTTCCAAATGGGAGTATTGATCGCACCTGGTGCGACGACGTTCACGCGAATGTTGCGCGGTGCGAGATCGGCGGCGATCAAACGCGCCATCGAGACGAGACCACCCTTGGTGGCCGCATATGCAGCGACGCCAGTTTGGCCCAGATAGTTATGGACTGGCCCACTAAAGATGATGCTACCGTTGTCGTTCAGCAGAGGCGCCGCTGAATTCACCGTGAAGAAAGCGGCATTAAGGTTGGTGTGGATCACGTTCTCGACAATGGCCTCATCGGTCGAGCCAGTAGGAGTCCGGCCGGTGATGCCCGCATTGGCGAAGACAATGTCGAGCTTCCTGAAATCTTTGGCTAAGGCCGCGAAGAGCCGCTTGCGATCTTCCGCAATGGTGACGTCAGCGCGGTAGCCACGCGCGCTCGATCCGAGTTCGGCGATCGCTTCATCGAGCGTCTTCTGATCGCGACCGGTGATGGCGACCTGCGCGCCCTCCGCAATGAAAAGTCGGGCTGTGGCAAGACCAATACCACTGTTGCCGCCGGTGATAAGAGCCCTCTTCGCGGTAAGCTTCATGACGCCTCCTTTTAAACGACTCGTTGCGAACTCTCTATATCCGTCAAGCCTGCTGCCCTGTCAACCGTGAACCCAGGCCAAATGGACTCAGTGCCTGATTGGCATTCCTACCGGAAGCGCGTGTCGCCCAGCTGTCAGAGCTTGGCGGGCAACTTTTTCGTTCATGCACGCGATCGTTCGTTACCACGGCACCGGGCCGTTGTCGTCGGACAACGTACCCGTTGGCCCATCCGGGCCGAGGAGCGCGAGACGCACCGCTTGCTGCGCGCCCTGTTCAACCGTGCGCGTGCCCGCGAAGTTGTTGAGGTCGGTCGCGGTGAAGCCAGGGCACGCGGCGTTGACCTTGATGCGTGTCGACTCAAGCTCCAAGGCGAAGGCAAGGGTGACGGCGTTGAGGGCAGTCTTCGACGGGCTGTAACCAACTCCGAACATCGCGCGATGCGGATTGGTCGGCTCGGAGTTTAGCGTCAGTGAGCCAGAGGAGCTCGATACGTTAACAATGCGGCCCGCCGGCGATGTACGAAGAAATGGAAGCATCGCTTGCGTAACGGCGATGACGCCGAACACGTTCGTCTCGAAGACGGCGCGAACCTCGTCCAGTGATGCGACACTCGCGCGACCCGCCTTCACCATCTCCTGGAGCGGCCTGCCCGGCTTTCCCGCGTGCGAAATGCCCGCGTTGTTCACGAGTACGTCAAGCCGGCCGAGCTCGCTCCGGATGCGCTCTGCCGCAGCCGTGATCGAAGCCTGATTCGTGACGTCGAGCTCAAGGGCGCGGGCATTCACTCCGACGGTCTTCGCTGCCGCCTCGCCGCGCTTGAGATTGCGCGATCCGACGAGAACGGTGAATCCGTGAGCCGCCAGATCCTTCGCGATTTGAAGGCCGATTCCTTTGTTCGCCCCCGTGACCAGTGCGACTGGTTTGTCGTCCATACCAATCTCTTTCTCTAGCTGATGTTTACGCAGCGCGGATCGGCGCTGGCGGTACGACGACCTCAACAAGTCCGGTCGCCACGTTGTACACGAGGCCTGATAGAAACCACGCGCCCGGCAATGCGGGAATCGCCCGGAGGGCAGCAACGTCGACGGCAACTGCCGCGCGGGCATCAGTTACTGCTTTCGTCTTGAGTTCGCCTTCCGGTATTTGAAAATAGTGGGCCAGCATGGCAGGCTCGCCGCCCAGGGCAGTCATGCCGCAATCGGTGTGCTGAAGCACGATCAGATGGAACTCCCCACCGCCTCCCGGAGTCTCTCCGGCAATCTGGCCGATTCTCCCGAGCAAGCCCAACTGCTCCATCAACCCCGGGGTGATTCTTCCGCCGATGTTTCGCAGCACGACGGCCTCGCCCGGTTTAATTCCAAGGACATGAGCCGGATCCGCACGCATATCAGCGCAACCGATGATGACCGCCTTTACCTGACGCATCGCCCGCGGAAGCGAAGGCATTAGTGTGCCCGCAGCTGACTGCTGAGCGGCAAATTCCATGTTACGTTGCAGCAATTGATCGAGATTGCTCATGGTGTCTCCCCGCGACATCTGTTCCAACAACAGGATTGTAAAGCATGACCCACTTCAATCGAAACTTAAACGAGGCAGGGGCTCGCACGAATCTTGCCCGGCTGGTGACAGCGAATGAACTGTCACATGGTCAAAACAGCGCGGGAGCGGCCTTCGCTGTCAGGTGGGTCTGAGAGACGTTCGATGCGTTCCGCGATGACCTTGCGACTCTTCCACGCCCGAACCGTTCTCCAGCGGAGGGTTGTGCCGCCCCAATCCGTACCTCCGAAGACAGTTTCCCAATCGGTGATGAAATTCCCTTCCGCGTCCTGGGTGCTCCGAGTTGCCTGAAAGGAAACGATGGAAACCAAGCCCATCTCGAGCAGCGTAGTAATCGGTTCGAGTAAATTCTCCATGCGCTCAAGCGCCGCAGTCCTTCCAGTAATCACTTCAGCGCCGAACCACAGGACACCATCTTCGCTGTAGAACCCATCAAACAGCACCGAGAAAAGGGACTTTAAATCGAAATTCCCGGCCAGAAAATCCTCTCGGGTCAATTCCGCAACAGCCTGATTGAGTTCTGCTTCGCGTGCCTCCGCGCGGAGACGCGCCGGGCTGAATCCCACGATTTCCGAGCTCCGCCAGCGCTCAAGCTCGTCCAGCTGCTTGTTAAACATTGTGACGCAGACATCAGTTACGTAGACGTACTTCGCTTCAGAGGTCCCGCCGGGTGATCCTGGGTCTTCAACTTGGCGAACAACCGCCGAGCGCAGAACGCCGAATTCGATCAGAAGGTTATCAACGGACTCATTTGGGGCGGGTAGTTCCCTTCCAGAAGCGCTCGGCGTTGGTCCATGGCCGCTTGCCAGTAAATTTCTCGCCAGGCCCGGCACCCTGTCGGATACTTCCATCAGAGCGACAAACTCCCTGGTCACTATCTCGGCGACAAGATCCACAACCGAACCGGACCGAGTGGTTCCGGCCTTTACGCACTGCTCGTCACTCAAGCCGTGAAGCGCGTCTTCAAGCCGCTTCTTTCCTGCTTTTAGTTCGACTGCCAACGTCGATTTCTGGAATTCTTTTTGAGGCATTGCAAATCCCCTTGAGGAACTGATCGAACATCGCGGTGTCGCTCCGTTCGGTTATAGTTGCCTCACGCCTGCACAATCTCTGAGGCCCCTGACTATGGCTTTGGCTTCGCAAGGGCTGCCTGCCCCAAGTGATAGGTAAGGTGCACTGTTCTCGCGAGCAGGACCCCGAATCGATTCCGATGCGGTTCCCGCTCGAATTCCTGTTCCGACACGGCAGTGTGCCGGCCTGCCCAATCCGAGGGCGAGAACTTCGAGATACCCTCCCACAGCTTCTCGTTAATTTCTTTCCATGCGGCTTTGAGCGCATCTCCTGAGACGGTCCGCTGAACGGACTTGTCCGGGTTCGAGAAGAACATGGCGTCGAACTCGGGATGAAGCCTTTCTCCAATCCCGAGCAGTGGCAAGAGCCGGTCGTTTGAAGCCGTAAGGTGGCCCCAGAGATAGATGAGGCGGTTTCTGCCTGGAGCGACTTCCTGTTCAAGCTGCCCCGGCGACAGGCTCCCAAACAATTTGTCCGCTTGTTCTACATTGAACTTCCACCCGCGGAGTGCGGAATCAACGAACGACTGATCTGTTGTCATCTTTTGCCTCCCGTCCCTTTGGACGAACCGCGTGCTCATAAAACTACGTTCCGCCCTCGGCCAGTTTCACAAGCGTGTACAACGCCTGATGGACCGGTGTCGGTACGCCCAGCTCCGCACCGCGCCGCGCGATGTATCCATTCAGCGAATCGATCTCCGTGCGCTTCCCGCGCATCATGTCCTGCGCCGTGGAGGAATAAGCCGCGCCCGCTTGCGTGGCAATCCTGAACGACGCTTCCAGCGCCGCCTGCGGTTCCGAATATCCTGGCGGATGGACGCCCGCAGCGGTCGCGACTGCGAGGAGTTCGTAGACTGCGGTCTCTACAAGTTTCCGAGCATTTGGATCTGCCGCGATTTTCCCGTACGTCACGCGGCCGAGCGCCGAAATGGCATTAAATGCACAGTTCGACGTCAGCTTGGCCCAAAGTTCGCCCTCTAAATCCTCTGCGATACGGCAGCTGACACCGGCGCGTTCAAAGAGGGTCGAAATGCGTTCGGTCTGCGAATTGTGCGGGCCAACGACCAGATGGCCCAGGCCCCGGTGTTTAACACGTCCTGGCTCCGGAACGGACGCCGCGACGTAAACCGCCGCTGACAGCGCGTCGATACCAGCTGCAGCACGAATCTGTGCCGCGTTGTCCACGCCGTTCTGCATGCTCACGACCAACGCCCCGGGGGCGAGCAGCGGCGCGAGCGCCCGTGACGTCACCACGTTATCCGTTGTCTTCACGCAAAAAAGAACGATTTCCGCGTCGCGCACGTCCTTCAACTCGGTCGATGCCTTGACGCGAACGCAACCCTTGAATTGCATAGTTTCGAGAAAGAGCCCGTTCTTGTTCACCGCTTCGACAAAGGCGGGCCGGCCAATCATCGTCACCGGAGCGCCAGCCCTCGCCAGCATCCCACCGAAATAACCTCCCACTGCGCCCGCGCCCACGACGGCAACCCGTGGCCAATTCTCATTTTCACTCATATGGTAACCACCAAATCCAGCGGGTCGGAGGAGCCCTCAGTTAGACCTGGGCTCTGCCGCCGTCAACGAACAGTTCGATTCCCGTGACGAAACTTGAGTCGTCGGAAGCGAGAAACAACGCCACCTTGGCAACTTCCTCAGGCTCCCCCATCCGCCCCATCGGAACGGTGGACACAATTCGCCCAATCAGGTCTGGGGATTGTCGTTGCGTGAGCGGCGTCTTGATCGGGCCCGGGCTAACAACGTTCGAGCGGATGCGACGTTCTTTGAGGTCCGTAGTCCAGGTTCGCACGAAGGAGCGGATTGCGGCCTTGGTCGCAGCGTAGATACTAAAAGACGCGGTTCCCTTCACACTGGCGATAGAACCGTTGAGAATGATGGACCCACCGTCATTTAGCAGCGGCAGTGCTTTCTGCACCGTGAACAGCGTTCCCTTCACGTTAATGTTGAATAGTTTGTCGAAATGCTCCTCCGTCACGGCTCCGAACGGAACAAATTCCCCGACGCCGGCATTGGCGAAAACAATATCGATTCTCCGCTTCACCCTGGAGACCGTCTCGTAGAGACGATCGAGGTCCGCCAATTGGGAAATGTCCCCCTGAACTCCGGTGACGTTGGTTCCGATTGCCTCGACCGCTTCGTTCAGTTCCTTCTGGCGGCGACCAGTGATGAAGACGTAAGCACCCTCTTTGGCGAAGAGTTTTGCCGTAGCCAACCCAATTCCCTCTGTCCCGCCGGTGATGACTGCGGTCTTGCCTTCGAGTTTCTTGGTCATCATGTTTCCTTTGCGCCGTTCAAGAAAAAAAGCATCGTGACCGGCTTGGTTCCCGGGTTTCGCCAGGCGTGGCGCGTGCCGTTTTGCACGACCACGTCGCCACGGCTCAAAGACAGCGTTTTGCCGTCGTCTAACTCCAGCCCTATTTCTCCGTCATAGACGACGGCATAGTCGACCGTGTTGGTTCTGTGCATCGCTGGATCTTCGTTTTCGAAGCGATCGGCTAATCCAGGCAAACGAACCAGCGCTTCTTGTTGTGCGGCCTCTCGATCGAAGGACGGATCCGCGAAGACCGAACCGGGCGGCAGGGTCACGAAGTGCAAACTCGTGCCCCCGGGCCCTGGAACGACGGAGTCGGGATGGCTGTCAAACCTCTGCACCTCGCCGAGATCCGGGGTTGCCGGGTTGACCCAGACAAGCGTGTGTTCGTAGCCGGGAACAGTCTTGAACTCATAGGCCAATAACTGTTCGTCACTTTGAAAGACCGACTTGCCGTTCACATTGCCCGTGACGACACGGCGGTAGGCGCTGGGTTTCCTCCCGCGCTTGAGGATCTCTGCTTTCTTAACGGCCATTACGTTCATAAATAGGTCTCCGTATGGGAGATTTTCGGAAGTTGCTTCGCCACATTCTGGTGTGCAAAACAGGCCTAAGCGGCGTGAGCCCTCCCGTGATATGCGGCCGCAAAGACGTCCTGCACAAAGTTCTCAAACGAAGTAGGTGTGCTGTTCTCGGCCGACCGCGGCTCGAGCGCAGCGAGGAGCCCCACGTTGATGGCTTTGAACATTTCGAGGTACACCGCGGCTTTCTTTGGCGAAAAACCCGCTTGCGTCAACCCCTGTTGGAACTGGTCGTACGAAAACTGCTCGTAACGTAGATCCGGGTTGCCAATGCCGCGCGCAATCGCTGCCGTTGCTTCCGTCATTGAAAGGTCGCGCTCGCCGAGCAGTTCGCGGGTGTGTTTGCCTGAAAAATCGAGGTCCAGGAGGCGACTGGCGGCGTAGTCGCCGACGTCGCGCGTAGCGATCATGGGCAGCTTCAGGTTGGGCAACAGCGCGTGTCCAATGATTCCCTTTTCACGGATCATACCGATCGACGCCAGATTGTTCTCCATGAAGTACGCGGCGCGCAGGTGCAGAACGTTTAAACCGCCGACAGCGTTCAGTTTTTCCTCCGAAGAATGCAGGCCCTCGACTGGGCCGGTGCCTCTGGGAACGTGGGCGCCATAGCTGCTCAAGTGCACCGCGTAACGCAGACCGGAGTCCTTGGCCGCTTTCGCGATGGCGTCGCTCTCTCGTTCCTGGTCTTCGCGGGAGGTGATCGGCGGCAGCATCAAATACGCCGCGCGCGCCCCGCTCAAGGCTTTCGTGAGCGCGGCCGCATCAGTTAAGTCTGCCGTAAACGCTTCCGCGCCTTTGCGCACGAACCGCTGCAGTCGTTCGGAGTCCCGTCCTATAACCCGTACGTTCTTGCCCTTCGACAGCAGCGAATTTGCGATGATTGATCCGGTGTTCCCGCTCGAGCCCGAGATTACATAGGTGCCATTCCCAACAACTCGTGAACTCATGGCCACTACCTCCTTGGTCTGACGTATTGTTCTTCTTATCTGCACAATTCCAGGCAAAAAAAGTCAGTGCGCCTTCGCTCGAATCTGCCCTATCAGGTCTGCAAGCGTTATCTTCGCGAGCGACTTCTCAAAACTCCCTTGAGCCCGAGAAAGGACCTCTGACATGCATTCCTTGAGGTTTAAACTCACCGGACACCTCTTTTCCACCGGATAGGAATGAATGGCAAACGCCGGCGGCGCCCCGCTTGCACGGTATATATCCAGCAGCGTGATCCGTTCGGGAGGATGCGCAAGTACGCTTGCCCCGCGCTTTCCGCGTGTTGTCACAACCAGACCGGCCTTGGAGAGTTTCGACAGGGACTTCCGTACGAAGGTGGGATTTGCCTTTACGCTTTCAGCCAAAGTCGCCGAGCCGACCTCTCCGCCGGGGCAAATGCCGAGCGCGGCCATGATGTGCGTGGCGACGGCGAACTGGACGCTCTTCACTGACATCAGACGCCTCCCGCATATGTGATGTTGAGAATCACATTTGGTTGCAGGTTTTTCTTCTAGGAAACTGACATGCGTGCCACGCGGTGGCGGGTGGCACTCATTGGGCGCTGCCGTAGCTCGCAAACGTCCTGCCGAACATTGGCTCACCGCTCTTTGATTGCTCTCGGGTGGCCTCTTCTTGGATCACATCCCAATGCTCGAGCAGCACGCCTTCCTTGATGCGAACGATGTCCGCCGCGATCCAGTTCACGGGAAGCCCGAAATCCGAGAATCGCCCGTGCACAATCACGAAATCTCCTTCCGCCACGATGGTCCCCGGCTCGTACCTGAGTGTTTGCGGAAGGCCCTTGACGAGATTGAAGAGGCCTTGGCGTCCGGGCGCGATGTGGGCGCTGTGCTGAATGTAGTCCGGAGACCAATAGTGCTCGGCCGCTGCGTAGTTGCGCCTGTTAAACAGCGTGTCGAACGCTTCCAGGACGATTGCTTTGTTTTTGGATTCTGTGGTCTGGCTCATTTTCTTTTCCCTCGATTTGTCTATTTAGTCGCCGTAAATCTCGGCCTGCTCGTCGTCCGTATCGCCCTGCAAAGATGCACCGGAAGGTGACTGCCTCAGAGCTTCGACCCTCCGTCGACTGGAATGCTCGCTCCGGTGATCCAGCGCGCTGAGTCTGATGCCAGGAACGCAACAACATCCGCAACATCCTCCGGCTTGCCGATCCGCTTCAATGCCTGCATTCCAAGCAGGACTTCCCGGCCTGCTTCGGTCTTTGAAAAGTTCGACATGTCAGTGTCAATCACTCCTGGCGCGACGGCATTTACGCGGATGCCCCGGGGTCCAAGAATGGCAGCCCAGTTTTTTACAAGAGTCTCGAGCGCTCCCTTCGTTGAGGCGTAGGCAAGGATCGAAGGGTTTTCTAAACCGGGCTTCCCCACCACCGCGTGCGCCCCGAGCGAAGACATCACAATGATGTTCGAGCCTTCACCGAGGACCGGCAGGAGGTGCTGCACCAGGAAAAATGTGCTGCGCACATTCGTTGCATAGAGATTGTCAAAATCCTCTACCGTATAATCCTGGATGGTTGCAGATTTGCTGATTCCGGCGTTGGAAACGAGCACATCCAATCGCTGCCCCACGATCGAGCGCACCTCCCTCGCGAGCCGTGTTGCCCCATCAGGTGGCCCCAAATCGGCCTGGATCGCATCGGCGCGTCCCCCTCTTGCGCGAATCGCGGAAACCAACGATTCCGCGTCCTGCGCGGAACGGCCATAGTGAACCAGAACACGCGCCCCAGCTTCCGCAAGCGCTGATGCCGTGGCACGACCGATTCCTCGTGACGCGCCGGTCACCAGCGCCGTTTTGCCTTGTAGTGAAGCCATTGATCTACCCTCCGAGCTCTCGGAAACTCGACTTCTTCCGTGATTGTTCGCCTGTGTGGCCGCCCGAAGCAATCGTCGTCCCCGGGAGGCCCAGCATCAGTCCGCGGTCATCCCTCCGTCAACCGCAAGCGACGCGCCAATGATGTAGGACGCCTTGTCAGAGCCAATGAATACGATGGCATTGGCGATTTCTTCGGGCGTGCCGATGCGCTTGTTGGGAACCTGTGAATCGAGGAAATTGGCTTTGTTCTCCTTGGTCTGCGCAAAGTGGTTGAACATTCTGGTTTCTACCGGCCCCGGGCCGACGATATTGACACGAACGCCTGTACCAGCGAGCTCGATCGCCGCGGACTTCGTGAGGCCTTCCACGGCGTGCTTGCTGCCGACATAGGCGGCCGCGGTCGGGCCACCGACTTTTCCATACGCAGACGAGATGTTGACGATGCTGCCTTTGCCTTGCGGAAGCATCGCCCGAATCTCGTACTTCATGCTCAGAAGCACGCCAAGTACATTTGTCTCGAAGATGGCTTTATAGTTCTCGACATTTGCATCCGCGGTGGCTTCGGGATTGCCGACGGTGCCGGCGTTGTTGACGGCAATATCGAGCCGGCCGAAGCGAGCAATCACCTTGTCCACGAGGTTCTTGACCTCCCCTTCATTCCTCACATCGGTGCACACAAATTCAGCCTCAGCGCCAACGTTGCGCAGTTCAGCGGCCAACTTTTGCCCTTCATCCTCATGCCGGCCCGAAACAACGACCCGGGCCCGTTCACGCGCGAACGCCATAGCCGTGGCACGGCCAATTCCCGTCAATGCTCCGGTAATTAAAACCACTGGTGCGCTCATTTCTCTCGCCTCCTTGATCTGTACCCATGCGACTCAGGCATGATTGAAGACCAGCCCAAAGGCGCTTTCGGGGCCTCCCAGATCACTTGTTTAGATTGCTAAGTCCGGCATTGGTGGCAGAGGCGAGCATACTTTGTTAGGCTGGCACCGATGCCTCACAAGCATGGGAGAACCAATGGAACTACGACATCTTCGCTATTTTGTTGCGGTCGCCGAGGCGGGAAGTCTGACTGTGGCAGCGGAGCAGACGCTGCACACGTCACAGCCTTCGCTGAGTAGGCAGATTCGGGACCTTGAGAGCGAGCTCGGCGCGCGGCTGCTCACGCGCCGCGCTCGCGGGATCGAATTGACACCGGCGGGCAGAACTTTCCTCGATCACGCCCGCTCGCTGTTATCCCATGTCGAAGCAGCAGCCGAAGCTACGCGGCGGGTCGCTCATCCGGTGAAGCCATGCTTCACCTTAGGCTTTCTGACCGGACACGAACTCACCTGGATGCCGGAAGCCTTGAAGATCTTGCACGACGAACTCCCTAACATCGATGTGATGATATCGAGTCAACACTCGCCGAGGCTCGCGGACGGCATTTCGAAGGGACAAATTGACGCAGCTTTCCTTCGGCGGGAACACGGGGTGCCAGGGTTGGCGTTTCGTCCTCTGGTGAAGGAGCCCCTGATGGTGATCTTGCCCAGTGACCACCGGCTCGCCGCACTCAAGACCATCAGTCCGAGGGAACTCGCAGCTGAGCCATTCGTGATGGTGTCGAATACGGCTCCCGTGCTGCGCGCGGTCATCGAGGATTACCTGAAGCGTTCCAGAATCAATATCAAGCCCGCCCACGAAGCAGACCACGTCACCATGGGAATTTCCCTAATCGTGTCGACGCGCGGCGTGGGGTTGCTTCCGGCGTACGCACAACACTTTCTCCCTTCGTCTGTAACGAGCCGCCCTCTGAAGGGACCGACGCCGACCGTCGATCTCGTGCTCGGTTACAGAAAATCGAACCCCTCTCCCATTCTCAAGCTTTTGCTTTCGAGATTGGATGAGTTGGTTGCTCGGGTATGGAAGAAGGCCCACTAAAATCCCCGTACGTGGTACGGTCCGACGCTGGGTTGCACGCCAGGCGCATTCCCCAGCTGCTCACCTGCATCAGTCACGCGCGAGGCTTGCAGCGAGTTCTTTACGAACCATGGGCGCGACGCGAGTTCCCAGGAGTTCGATGGCTCGTACCATCTTCTGATGCGGCAGCGATGAGACGCCCATCTGGAACGTGATCCGAGATAGGCCGCCCAGGCCCTGGTTCACGTAGAGTATTTTCTCCGCTACGCTTTCGGCGTCACCGATCAACAGTGCACCGGTAGGTCCTCTCACTGCGTCGAATTGCGCGCGGGTTGTCGGGGGCCAGCCGCGCTCCTTGCCGATTTCGGTGAACGTGTAAGCGTATCCAGGATAGAAATCGTCCGCAGCTTGCTCGGTGGTATTACCCAGGAAGCC
>Ga0209008_1000385_pt1 | contig 15912 bp, 11 predicted proteins | sample JacPin_JW_Ref_O3_FD_187963 | JGI IMG/M metagenome (GOLD analysis project Ga0209008, IMG submission 187963) | Forest soil microbial communities from Algoma, Ontario, Canada - Jack Pine, Ontario site 1_JW_Ref_O3 (SPAdes) (version 2) | ecosystem: Environmental > Terrestrial > Soil > Boreal...
CCAGATCAGCAACCGAAGTGAAGACGCCGCGGCTGATCACATCGCGCTGGATCTTGGCGAACCACAACTCCACCTGGTTCAACCAAGAGGAGTAGGTGGGAGTGAAGTGAAAACGCACTTTCGGATGTTGCTGCAAGAATTCCTCCACTGCTTTGGTCCACTCCACTGCTTTGGTCTTGTGGGCGGAAAGATTATCCAGCACGATGTGGATTTCCTTCGCCCACCGAGTCTTGCTGAGCAACTGATTCAGAAAAGCGATGAACTCGGTGCTGGTGTGGCGCTTCGCCGTCTTGCCTTCGACTTTGCCGGTCTTCACATCCAGCGCCGCATAGAGTGAAAGCGTGCCGTGACGATAGTATTCGAAGCCATGCCGTTCGGCTCGCCCCGGCGACAATGGCAACACTGGGTCGAGCCGATCCAAAGCCTGAATCGCCGTCTTTTCATCCAGACAAAACACCGCTGCATGCTGCGGCGGATGCAAGTACAGACCGATGATGTCAGCCGCTTTGTTTTCAAAATCCGGATCGTTACTGGCCATATACCGTTCCAGTCGGTGCGGTTTCAGTTGCGCTTGCGCCAGAATCCGCTGCACCGTGGACTTGCTGAGGCCCAACTCGCTCGCCAGTTTCCGGCAGGACCAGTGCGTGCTGCCATCCTCTGGCTTTTGCTGCACTCGCCGGATCACGCGGGCTTGCACCTTGGGTGTTGCGGCACGCGGCTTGCTGCCCTGATGACGGCCCTCCAAGCCCGCCAACCCGTCTCGTTCGAACCGCATCTTCCAACGGGCGATGGTCGGCAAACTGGTTTTCTGAGTTCTGGCAATCTCGCGATACGTAGTACCGTCAGCCAAAGCCAGGATGAGTCGCGCGCGCCATACATCTCCGGCAGGCAGGGTTCGTGACTGCGCCCAGCGTTGTAACTCTTCTCTCTGTTCGGGAATCAGTTTGAGCAAGCTTCGATTATCCGTCATATCAATTAGACGGTCGGAGCACGATTACGTTATCACTGGGACATTATACTAGTTGTGGTCTTGTCCTGCTAACCACCAACAAGCGCCCCTATCTCCTGAGCATCTTCGCGCCCGCCGGCTCACAAAACTATTCCAATATTGATCTCCCGGCGGTCGCCCGGCAACTCGATTTCCTCAACCTGCAGGGATATGACTTGAATGGAACTTGGGAGACTGTCACCAACCATGCCGCATCGCTTTTTGACTCGCGGCAAGATCCCAACTATGGTCAAGGTCTCTACGTCGAAGCCGTCGTCGAGGCCTATCTGACCGCAGGCGTGCCGGCTCGTCAGTTGGTGCTGGGCGTGCCCTTGTACGGCTATGGCTGGATCGGTGTTTCGGAAGCGAATAACGGCTTGTACCAGAGCTCGACCGGGCCAGCTCCGTCACCCGCAGGTGACAGTCTCGAAACTCCCGGAGTGGCCACCTTCCTTACGCTCGGAAGTTTGCCGGGATTCGGGCATTATTACGACCCGAAAAGAGTCGCGCAATGGATCTATGACCCTTCAACCCTAACCTTTTGGACTTTCGACGATCCCTCCATCGCGTGGTCGAAGGCGCTCTATGTCGACTTCCGTGTCCGCGGCGGACTTGGCGGGGCGGGTGTCTGGGCCTTCAAAGACGACGACGCCAATGGCACGATGGTAAAGACTCTGGCATCGGGTCTAGGGCGCCACTAAAACATATGACTGTGTAATAAGTCATACGCGTTATCAGTTAACCAATGGAGCGACGGGCGCCTCGCCCGTCACCGACGCCCGTCTCTCCATCGTAAAACTCGATTCAAGAACCGAGAAGCCTGCGTCCTCCCCGCCTCCCCGCACATCTCATAAGTTTTAGCTTCTGTATTTCAGTCGGCATTGCCAACAAAATTCATGAGGAAGAACGATGCCTAAGATGAAAGCAGTGCAAGTAAGTAAGCCCGGCGGCAATTTTGAAGTCGTCGAGAGAAACATTCCCGAACCCGCCCGCAATCAGGTCCGCATTAAAGTCGAAGCCTGCGGCATCTGTCACAGCGACGCGCTCGTGAAAGAAGGCTATTGGCCGGGCATCCAGTATCCCCGCGTTCCGGGGCACGAAATCGCCGGTCGCATCGACGCCATCGGCGCTGATGTCACCAACTGGAAGCCCGGCCAACGAGTGGGGGTTGGATGGCACGGCGGTCACGACTTTACCTGTAACTCGTGCCGACGCGGTGATTTCATCAACTGCCAAAACGAAAAGATTACGGCCATCAGCTTCGACGGCGGTTACCAGGAATATATGATTGCTCCCGCCGAGGCGGTCGCCGCGATCCCCGACGATCTGCCCGCGGCCGAAGCCGCGCCGCTGCTGTGCGCGGGAATCACGGTCTACAACTCGCTGCGCCATTCCGGCGCAACCTCGGGCGATCTGGTCGCGGTGCAAGGCATCGGCGGACTCGGGCATCTCGGCGTCCAATACGCGCGCCAGATGGGCTTTCGCACCTTCGCCATAGGGCGTGGCAAAGACAAAGAGGCGCTGGCACGAAAACTCGGCGCCTCGCACTATATCGATACTGGCGCCGGCGATCCCGCGAAAGAACTTCAGAAATTCGGCGGCGCTAAAGTGATTCTCGCCACCGCACCCGATTCGAAAGCCATCTCCTCAGTCATCGATGGATTGGCCGCCAACGGCAGACTGCTCGTAGTCGGGGCCAGCGGCGATTCGCTCTCGGTCACGCCCATTCAACTTATCCGTGGACGCAGCTCTCTCCAGGGCTGGGCCTCCGGAACCGCCCCCGATTCCGAAGACACCATGCAGTTCAGCGCGCTTTCCGGTGTCCGTCCCATGATCGAGAAGTATCCGCTGGAAAAAGCAGCCGAGGCCTATGATCAGATGATCAGCGGTCGCGCCCGCTTTCGCGTGGTGTTGACCATGTAACGGCTGGGTGGGGACGAGCGAGCATGGCCTCGTCCCCAATTGAGCCGTGATGCCCGTCGCAATCTAGCGCAACTCTTCCATGCACTTCGCCAGCACTTCCCTGCTCGGTCGCGTCACCGACTCTGGCAAAGTCGCCAGCGGCTGGTCGGTAACATTCAGCATGTCAATGAAGCTCGGCGCATGGGCGTTGATGTAGAAGACGCCCGTCAGCACCTCGCCTTTTTCATGCGATTCCATCAAGCGCTGCACCGCACGAATCTTATTCGTTGGATCGTACTCCTCCTCCAGCTTCTTCAAACGAAGATGCGATCCGTCATGCATCGTGACCTCGAGCGTCGTTCCCTGATCATAGTCGACATCGATCTCCTCAAATGAGGGCACAAAGCTCGCTTCGTTCAGAACCTCTTCGTGCGCCTGCACGTACTTATAAGATTTCGTCGAACCTTCGTGATCGTTGAACGTAACGCAGGGCGAAATCACATCCAGCATCACGGTGCCGCGATGAGCAATCGCCGCCTTAAGCATGGTATGAAGCTGTCGCTTGTCACCAGAAAACGACCTGGCCACAAACGTCGCTCCCAACTGAATCGCCAGCGTGCAGGTATCCACCGGAGGCAGATCGTTGGCGATGCCGCTCTTCAGCGTCGATCCCAGATCGGCCGTCGCCGAGAACTGGCCTTTCGTCAAACCGTAACAACCGTTGTCTTCGATGACATAGATGATCGGCAGATTACGCCGCATCAGATGAATAAACTGCCCCGCGCCAATCGAGACCGTGTCGCCGTCGCCCGTCACGCCCAGCGCCATCAGGTTCTTGTTCGCCAGTACGGCTCCTGTCGCCACCGATGGCATGCGCCCGTGCACTGAGTTGAAGCTGTGCGAGCGGTTCATGAAATACGCCGGGCTCTTCGACGCGCAGCCAATCCCGCTGAACTTGGCCACGCGTTCCGGCTGCACGCCCATCTCATACATCGCGTCAATAATGCGTTCGGAAACCGCATTGTGCCCGCAGCCCGCGCACAGCGTAGTCTTCCCGCCGCGATAGTCGACCACCTGCAATCCGATGCGATTCGTTTTCGGAGCAGGAGTCGGTGCCGGCGTATTTGTCGTCGTGGTCCCCATGTTACTTGCCCTCCATCATCATCAACTCGTCAGTTACAGAGCGCGCATCGATCGGCAATCCATGAATATGGCAAATCGATCGCAAACGCGGAATCAACTCCGCATTGATATCGAGCTTGAGCAGGCTGGCCATCTGCCCGTCGCGATTTTGTTCGACGACATATACCCGCTCGTGCTGTTCAATAAATTCGTGTACCTCGCGCGTAAAGGGATAGGAACGCAAGCGCAGATAGTCAGTCTCGAGCCCGTGCTCTTTCGCCAACTGATCGCGCGATTCGATGATCGCCCAGTGCGAACTGCCGAATGCAATAATGCCAACCTTCGCTTTGCCGCTGCCTGCCAGCTCTGGCCGCGGAACATACGACCGCGCGGTCTGAAACTTCTTATTGATGCGCTCCATGTTGCGTTCAAAATCATCCGGACGCTCGCTATATTGCGCTCGCTCATTGTGCCCACTGCCGCGCGCAAACCAGGCCGCCGCCGGATGATCCGTTCCGGGCAGCGTCCGATAGCCAATGCCGTCGCCATCCACATCCTTGTAGCGCGCAAATCCGCCCGCCTTAACAAGTTCTTCTCTGCTTAGCACCTTTCCCCGATCAATCGGCTTCTCTGGGTAAGAAAAAGGGTCCGACATCCAGTTGTTCATTCCGAGATCCAGGTCCGACATTACAAACACTGGCGTCTGAAAATGCTCGGCCAGATCAAAAGCATCCTGCGCCATGGTGAAACATTCGCTGACTGAGCATGGAAATAGCATGATGTGCTTGGTATCGCCATGACTGAGAAACGCAGTCGAGAGAATATCGCCCTGCGAGGTGCGCGTCGGCAAACCAGTCGATGGCCCGACGCGCTGGATGTCCCAGATCACCGCCGGAATTTCCACGTAATACGCCAGGCCGGTGAACTCCGCCATCAACGAAATCCCCGGACCGGCGGTAGCCGTCATGGAACGCGCGCCCGCCCACGCCGCGCCAATCACCATGCCCACGGCGGCCAATTCATCTTCCGCTTGCACGATCGCAAAGGTCGCCTTGCCGTCCGGCCCGACGCGATGCTCTTTCATGTATTCAATCATCGTTTCGACCAGCGACGACGACGGCGTGATCGGATACCACGTCACCACCGTGCAACCGGCAAACATGCATCCCATGGCCGCCGCCGAGTTGCCGTCGACAATGATCTTTCCTGCCGTCTTATTCATGCGCTCAATGTAAAACGGATCGCGCTTGGTAAGATTCGCTGCCGCATAATCATGCCCAACCTTGGCCGCCGCCAGGTTCAGGTTCGCAGCTTTGAGCTTGGTGGCAAACTGTTTGCGGATCGCTTTCTCGACCTCCGTATAATCAATCTCCAGCAACTGCGCCGCCACGCCAACGTAAATCATGTTTTTGATCAGCTTGCGCAGCTTGGCATCCGCACCCACCGTCGCCGCCAGCTTGTCGAAGGGCACGGAGTAATAAATCAAATCGTTGCGGACTTTATCCAGGGCCAGCGGCTCGTCGTAGAGCACCGCCGAGCCTGCCGAGAGCGTCTTCACATCATCCTGCGCAGTCTCGGAATTCATCGCGATGAGTAGGTCGATTTCTTTCTTGCGCGCGATGTATCCATCTTTATTGGCGCGGATTGTGAACCAGGTTGGCAGCCCCGCGATATTCGAGGGAAACAGATTTTTTCCCGAAATGGGGACGCCCATCTGGAAGATACTGCGCAAAAGAACGGTGTTGGAACTTTGCGACCCTGAGCCATTCACGGTAGCAACCTGAATGCTCATGTCATTGACAATGCGCTTTTGCCCCAATTGACCGTGTGCTTCATGGGGCAGGATATCGGTGGTGGCCATCCCTGTGCCTTTCTGGTCTGAACCCAGCAAAACAATTAACCGGGCCAACCCCGGCGGCCCGGAAGTTAAGCGGAGGCGAGTAAAAACCTTTCAGTATACGCCCGATTATACGCGCCCGCTGGAGCACAGAGTGACATCGAACCGCAATGAGCGCAGAGCTGGTCGCGCCCCGGCAGGCAAAGAATTTGACAGACTCTTGACGCATCCATGACATGAGCCGAGCCAGAACAACCTACCTTCGTCTTGCGGTGGTTCCAGGTCAGCTCGCACACTCACCGACAATCATGTCTGAAAAGACTGGAGTCAAGATCATGACAAAAGACAACCTCCTCCCACCTGAGTCGGCGGAAGCAACCGACTCTCAATCCCGGGCTCTAAACAACGGCGTCCCTCGCCGCTCCTTCCTCAAGGGGATAGGCGTGGCGGGCGCAGCCCTGACCGGCGGGTCATTGCTGGCCGCTGCTTCTGAGGTCCGCCAGACCAAAGGCATCATCACCTCGGGTGACGTGGCGCTGCTGCGGTTCGTGGCCGCGGCTGAGCTTATCGAAACTGACTTGTGGCAGCAATATGCAGAATTGGGCGGTCTCACCCCTGGCCAAGCGCCCGTTGAGACCGCTCCGTTCACACCGATGAACAACTATCAGGCTGCCTTCATGAGCCTGGATCCTGACGGCCCGCAGTACATCACCAGCAACACCACAGACGAGCAAAGCCATGCAAACTTTCTGAATGCCTATCTGATCTCGATCGGTGCCGAACCCGTGGATCTGGACGCGTTCCGAACTTTGCCCAGCAGTCAGGCGACCGGCGCGCAGAACATCGGGCGGCTCACCAACCTGATGAACCTCACCGTGGACACAAGTTGGTATACCCGTTATCGCAGCAGCAAAAATCCAGACTTCGGCGCAACTTTTCCGCAAGCCCTCGACCTGGTTAACGTAACCGCCATTCCCCGCACCAATGCCGACTTCAAGCCGAAGAACCACGTGCAAGCGATTGCCAACACGGCCGCCTTCCACTTTGGAACGATTGAGCAAGGCGGCAGCACTCTCTACTCCGCCTTTGCGCAGAAGGCCACCAATTTGGAGGTTCTCCGAATTCTGGTTAGCATTGGGGGAGATGAAGTAGCCCACTTCCTCGAATGGGTGGATTTCGCGGGAAATGGCGTGCAGCCGCCCGTCGCTCCGTTTACCGATCCGGTCTCTGGGCTGACGTTCCCGAACTTCGATAAAACGTGGATCCCGGCGATCCAAACCAACCTGATCTTCCCCGTTCCCTGCGAATTCATCAGCCCAAATCTGCCGGTTTGCGCGGTGATTCGCCCTACCGATCCAACCGGAATTGCCGGCGGAGTGGTCGACTTCTTGACGGCGATGAACCTTTTCGACGGCCAATCTCCGGAGTTCTTTAAAACTCTTGCCACTCTGGCCAAGCAAGCGGATGCGGCGCAACGCGGCGTCTAAAACCCTTCACGACATGAGACGAACGGGCGCTGTGGCCTTCAATCGCAGCGCCCGCTTTCCACCATTTCACTGACGCTTCTCAACGGAATTGTCAGTTTGCGTTCAAGGAGCATTTATGTTCGAAGGACTATTTCAACCCATGCATCTGCTAATAATTTTCGGCATTGCGTTGCTCGTGTTCGGGCCGAAAAAGCTCCCGGAGCTCGGGAAAGGCATTGGAGACGGCATCCGCGGCTTCAAAACCGCTATCAAAGGCTCGGAAGAGCCGCCGGCAAAGAGCACGACAAAGAGCACGACGACCTGAGGAATCCGATCCATCCCTCGTCTGATTCGCGCGGGGCCCGGCCTTCCCTCTGATACAAGCATAAGGTGAGTGTCCCATCCTTCGCGCTTCCGGTGAATGGTGGGCGCCACTCTGCTAATACAACGGACACGCCAAAACCTGACGGTGAAAGACCTGCGAACGTCCGATTCGTCACTCCCGTCGCGAAGCGCGACGCCGCTTCGGTGATAATAGAACGATGGGGCAAACCTGCAGCGTGGCTCTGCTCGGCTTTGGCACCGTCGGCAGTTCTGTCGCGAAAATTCTGTGTGAGCGGTTAAACACTCACCTCCGCCTGACGCACATCCTCAATCGCAACATAGAGCGAAAAAAGGTCGGCTGGATTCCGAACGGCGTGCGCTGGACAGAGAACATCGACGACGTTCTATCCTCCGACGTAAATGTCGTGGTCGAGTTGATGGGAGGCGTCCAGCCCGCCGAAGACTGGATTCGGCGCACCCTCGCCGCGGGCAAATCGGTGGTCACTGCGAACAAGCAATTGATCGCTCGCTGCGGCCCTGAGTTGATCAACCTCGCGCGTCGGAACCAACAACAGATCCAGTTTGGCGCATCCGTGGCCGGAGGCGTGCCCGTAATTTCTGGATTGCAGGAAGGACTCGCCGGCGATGAATTGTTCAAAATTCGCGGCATTCTCAACGGCACCTGCAACTACATTCTCAGCCAGATCGAAGCCAATGGAAGTCCCTTCGCTGCGGCTTTGTGCGAGGCGCAGACACTAGGCTTCGCCGAAGCCGATCCTACGGAAGATATCGACGGACTCGACGCCCGCGCCAAGCTTGCCATCTTGGCGCGAGTTGGCCTCCACTGCAACGTCAAACTTGAAAGTATTGTGGCGCGATCGATTTCAGCAATTGATGCCGTCGACTTCGAATACGCGAAGCAACTCGGATGTACCATTCGCCAGATCTCATGGGCGGAGTTAAAAGAGGAGCAACTCTTTGCCGCAGTCCAGCCCGCGCTGGTCGAACTTACATCCCCTTTGGCGCGCGTGGAGGGCAGCCAAAATTTAGTCGTAGCGACCGGCAAGTATGGAGGAGAAACTGTTTTTGGAGGCCACGGAGCGGGCGGTCACCCGACAGCAGTCGCCGTAGTATCCGACATTCTAGCAATCGCTTCTTCCAAACAAGGCGCCATGTCGGCGGCGACGACGAGCCTCCCGACCAAACCAACCGAGATCACGCCCACTGTCACCGCCGACTTCACGGCCAAGCACTATCTCCGCTTTCTAGTAAAGGATCGTCCCGGCATCATCGCCAGTCTCGCCACCATTCTGTCCGAGTGCAACATCAACATCGACGCCGTCCTGCAAACACCAGGCTGCGCAAAATCGCACTTGCCCTTTCTGATTACTCTGGAGGAATGCAAGGCCTCGCTACTGGAACAGGCATTGCATCAAATCAACGCGCTCGATTTTATGGTGCAACCTTGTTTGCATCTGCCGATTCTGTAAACGATTTAGCGGGACACGTCATGCAAGGGAGTTGGCATCCCGCGCGCGGCGAGGGATCTGAAGTTTTGTCGGAGATCGTACAGGACTGCTCACTCTTACGCTTCAACCTGGAAGAACTGCGCCATATTGCGGAATTTTCTATAGCGAGTCTCGAGCAGTTCGCTCACCCCTAACTGCCTCACCGTCGCTAGATTTTGCTGCAGCGCCGCATCCAGCAATTCAGCTGCCTGCGCATGGTCCTTGTGCGCGCCTCCGGGTGGTTCGGGGATGATGCCATCGATGCAGCCGAGTTCGCTTAAATCTTTCGCGGTGATTTTCATCGCCTCCGCCGCCAAGTCCTTTTTGCTGGCGTCGCGCCACATGATCGACGCGCAGCCCTCCGGCGAAATCACTGAATAGACGGCGTTTTCCATCATGAGAACGCGATCCGCCACGGCAATCGCCAGCGCCCCGCCGCTGCCACCGACGCCAATCACCGTCGCGACGATCGGAACCTCCAGCCGCGCCATCTCCAGCAGGTTGCGCGCGATGGCTTCTCCTTGGCCGCGCTCCTCTGCGTGCAATCCAGGATAGGCGCCGTCGGTGTCGACAAAAGTAAAAATCGGACGCTTGAACTTCTCCGCAATCTTCATTACCCGTAGCGCCTTCCGATATCCTTCCGGATGGGGCATGCCGAAATTGCGGTAGACGCGCTGCTTGGCGTCGCGCGCCTTCTGCTGCCCGACGACAATCACTTCTTCACCGTGAAAGCGAGCCATCCCGCAAACAATGGCCGGATCGTCGCGAAAAGCGCGGTCGCCGCGAATCTCGCTCCAGTCTGTAAAAATGCGCTCGACATAATCGAGCGTGTAGGGCCGCTGTGGATGCCGCGCCAACTCCGTACGATCCCACGCGCTCTCCTGCGAAGCAATCTCCCGGCGCAGGTCGTCCACCCGGTCGTGCAGTTGCTGAATCTGCCGCAGCGTATCCGGTTTCTGCCCCTCTACCGCTTGTAGGCGCGTGATCTGCGCCTCGATTTTTTCCAGTTCCTGTTGCGCCTTCAATCCAGACTCCCTTTTGATGACGTTTCCGTTCTTGCGCGCGTGATACCGCTACACCATCGATAGCATAAATCCGTACGCCGTGCCCGCGACGGCGGCGTTTTGCTCGTTGTTGACCGCGGCACGGTCGAACTTTTCTGGCCGCGTTGTCTTCGCGCGTCTCAGCGGCCGCATTGATTTTCTTGCCCGATCAACTGATGACGCGAACACTACCGCGCCCACACAACTCTTCCACTCGGCCAAGAAAATTGCGATCCGGCATCACATTATAGCCTTCGGCTTCCATCACCACCATGAAATCGCCCTCGCGTTCCACGTCAAACAACACTTTCGCCTCGCCCTTTCGCTCGCGGCAAAGCGCGTAGAGCGCATCGACCGTGCCGTCCGTCGCGTTGTCGAGCGGAATGCGGATCCGCAAAGCCCTTGGCAATGGCACGCGCGCCTCGTCCAGCGGGATAATCTCATTCGCTGTGACTTTCGGATTCGCTCCTTCTTCGATGCGCACTCCGCCGCGAATCAGCACCGGAACTTCGAGCTTTACTTTCTCTGCGAGCTTTCTGTAGGCCTCGGGAAATACCAGCAACTCGACCTTGCCCGTCATATCTTCGAGCGAAGCCTGCGCCCACAACTCGCCCCGCCGTGACTTCGCCACCCGCAGCCCTGAAATCAATCCCGCAGTGCTGATGTTCTCGTCCTTGCCCGTGGACTTTTTCATCGAAGCAATATCTTCGGTGGAGAGCGCATTCAAGTCGGCCAGCTTTTCTTTGTACTTTTCCATCGGGTGCCCGGTAATGAAAAAGCCTAGAATTTCCTTCTCCGCCGCCAGCCGCGTATGTTCATCCCAGTCCGGCACGTTAGGAAGCGCTTCATTCGCCTGCTCGGCCGTCTCCTCCGCAAACACGCCAAACAGCCCGTGCTGTCCTGACTCCGCGTCGCGTTGCGCCTTTTGCGCGTGTTCGATCGCCGTATCCAAAGCCTTCATCAGCTGCGCCCGCCGGCCGAAACAATCCATCGCGCCGCTCTTAATCAACGATTCGAGCACGCGCTTGTTCAACAGACGCAGGTCGACTTCTTCGCAGAACTCAAAGAACGACTTGAAATATCGTCCCAGCTTTTTCCGCGCCGCTACAATCGACTCGATCGCGTTGCCGCCCACATTCTTCACCGCCGCCAGGCCGAACCGTATCGCTTGCCCGTGGGGCGTGAAAGTCGCATCACTCACGTTGATATCAGGAGGCTCAACCGCAATCCCCATCTCGCGGCATTCGTTGATGTACTTGACGACACTGTCGGTATCGCCGGTAATCGAGGTCAGCAGCGCCGCCATAAAATCCAGCGGATGATGCGTCTTCAAATACGCCGTGTGATAGGCCAACAGCGCATACGCGGCCGAGTGCGACTTATTAAATCCGTATCCGGCAAACTGCGCCATCAGATCGAAAATCTTTTCGATCTTTTTCGGCGGGAGGCCATTCTTCGTTGCGCCTTGCACAAAGCGCTCGCGCTGCGCCGCCATTTCTTCCGGTTTTTTCTTTCCCATCGCGCGGCGCAGCAGGTCAGCTTCTCCCAGGGAGTAGCCCGCGAGCTTGTTGGCTGCTTGCATGACCTGTTCCTGATAGACGAAGACGCCGAGCGTCTCCTCCAGGATCTCTTTCAATTCGGGCAATTCGTATTCGATTTTGCGGCGTCCGTGTTTGCGCTCGATGAAATCGTCGATCATCGCCATCGGGCCGGGACGATAGAGCGCGTTGAGCGCAGTCAGGTGTTCGATCGAGTTTGGCTGGTAACGCCGCAGCACATCCCGCATGCCGTGCGATTCAAACTGAAAAACGCCCGATGTCAATCCCCGATGGAACACTTTCTGATATGTTTCCTCGTCCTCCAGCGGGATCTCGTCGAGCGCGAGTTGCTGGCCTCGTTGGGCAATGAGCTTTAGCGTGTCGTCAAGGATGGTGAGCGTTGTCAGCCCGAGAAAATCCATCTTCAGCAAGCCCATCTTTTCGATGGCCACCATGTCGAAGGCGGTGACGATTTCGTCGTTCTTCGTCTTGTGGAGCGGAACTAACTCGATCAGGGGCCGCGGAGAAATCACCACCCCCGCCGCGTGTACGCCGGAATTGCGAACCAACCCTTCCAGCTTCAGCGCCGTGTCCAGCAACTGCCGTACCTGCGGATCCTTCTGATACGCCTCCTGCAAGGCCGCGGACTCCGTAAGCGCATCCTCGAGTTTGATATTGAGCGTGGTCGGCACCATTTTCGCGATGCGATCGACATCGCTATATGGCATGTCCATCGCGCGCCCAACATCTTTGATCGCAGCCTTGGCCGCCATCGTGCCGAACGTAATAATTTGGGCAACATTCTCCCGACCATATTTATGGGTGACATATTCAATCACTTCGCCACGCCGATTCATGCAGAAATCAATATCGATATCGGGCATGGAAATGCGTTCTGGGTTGAGAAATCGCTCGAACAACAGCTCATGCTGCAGAGGATCAATGTCCGTTATCCCCAGCGAATAGGCGACCGCGGAACCCGCCGCCGATCCCCGCCCCGGACCCACCGGAATACCCTGTTCGCGCGCATAGCGAATGAAATCCCAGACGATCAGAAAATATCCGGAAAATTTCATCTGCTGAATGATCGCGATCTCGCGTGCCAGCCGCTGCTCGTACTCGGCGAGCGAGTGCTTCAAACGCCCGTTCGTCGCCGCCGTGCGCAGATTCTCCATCCGGCGCGCGAATCCCTGTCGCGTAATGTGCTCGAAATAACTATCGAGAGTAAATCCGTCGGGAACATCAAAGTGCGGAAACGGGCTGGGAACCTTCTCCAGCCGCAGGTTGCAGCGCTCGGCAATATCCAGCGTGCGCGAAAGCACCACCGGAGAATCCTTGAACACGCGCATCATCTCGTCGCCGTTCTTGACGTAGAACTGCGTGCCCTCGAACTTCATCCGGTTGGTTTCTTGAATGGACTTTCCCGTTTGAATGCAGAGCATGACGTCCTGCGCGTGCGCATCGTCTTCGCAAAGATAGTGGCTGTCGTTGGTGGCAACCATCGGCAGCCCGATCTCCTTTTCCAGTCGGAACAAATCAGAGTGGATGCGGTGCTCCATCTCCAGTCCCTGATCCTGAATCTCGAGAAAGAAATTCTCTTTGCCGAAGAGATCGCGATAGAATCCGGCTGCCTCGCGCGCCGCGTCATACTTCCCTTCCGTCAGGCGCTCGGCCACTTCACCCTTCAGACATCCGGAAAGACCGATCAGTCCTCGCGAATGCTCGGCCAGAAACTTCTTGCTTACGCGCGGCTTGTAATAAAAGCCCTGCAACGACGCCTCCGACGTGATCTTCACCAGGTTGCGATAGCCCTCTTCGTTCTCGGCCAGCACCAGCAGATGGTTGTAAGTGTCGCCGTCGGGAGGAGTGCGCGTGATGACGTGATCGTCTTTCTTGCAGATGTAGAGCTCGCATCCGACAATCGGCTTGACTCCAGCCTTGTGCGCCGCGTTCACAAAATGAACTGCGCCAAAAATATTGCCGTGGTCGGTCATGGCCACCGCGGGCATGCCGAGTTCGCTAACGCGGTCGACCAGCTTCTCGACGTCGCAAGCGCCGTCGAGCAAAGAATAATCACTATGCAGATGCAGATGAACGAATTGATTTTTGCTCATGAAGGCAGCACTGAGCCGTTAGCTCCTGGCTTTTAGCTCGTAGCGGATCAATTTATTCTAACGGCTGGAAGGATTCACGCAATGCCTGAAAGTGGTGCAGTTTGGTTCAGCGCACGATCTGAATCGAGAGCGATGGCTCGGGCACCTGAAAATCAACACCGCGCTCGTCATTCTTTTTGATGGTCGCATCGAGATCAAGCTGCGCCAGCGGAATTTTCTTCGAGGCTTGATCGTTGAACACCCAGAGCGTTCCACCGGCGATGGCGTAGTTATGGACTTCCTCAACATGCTGATCGCGGAAGACCAGGGCAGTCGCCGGTTCCAGATCTGACTTCGGATGATTGCGCGCTTCGACATCGGCTTGGAGCCGATCGATCTTTCCGTTCAGCGTCTGCACATCGCGCTGCAATCCGCTATTCGCAGCGTAGGGACCGGGATAAGCCTGGGCGCGATAAAAGCCGGCGTAAGAATCCTGATCATCGCTTGTATCCTGGGCGCCGTCCTGCGAATCGTAGGCGAGCGGATCATCCCACCAATCGCAATATCCATAGGGATAGCATCCCGCGTATCCATAATACGGATAGAAGCCGCGCCGTCCGTTGACGCCGCGATTGAAGAAGCGATTTCCTATTCGGACCCGATCGCCTGATCCGTGAGCAAACCCGCCGCCATGAAAAGCACGAGAAGAGGAAGCAGAAGCAAAGGAATGGGAAGCAGAACCACCATGCGAGGCGAAATGAGCACCCCCACCGCCCCCACCGTGCCGTTGCGCCAATGCGGGCAACGAAATCAAGATAAGGCCAAACGCCGCGATGGACCACCAGCGCCGCATGACCACATTATAGCGCGGATCCCAGCCCGGATTTTAACGCAAATCGCGCAGACCGCCGACCCGACTTTATTTTCCCTTTTTCTTGCCCTTCTGCTTCTGTTTGCGGGCAGCTTTTACCTTGGGTTTAGCCGCTGCTTTCGGGGGTTTGGCCGGTTGCGCAGTCTTTTTCACTGCTGGAGCCTTGCTGGCCGGTGCCGGAGCAGCAGGCTTCGCGGCCGCTTCTGGTTTCTCCGCAACCGCCGCTTTTGTTCCAGCCTTGCCTGTTGGAGGGGCTAACGCCTGCGCCGGAGCAGTCGCGCCCGCCGCAGCTCTTCCCTTCCCCTTCTTGCCCGCCTTACCTGTTTCGACCGGCGGAACTCCCGCTGCTGCGGCAGCCTTAGCTCCCCGTCCACGCTTCGCTGGAGGCGGCGGTGGTGGCGGAGGCGGTGGTGGCGCAAGCGGCTTCAAATATTTCAGCGTCTCCGTCCGCGAACGCAGCTTGCCATCCAGCAACAGCAAGAATACGTCGTTCGCAATCTTCGGATACTCGGGCATCTCTGGAGTGATGCGCAACTCGATCATTTCTGGCAACGGAATCTTCTGCTTCACTTGCCGCCACTTGGTAAAGAAATTCTTGATCTTCTGCGCCACTGCCTGCTGCCGCGCGGTGATCGCCAAAAACAAAATCATCTCCGGACGCGCCGACGACAACAGTTGCCACGTCCGCGATGGCGTGGCCGCTTCTTTACCGGTCAAACGCTTCGCCAAGGTATGCGCGTTCGCGTCCAGATCCTTCCACGCCTCAACCAGGTCTTTACGCGGAATCGCCCGCCGCAAATCAGAGATATCTTTATCGGCCAGCCGCTCAGTAAGAAAATGCAGCACCGCCGGCGCAACCTCGGGCGTGTAGCCGAGCTCGTTCATCTGCTGCCGCGTCTTCATCAGCGCGCCCAAGCCGGCCGTGTCCACCTTGGCCGTGCTCCAGTGCGGATTCAACACCTTCAGCCATCCCTCTTTTTCGTATGCCTTCAGAACTCCGAGCGCGTCATCCTCGTAGGCCAACTGCTCGATCTCATATCCAATGCTCGAGCTGCGTATGTATTCGATGTAATTATTTTCTTTGCCCGATTCGTAGCGCGCCTGCGTCCGCTCCTCGAGCGGCCAATGGAAGCGTGTGGTAAAACGGGTAGCGCGAATCATCCGCGACGGATCTTCGAGGAACGCGTAGTTGTGTAACACGCGTATAACTTTGGCCTCGA
>Ga0209008_1000387_pt1 | contig 15892 bp, 12 predicted proteins | sample JacPin_JW_Ref_O3_FD_187963 | JGI IMG/M metagenome (GOLD analysis project Ga0209008, IMG submission 187963) | Forest soil microbial communities from Algoma, Ontario, Canada - Jack Pine, Ontario site 1_JW_Ref_O3 (SPAdes) (version 2) | ecosystem: Environmental > Terrestrial > Soil > Boreal...
AGAATTTTTGCGTAGGCTTGAGTGCGAAAGTATCAGGCTCCCTCGATCGAAACCGTCTTGATGTTCATGAACTCGCGAATTCCAAAGACTGCCAGCTCTCGTCCGTGACCCGATCGCTTCACTCCTCCGAACGGAAGCCGTGGATCCGAAGCCACCATGCGATTGATGAATACCATTCCAGATTCGAGGCCATTGATGAATTTCTCGCGCTCCGCGCTGTCGTTGGTCCAAGCACTAGCGCCCAACCCGAACGGGCTTGCATTCGCGATGCGAATGGCGTCGTCCACGTTCTTCGCGCGGAATAGCGAGGCAACAGGTCCGAACAATTCGCCACAAGCCGCGGGCGACCCCTCGGGAATGTTGGTCAACACCGTCGGCAGGTAATAGTTCCCCGGCTGGCTGATGCGTTTCCCTCCGGTTAGCAATCGCGCACCTGCTTGAATTGTTTTCTGCACGTCGGCATCGAGTTCTTTCAATCCATCAGCGGTGGCCAAGGGGCCCACATCAGTCGATTCGTCAAATGGATCTCCGACTTTCAACGATTCCATTTTCTTTACGAACATCCTCTCAAATTCATCCGCGATTTCTTCGGCGACAATGAATCTCTTCGCGGCGATGCATGATTGACCGTTATTCAGCACCCGCGCCTTCACGCCGACCGCCACCGCCTGCTCTAGATTCGCGCTTTTCATCACAATAAACGGATCGCTTCCACCCAGCTCCAGAACCACTTTCTTGATGTCCGTCGCAGCCGCAATTCCCACCTGCACTCCAGCGCCTTCGCTACCGGTCAGCGTCGCGGCTTTCACCCTGGGATCGGCCAGAATCTTCGCCACCTTGCTCGAACCAATCAGCAAAGTCTGAAAAACGCCTTCTGCAAATCCTGCCCGGCGCAGCACATCTTCGATAAGCAGCGCTGATTGCGGCACGTTGGACGCATGTTTCAATAAGCCGACATTCCCAGCCATCAACGACGGCCCGATAAAACGGAAAACTTGCCAGAAGGGATAATTCCAAGGCATCACCGCCAAAATGGGACCCAAAGGAAGGTACCGCACGAAACTTTTGCTGCCCGGAACATCCGCCGGTTCGTCCGCCAGGAATGTTTCGGCATTCTCCGCGTAATATCTGCAGACCCACGCGCATTTCGCCGCTTCATCCACGGCGGAGCGATACGTCTTGCCCATCTCGGTTGTCATCACGCGCCCAAGTTTCTCTTTGTCGGTCTCGAGTATCTCGGCGGCCTTGACCATCCGCGTGGCGCGATCGGCAAAGCTCATCTTTCGAAATTCCGCAAAGGCGCGAACCGCAAGCTGCAGCTTCTGTTCCAGCTGTACATCCGAAAGCTCGTCAAATTTCTTCAGCGTTTCGCCGGTCGCAGGATTAATCGTCGCAATTGCCATTAGTCGCCCCTCTCGGTTTCCGATTGGACAGAGCCAAAAGCGCCGAATCGATTATCACAGTCGGAGCGCAAAAACCCAAAGACCTGTAACCGTGAAGCCGAGGATAAACTGGCGAAAGGTAAATGGTCTAGCCACAATCGCGGCGCCGTCGTATTGGCCATTTCGAGCCGCAATCGCCGCCTACGTTAAATGCGCCGAGTGCACCGAACCAAAACCATTTGACGCCTGTTCCCATTCACATCGCGGCGATAGAATCGAGAACCGCCGGAGGTCTGTCGCCGTGGACTCAAAAGCCGGAGCGAAAGAGCGATTTCGCGAAGTAGAGAAAACGATCCTCGATCTAAGCCATCGGATTCACGCGCACCCAGAGCTCGGATTCGAGGAAGAAAACGCCAGCCGGTGGCTTGCTGAAGCACTCGACGCAGCTGGATTTGAAGTTGAGCGTGGCGTCTGCGACTTGCCGACGGCTTTCACTGCACGTGCCGGCCACGGCCCACTGCACGTCGCCATTTGCGCCGAATATGATTCTCTGCCCGGAATCGGCCACGCCTGCGGCCACAATATGATCGCCGCAATGGCCATCGGCGCAGGCATCGCCGCTGCCAAGGCCGCAGATGAAGTCGGCTTGACCATTCACGTGATCGGCACTCCCGCAGAAGAAGTTGGCAACGCCAGCGGCAAAGTACTAATGCTAGAGCGTGGCGCCTTCGCCGGGATCCACGCGGCCATGATGGTGCATCCAGCACCAGTGGAAATGATCGAAGCGCATCTTATCGCCGCGTCCATGTTCGATGTGCATTACACCGGCAAAGAAGCGCACGCATCAGCATTTCCAGAACTCGGAATCAACGCCGCCGATGCACTAACCGTCGCGCAAATTTCCATCGGCCTGCTTCGTCAGCATCTTCGGCCAACGGATCGCGTGCACGGCTTCACTACTCGCGGCGGCGAAGCGCCGAATGTGATTCCGGCACACACGTCCGCCCGCTACATCGTCCGCGCAGAAAATATTGACGAGCTGAAAGATGTTCGCTCCAAGGTGTACCGCTGCTTCGAGGCAGGCGCCGTAGCCACCGGCTCGAAGCTTGAAATTCGCGGCGGCGACAAACCGTACGCGGACGTGCGCTTCGATCACGAAATCAGTCAAGTCTATAAGCGCAACGCGGAAGCTCTGGGCCGCGTGTTCGCGCCACTCAGCCCGATGATGGCGCGGCTCGCCGCTTCCACCGACATGGGAAACGTCTCCCAGGTAATTCCCTCGATTCATCCCATGATCGGAATTAATTCTCTGCCGGCCGCAAATCATCAGCCGGAATTCACCGCCCACTGCATCACCGAAATTGCCGACAAAGCAGTCCTCGATGGCGCACTCGCCATGGCCTGGACCACTATCGATCTAGCCCAGCAGCCCGCGCTCAGAGACCGACTCGCGCGCCAGAATCCATAGCGCCGTCGTTCCCGAATAGTAGGAGCGTTCCATTCCCAAGATCTTCCGCAGAGTTAGCTTGAGCAAACGTTTAAACCGTGCATTACTATTTCGAAGTCCTTGGCGATACTTATGACCCTGAGTTCGATCTCATCAGTTGACGCGAAAGCACTCGTAGCTGCGCTCGCGGATCTCGAAACGATCCTTGGCACGCGAGCCACCACGTCCGAAGTTCAACGTGAGCATCACAGCCACGGCGAGTCCTACCATGTGCACGCGCTGCCAGATATTGTCTGCTTTCCGCGAAGCACCGATGAGGTGAGCGAAATCGTTAAAATCAGCACTCGCCACCAAATTCCCGTGATTCCATTCGGAGCGGGTACTTCAGTCGAAGGACACGTCAATGCTCTGCGCGGCGGCATCACCATCGATCTTCGCGAAATGAATAAGGTGCTGCGCGTGAGCGTCGAGGACTGTGACGCCACTGTCGAGGCAGGCGTCACTCGCATGCAGCTCGTCAAAGCTCTGAATAATACCGGACTCACATTCTTCGTCGACCCCGGCGCCGACGCCACCATTGGCGGAATGGCCAGCACTCGAGCCTCCGGTACCACCGCCGTGCGCTACGGCACCATGAGCGAAAATGTTCTGGCGCTAACCGTAGTACTTGCAGATGGCCGCGTGATTCATACCGGCACTCGCGCCCGCAAATCCTCCGCGGGCTACGATCTCACTCACCTCTTCGTGGGCGCGGAGGGAACACTTGGAGTCCTCACCGAAGTTACTCTTCGTCTGCATCCCTTGCCGGAAGCAGTATCCGTCGCAGTCTGCTCGTTCGAGACCATTCGCGGCGCAGTCGAAACCGTCATCGAGGCCATTCAGTTGGGCACAAGCCTGGCGCGCGTGGAATTTCTCGATGATCAACAAGTCGAGGCCATCAACCGCTATTCGAAAATCGATCTCGCCGTGCTTCCTACTTTGTTTTTCGAATTTCACGGCATGAATGGCCGCGATGTTCAGGAGCAAGCGGAGCTCATCCAGTCTCTCGCCGGGGAACATGGCGGCCACGGCTTCAAATGGAAAACGAATCTCGAAGATATGGAGCAACTTTGGAGCGCGCGCCATAACGCCTACTTTGCATCCCGCGCTCTGCGTCCCGGCTCCGAAGTTCTCTCCACGGATGTTTGCGTCCCGATTTCGCGACTCGCCGAATGTATAACCGAAACAAAAAGCGATCTCGCCAATTTTTCGTTCCCCGCTACGATTGTTGGCCACGTAGGCGATGGAAATTTTCACGTCCTCTGCGTGATCGATCCCAAGAATAAAACCGAACTCGAAGAGGCCGCTCGTTTTTCAGAGCGGATCGTTCAGCGCGCTCTGCGGATGTCTGGCACCTGCACCGGCGAACACGGCATCGGCTACGGAAAAATGAAGTACCTGCAAGACGAACATGGCGACGCGGTGGAACTCATGCGAACCATCAAACGAGCCTTGGATCCAGACAATCGAATGAATCCAGGCAAAGTCGTCGATATCGGCTAGCACGGCTACTGAACTTGTCGGACGCCCGCGATCTCCGGGGCCGCATTGGAAACCGCAGCGCGGTAATCCTTCCCCAAAAAACCGGCCAGCGTCGCAGCGATTTGCGCTTGCGTCACCGGCGCAATATTTGTCCGCTCTCCCAGCGTCGGCGTATCGGGCCCCATAATTGCAATCCAGATGTTTTCCGAGCCCTTCTGCTCCACTCCGTGCTCTTTCCATTCCACCAGACCGCTGCCACGCCCATGATCCGTCGTTATGATGAAAGTTGTCTGCCCGCGATACTGCGGCATCGCCTGCATCGTGTTCCAAAGCTGTTCGACGAACTGATCGAACTGGTGCGCACTTTCCAGAACCAAATCATAACGTCCGGCATGTGCCCAATTGTCGGTCTCTCCATAACCAACAAACAAAACACGTGGCCGTCCAACCTCGATGAAATCGAGCAACGGCACCTGCAAGAACGAATCATAAACGTCTTCGTCGTCCAAGCGCGTCGTCGTCCGGTAAAGCGTCTCCAGCAAAGCGTCCCGCGGTGACACCTTCGCGGGACGACGTGGCAGATTCCAGCCGCACTGCAATATCAAATTGCTGCGTTTTTCGTTGAAGATGTCCGCAAAAGTGCTCCACGTGGCGTACGCCGCCACGCGTCCTTTAAATTCAGGGAAATCGTTCAACCATTCGAAAACCGTGCGATTCGGGTTCAGCCCAAACTCGTTGCTGTCGATCCGCGCGTCGGGAAAGCCGGTCAGCATCTCGTTATACCCAGGATAAGAAAATGCCAGCCCATTGGTGACGCGCGCGATACTGTCCTTCTCCTGATTCCCGAAAATCTGCCCTAGCTTGGCCACCGTACCCCACAAAAACGGCAGCAAAGCAGAGCGTCGCTCGATCGCGTCCTCTCGCCAGAATTTTCTGGCCAACGGGCCCGGATCGGCCCAGATTCCGCCGTGCTCTGAATTCATCAAGCTGCGATCCGCCCCGCTGAACACTTCTTGCCAGCGAAATCCGTCGGTCACGATCAGCACCACGTTTCGCGTCTTGCCCACCGGCGTCACCGCCCCGGTAGCAATCGCCGCGCAAGCAATCAAAAAAAAGAAAATCACCCGCAGAATCTTGTTCACAATCATTCCTCTCGCAAAGCGGCTATTTCTCGAGACGACGTCGCCAACGCCGGAAACTGTTTCACAACTAGAACAATTCGTGTGCAATCTAACGGCCTTTGCCAGGAATCAACAACCGTGCGGTCATCGAACTTGCGACCGCAAGGCCCGAGCAGATCAACATGATCGTCCGAAATCCAAACACGAACGCATGGGAAATTGCCGCTCCGATCAATTTTTTCGTGCCAACATCCAGGCCCGGGGGCAAATCCATGCCGGCCAGCTTGATCTCATTCAATCGAACGTACTGGAGAATGCCGGACTGGAGCTCTCCGCCCGCAAGACTGCGATTCAAGTTCGAACTAAATAATTTCACCATCACGATTCCGAGGACGGCTATGGCAAGCACTCCCGCAATTCGCGCCACTGCATTATTTATTCCCGAGGCCGTGCCGGCACGCTCCTGATCTACGGAACTCATCACGACTGTGGTGAGAGGGGCGACGCTAATGGCAAATCCGAAACCAAGCACAACGAACGCGGGGAAAAATCCTTTCCAATAACTCACTCCCACGCCGGGCAGCGCGAAGAGGCCAAATCCTATCGCCGCAATCAGCGGTCCTATCACAAGCGGGACTTTCGCCCCGTAACGGGCCACCAATCCTCCGGACCACCTCGAAAGAAAAAACATCAACAAAATTAGCGGTAGCGCGGCCGCCCCGGTCGCAGTCGTCGAATATTCCTGCACTTGGATCAAATTCAACGGAAACAAGAAAAAGAAAATCCCCATAGCGGAATAGAGAAACAGGGTGAGCAGGTTCGCCCCGCTGAAACTGCGCGAGCGAAACAAAGTCAGCGGAACCATGGGCGATTTTGCCCTGATCTCAACGAAGGCGAACCCAATCAGGCCGGCGAAGCCGCCAATGAGCGGCCCGAAAACCAGAGGATCGCCCCAACCGTGGCCGGTGGATTCGATAAGCGCATAGACTACGCCGGCTAATCCGAGAGTCGCGATCGCTGCGCCCAGCCAATCCACATTCCCGGCCGAAGCGTTGCGGCTTTCCGGAATATGCCGAAGCGAAACCACGATCACCACCGCCGCGATCGGAATGTTAATGAAGAAAGCCCAGCGCCACGAGGCATGCTCGATGAGCCAGCCTCCGAGAACCGGTCCCACCGCGGTCGTGATCGCCGTGAACCCGGACCACGTGCCGATCGCCTGTCCGCGCGTCTTTTCCTCGAAATTCGCGCTAATGATCGACAGGCTTCCGGGAACCAGAAACGCAGCTCCTATCCCCTGCGCGCATCGTGCAATCACCAACTGCTGAATCGTCGCCGCAAATCCGCACGCGATTGAGGTCACCGCGAATATTCCCACGCCAATTAGAAACAGCAATCGGCGCCCAAACATGTCGCCGAGCGACCCACCCACCAAAATCAAAGCGCCAAGGAATAATCCGTACGACTCGACCACCCATTGCACTCCGACCACGGTCGCGTGCAGGTCCGCTTGAAGCGCGGGCAAAGCCACATTGACCACCGTGCTGTCGATGAAGGCCATGCTGGAACCAAGAATCGTAGCCGCAAGGATCCAGCGCCCAGCTTGCACCGAGCAAGGAACGGCTGGCTTCATCGACTGGATTATGGCGTGGTCGCATGGAGGAATCATGAAGGTCGTGGCAGGATTCTAATGCGGACGGGGTAACTTCACCGCGCATTTGTAGCAGTCATCCCGCGATGCAGAGTCACCGCGTTGCGCCGAACTCCAAATAATCGGCTCGGCCGTGCAGCCGTAGCGGCGGCCTTCAGCCCGGCATCTTGCGCCGGACCCCAAATATCCGGCGAATCCTAATTCTCAAGAAACTTAACCAGCGCCTCGGTAGTCTCTTTGGGTTTCTCTTCCATCACCCAATGCCCGGAATTTTTCAATACGATCACTGTCGCACCAGTCGCTACCAGCTTAGCCTGCTGCCCGAGCGCCTCGCCCAATGACTTGTCGCCGCCAATCGTGAGCAGCGGCATGGTGAGTTTAGTCTTGGAAAGCTCAGCGAAATCCTTGGCCGCTTGCTGGAATGAAACAAAATAAGCCCACGAAGCGCGCATGCGCCCAGGCCGTGCGTAAGCCGCCGTATACGCGACGCGATCCGCTTCCGGAATCGAGTGCGTCTTGCCGGCCGCTAGATCATTCCAGAAATATTCAAAGTAGATTCGTTCGCGCCCTTTCACTAAAGCTTCCGGTGTCGGCCCGTTGAAGCGGAAATGCCAAATATTGGGATCGTTGTAGATCGCCTGCCAACCGTCAACGCCTGGAAGAAAAGCATCCATCAGCACAAGCTTCGTTACTTCCGACGGAAATTGCGCCGCGTATGCATAGGCCACCATGAGCCCGATGTCGTGTCCCACGATTTCCGCTTTCTGCACGCCGAGCGACTTCGAAAGATCATGAATGCGGATTGCGGCGTTCTTCATATCGAGGCCGTTGGTGGGAACATCCGAGTCGCCGATTCCGGGCAGGTCAGGCGCGATCACCGTGAAGCGCTCGGCCAGCACCGGCATGATCGGCCTCCACATGCGCGAGGTCTCCGCAAATCCATGCAAGAGGATCACCGCCGGACCGTGCCCCGCAGTTAAGTAATGGATCTTCTCCCCATCGATCTCCACCGAACGCGACGCGATCGTTTCGCTTTTAGCTTGCGCGTGAGCTCGTGGCGGCAATGCAAACGCGAAAGATATCGCGCCGAATACACCTGCAGCGACTAGACGATTCAAAGCGCGATTCATATATTCTCCTGATTTGTTTCTCAGCAACGATTTACCGATGCTTGATGAACTCGCCGGTTTGCAAGTCGTCCATTGCCTGGCGTATCTGCTCCTGCGTGTTCATCACGATAGGACCATACCACGCCACCGGCTCCTCGATCGGCTTGCCCGATACCAGCAGGAAGCGAATCCCTTCATCGCCGGCCTGAACGTTGATTTCATCACCGCGATCGAAAAGCACCAGCGAATGGTTACTCACGTCGTAAACCGCCGCGGCATTAGGACCTGCTCCCGACTCGGTGAGAACCGCTTGCGGCCCCGAAGAATCGCGGAACGTCCCCGAGCCCGCGAACACATAGGCGAATGCATTGCGTTGGGTTTCAATCTTCAGCCGCTTCCGCTGGCCCGGCGCCACGGAAACATCGAGATAACTCGGATCAGCGGCCACGCCTTCCACCGGCCCCTTCTTGCCCCAAAAATCTCCGCAAATAACCCGAACGCGAGTGCCGTCATCATCGGTGACTTCGGGAATCTCGCGCGCAGGAATATCCTGATAACGCGGGTCCGTCATCTTCAACGACGCAGGCAAATTCGCCCACAACTGAAACCCGTGCATGCGTCCGTTCGGATCGCCCTTGGGCATTTCTTGATGAAGGATTCCGCTACCGGCAGTCATCCACTGCACATCACCCGCCGTCATTTTGCCTTTATTGCCGAGACTATCGCCGTGTTCCACGGAACCAGCAAGCACGTAAGTAATAGTCTCGATGCCGCGATGTGGATGCCACGGAAATCCTGCGATGTAATCTTCCGGATTTTCATTGCGGAAATCGTCGAGCAACAAAAACGGATCGAAATCCTTGGTTTTCCCGAAGCCAAATGCCCGCTGCAGTTTCACGCCGGCACCTTCGAGAGTCGGCTGCGTCTGCAAAATCTTTTTAACCGGTCGGAGTGACATAACATTCCCTCTCGATCGCCAGAAAACGCGCGGCCACCGTCCACGTCACACACGCGCGCTTGCGATGCAAATAATTTAAGCCTTCACAAATTGAACGTCGAGCGTAAGAGTCACTTCATCGCCTATCAGAAAGCCGCCCGTCTCGAGAGGTGCGTTATAGACCAGGTCAAATTCTTTGCGGCTGATCTTGGTCGTTCCCGATGCACCCAGACGCGTATTTCCCCACGGATCTTTTCCCGGCGGCGTCGGACCTTCCACAGTAAATACAACATTGCGCGTGACGCCATGAATCGTAAGGTCGCCCCGTACGCCAAGTTCTCCCTCGCCCGTGCGGGCAATCCCCGTAGATTTGAAAGTCATCGTTGGGTACTTTTCCACGTCCAGGAAATCGGCGCTCTTCAGATGCGTATCGCGCTGCGGGTCGCGAGTGGTGATAGAGGCGGTGTCAATGTCGGCCTCCACTTGCGATTTCGTTATGTCCGACTCGTCCAGCGTGAGCGTGCCCTTGATCGTGCTGAATTGGCCCTTCACGTTGGAGATCATCATGTGTTTCACTTTGAACTCGGCTACGGAATGTACCGGATCGATGCTCCATGTAGAAGTTGCGGCTTTCGGCGTTGCAAGTGTGCTCATCTCAGTCTCCTCTCGATTTTTGCTTCGTTCCTTGGCATTGGATGCTGCCCGCCGATACTCGTTGCAACAAATAATTTGCTTAAAAACTTAGTCAACACGGCTGCGCGCCACGCTCAGTAATTCCGCCAAGGCTCGCAACCGGTTTTGGCCCAGGTGTCCCAGTTGCTTGCGGTGAGCAGCGCGGACAGGCTCGTCCAGGCCGGCGAGCAACTTCAAACCCGGCGGCGCGATTCGTACCGTCACCGTCCGCCGGTCTTTGGTTTCGCGGCAGCGCGAGATCAGCCCCCGCTTTTCGAGCCGATCGAGCAAGCGCGTAACATCCGGGTCGCGCGTAATCATCCGGCTGGCAATTTCGCCGCAAGCCAGTCCTTCGGGCGCCCCGCGCAAGATGCGCAGCACATTGTATTGCGTCCCCGAGAGATCGTCGCCTTTCAGAACCTGCAGCAAACCGCGAGACAGCACGTCCGTAGTGCGCAACAGGTCAAGCAACGCGGCCTCCTCCGGACAGGCTGCATTTTGCGTCTTCCGTGACCGGATAGCTTTCTTCGTGGCCGCCTCGGTTTAGCGCGTTTTTAGCGAACTCATAACTTGCGCCAGCAGCATCCACAATAGTCGTTATAACGACTATTGTCAAGACACATTTACCGACAAGTTCGGGACGCCCGGCGCGCGGCTTGGCAGCGCATCGGTTTTCGGGTTACAACGAGCTGCAGGACTATTCACAAGTGGATTTGCGGCAAAGCGCCGCCAGCAACAGTTAATTAATTTCCATAACGGAGGCGATAAATGAAAGAGCGCCACAAGTCACAAAGCTTGGGTTTCCGCGGCGTCGCCATGATTGCCACGGCGATGGGAGCGGTCGCCGTAGGAGCGTTCGCCATCGGCGCCCTGGCCATCGGACGATTGGCGATTCGCCGTGTAGTGATCGACAACGCCAAGTTCAAAACTCTTGAGATCGAGGAACTGACCGTAACCCGGCTTCGCGCCGCCGAAGTTACAGTGACCGACTCTCTCGATCTACCAGCGAGCGCCCCGGCGCGCAAAAGCTTGCAGTAAAAGCGCCCACAAAAGTGGCGATATAAATAGAAACGGCCGCATCGCTCCGAGCTCCCCTGCCGGCGGGATATATTTGGCACGGAAGTGCGAGCCGACGCATCCACTAGGTATTGTGCTGCCCGGCAAAATGCTAGAATTCGTCGCGCATCCGCGCATGGGACTCGTGGTGCTCGAGAATTTGAATTTTGCTTTCAATTTAAAGGAGAAATGAAATGGCTGAGCCCAAATCCGACGCAAACGAAATTGAAGTTTCCCGCGACCGCCTCGCGGAGCTTTTGAACGAAGACCTTTCCCGCGAATACCAAGCCATCATCGCTTACGTGGTCTATTCCCAAGTGCTCAGCGGCGCGCAATATATGGACATTGCCGCACAACTAGAAATCCACGCCAAGCAAGAGCTTGATCACGCGCTGATTCTCTCGCGGCAGATCGACTATCTCGGCAAAATGCCGGTGGTCACGCCCAAGCCGGTGCGCACGTCGAAAAATGCGAAAGACATGCTGCGCTTCGATCTCGATAATGAAAATGAGACCATTCGCAATTACCGCGATCGCATTCCGCAATGCGAAGCGCTCGGCGAATACGCCATGGCCGAACAGATCCGCCAGATCCTCATGCAGGAACAAGACCATCAAATCGATTTGGCGACCGCACTCGGCGAAGAAGTTCCGGATCTGGGCGGCGGCGGACCCAAAGCACGCAAGCTCCACAAGCGCCGCTAACGCTCCTCTTCCTTCAATCGGCGGGCGAATTCTGGGCGGCGGAGGTTGGGCAACGACATTAATCGTCGTGTGATTCCGTGCGCCCATGCCCGCCCACGGCGCGGCCGGGACGAGCCCACCCCGGCGCCGACCATTTTCGTTTCTAAGGTCTTCGCGGTATTCGGCTGCCTCGCCCGACATGGCAAACTTCGTCTCCCGTAAAGAGCCGCATGGAACAGGCGAACAATGTGATGGAACCGACGACAACCAGCGAACTTACAGGAATTGCGGCTCAGGCGGGCAAGCCTTATCCGCGCGGCGCGACGTGGGATGGCGCCGGAACTAACTTCGCGATTTTTTCCGCGAATGCAACGCGCGTGGAGCTGTGCCTTTTCGACGAAACCGGCGAGCACGAACTGAAGCGTGTCGACCTCCCTGAATACACCGACGAAATTTGGCATGGATATCTTTCCGGCATAGGTCCCGGCACGGTCTATGGTTACCGAGTCCACGGGCCTTACGCTCCCGATGAAGGCCATCGCTTTAATCCCAATAAGCTTCTGCTCGATCCGTATGCGCGCTCCCACGCGGGCCAATTGAAATGGGACGACGCCTGCTTTGGCTACACCATCGGCGCCGAGAATGCCGATCTATCTTTCGACAAGCGCGACAGCGCTCCCTTCGTTCCCAAATGCCTGGTCGTCGATACGAGTTTCCGATGGCGAGTCGACACGCGGCGCCGCCCGGTTCCATGGGACAGAACGGTTATTTATGAATTGCACGTCCGCGGATACACGCATTCCCTTCGCAGCGTTCCTCGAAAACGCCGCGGTACATTCTCAGGATTGTCGAGCCGCGAAGTGATCGCTTACATCAAGTCGCTAGGCGTCACTTCGATCGAACTGATGCCGGTATACGCGTTCGTGAACGACCGCCACTTGCTCGAAAAACACCTGACGAATTATTGGGGCTACAACACCTTAGGCTTCTTCGCGCCCGATCCGCGTTACGCGGCCGAACCCAATCGCGCGTTGCATGAATTCAAGGAAATGACCGCGCGTTATCACGATGCCGGCATCGAAGTAATTTTGGACGTTGTTTACAATCACACCGCGGAAGGTAACGAACTCGGGCCAACGCTCTCGTTCAAGGGAATCGATAATGCCAGCTACTACCGCCTAATTCCCGATTCCAAGCGGCACTATGTAAATGATACTGGCACGGGGAACACTCTGAACCTCTCGCATCCTCGCGTGATTCAGATGGTGACCGACAGCCTGCGCTATTGGGTGGAAGAAACTCAAGTGGATGGATTTCGATTCGATCTCGGCACAATTTTGGCGCGCGAACCAAACGGCTTCGACACGCAAAGCGGCTTTCTCAAAGCCTGCAGCCAGGATCCAGTTCTCGGCACCGTCAAGCTAATCGCGGAACCGTGGGATTGCGGCCCAAGCGGATATCAGGTGGGCGCATTCCCGCCAGGCTGGGCCGAGTGGAACGATAAATTTCGCGACACCGTGCGCGATTTTTGGAAGGGGAACTCGACTCCAGCGGCGCTGGCACCGCGACTGTGCGCATCCGGAGACGTTTTCGATAAGCGCGGACGCAAGCCGTGGTCGTCGGTGAATTTTGTGACCGCGCATGACGGCTTTACGCTCGCGGACTTGGTTTCGCACAACGAAAAACATAACGAAGCAAACGGCGAAGACAATAAAGACGGCACTTCCGAGAATCGGTCATTTAATTATGGCGCGGAAGGTCCAACGGACGATTTGAAAATCCAGGAACTGCGCCTGCGGCAGATGCGCAATATGCTGGCGACCCTTTTGCTATCGCAAGGAACACCGATGTTGTTGGCTGGCGACGAATTTGGCCGCACGCAGCGCGGCAACAACAACGCTTACAGCCAGGATAACGAAACGAGCTGGGTGGACTGGAGTCTGACAACTCGCAACGCACCGCTGATCGAGTTTGTGCGGCGGCTTACGGTCCTTCGCGAGACGTATCCGGTGCTGAGAAAAACCAGATTCCTCAGCGGCGAGCGCAATGATGCCGTTGGCGTTCGTGATGTCACTTGGATCGTGCCAAGTGGCGCTGAGATGATCGAGCAAGACTGGAAAAACGCCGGCAATCACTGCTTCGGCATGATGATCGACGGGCGTTCGCGCCCAATGCCGGCGGAAATCAAGAATTGGGACGCGACGATTTTTCTGGTTTTGAACGGCGGGAATGAAGACGTCTCTTTCAAATTGCCTTCCTCCGCCAATGCGAAGCGATGGAAACTTTTGCTCGATTCGAGCAACGCTCAGATCGGCAAATCGGGCGCGGGAGACAAGTTTTTTCAGCCGGGAGAATCTGTCGGCGCGGCATCTCATAGTTTTCTGGTATGTGTGCTGGAACGTTCGGATCGCGGCGAAGAAAGCGCTCCCGCACCCATAGAGCCGGCGCTCGTAGAACAAACTTAGTTAGTTTTCTAGCGGCCAACCAGACGTTAAAGCGACTTTACGACGACGATATCGAACTTTCCCTGGTGGTATCCGTGCGGCGCGGAGACCGATTCCGCAGGGACGCACTTCCGCGTCTGGGCGCCGCAGCGTTCCGCAGTTCGCGTCGTAACTACCGGGCGCGATAGCCCCGATGGCGATGTCGAATTGGCGAAGGAAGCGGACGGCTATTTTGGCGGCCTCGTAGAAGGCGTCGGAGACGGCGCTCGCTATGCCTACATGGTCGACGGCAAAGGCCCGTTCCCCGATCCCGCATCGCGTTTTCAACCGGAAGGGCCGGATAAATTCTCGCAAGTTGTGAATTCCCGTAAATTCCAGTGGACCGACGCGGGCTGGCGCGGAGTTCGCATCGAAGGCCAGGTTATCTATGAAATGCACGTTGGCACTTTCACGCAAGAAGGCACATATCGCGCTGCAATGGAGCGTTTGAAGGAGCTCGCCGATCTTGGAATTGCCGTCATCGAATTGATGCCGGTAGCCGATTTCCCCGGGGAATTCGGATGGGGCTACGACGGAGTGGATCTTTTTGCACCCACGCGTCTTTACGGCGCCCCGGATGATCTTCGCGCCTTCATCAATCGCGCGCATGTGCTGGGCATCGCCGTAATTCTGGATGTCGTTTACAACCATCTGGGCCCGGACGGGAATTTCCTGGCGGAATTTTCTGAGAGCTACTTCTCAAAAAAGCACGTCACCGACTGGGGCGGCGCTATTAATTTTTACGGAGAAGGCTCAGAGCCGGTGCGCGAGTTCTACTCAGCGAACGCGGCTTACTGGATCGCCGAATTTCATTTCGACGGTTTGCGCCTGGACGCTACACAAAATATTTACGACGAATCAAACGACCACATTCTCGCGCAGATTACGCGCAACTGCCGCAAGGCCGCGGGCGATCGGCAAATAATCCTGATCGCTGAAAATGAGAGCCAGCTAACCAAGCTCGTTCAGCCGCAGGAGAAACAGGGCTATGGGCTCGATGCGATCTGGAACGACGATTTTCACCATTCCACCACCGTCGCAGCCACGGGACGGCAAGAGGCGTATTACACTGATTACTTGGGTACTCCACAAGAACTCATATCGGCGGCAAAATATGGCTTCCTTTATCAGGGCCAATGGTACGCATGGCAAAAGCAACGCCGCGGAACCCCGGCACTTCATCTAAAGCCCTCAGCAATGGTGAATTTTCTCCAGAATCACGATCAAGTCGCGAATTCAGGTCGAGGCTTGCGCTTGCACGCGCTGACCACGCCGGGTCGCCTGCGCGCCTTAACTGCACTGCTGCTCTTGATACCTGGCACGCCGATGCTGTTCCAAGGCCAGGAATTCGCAGCGTCCTCACCATTCTTATTTTTCGCGGACCAAAAGAAAAAGTTAGCGGATGCGGTGTGCAAGGGACGCGTGGAATTCTTGTCGCAGTGGCGCAGTCTGGCCACTGGGCAACTAACTTATGCGGATCCCTGCGATCGTGAAACATTCAATCGTTGCAAGCTCGATCATTCAGAGCGCGAACACAACGCCGGCACGCTGAGCCTGCACCAAGATCTCCTGAGGCTGCGTCGAGAGCAAACCGTCTTCGCGCGCCAAGACCGGCATTTCGACGGCGCAGTCCTAGCGCACGAATCGTTCGTCCTCCGATTCTTCGGTGACGAACCCAGCGACGACCGCCTCATCCTCGTCAACCTAGGCAGATACTTGCATTTAAATCCAGCACCGGAGCCCCTTCTAGCCCCGCCGGAACATTCCGAGTGGAACATTCTATGGTCGAGTGAAGACCCGCGTTACGGCGGCGATGGCACCGCCCCACTC
>Ga0209008_1000388_pt1 | contig 15817 bp, 7 predicted proteins | sample JacPin_JW_Ref_O3_FD_187963 | JGI IMG/M metagenome (GOLD analysis project Ga0209008, IMG submission 187963) | Forest soil microbial communities from Algoma, Ontario, Canada - Jack Pine, Ontario site 1_JW_Ref_O3 (SPAdes) (version 2) | ecosystem: Environmental > Terrestrial > Soil > Boreal...
TGAACGGGACAGTGAGGTTGCAATTACCGGTGGCCTCCGCCGTGGAACCCGCCTCCACCGTGAAATCCACCGCCGCCATGGAATTCACCGCCGCCGCGCGGCGCTACGCCGTGGAATCCGCCGGCAAATCCACGCCCAACTGGACCGCGGAAACCAGCGCGCCCGTAAAAACCGGGACCCGGTCCAAAGCCGCGACCATAGAAGCCGTGGAACCACGGACCCGCGCCGATGAAGATGCCTCCGGAAAAGTAGCTAGGGCCATAGTATCCGTACGGGGCGCATGCATACGGAGCGTACCCGTAGTAGCCATACGCGCATGCAGGAGCTGCACCGGCAAAAACCGGCCCAACCCGAACCGCGACCTGTGCATTGGCAGCACCGGCCATAACCGCGAAAAGTCCTATCAGAGCCGCATACTTTAGGTATCTCATTGCAAAACCTCCTCGCCAGTCTCGCTATCGTTTTCGATTCGAGAGCCGGCATCAAACCTATCGTGCCCGTTCTCTGCCGCGTCGGTGTCGCTGACGCTCACACGCTATAAGGCACGAGGCATGCCAAACCAGGGCAGCTGGCGCGAGTCACAACCTCCCTAGAATCATCAACCTTCAGAAGCACCCAAAAACGACGGGGGGACTGCGGTCGGTGGCTGGTGGCTGGAATCAACCGAGGTGCTGGAATTGAGCCACCCCAGTAGAGGGCTTAAGAAGTTTGTAGCCGAACCTTGGTCTTTGGGGGTCAAAGCTCAAGGCGACCCCGAATCCCGAGCCCTGGAGGAAACTTCCTGTCGCCTTAGGAACGGAGAGATTCCCGACCACATGGAGAAGCTTCGCAGCATACGAGATGACGACCCTCTCTGGGCAGGCTGGACAGTCCGCAAGCATCGGAGTGTCCGGATAGCTTTTCACGGAGTCTCGTAGGGATGGTGCCGGGTCAAGTCAGTCCGGTAACGGAGCCGCTCATTTCGGTCCGTAGACGGTTTTGTAACACTGTGAAATATCCGCATTCGCCTCGACGATACACTCACCATACAGGCGTTCCTTGTCGTCTTCATTCAGCTCGTTGATCTTGGTGCCCAGCGCGTTTAGTTCCGCATCCAGCTTAGCTTTTGCGGCTTTGGCGTGGGCCTCCCAGCAAGCTTTGGCCGCGGCGCTGTCAACTTCCGCGTATCCGCCGTTCTTGTTGTAGGTCAACCGCTTGATGCAGTCGCGCAGCTTCGCAAGGAGGGGGTCATCGGTAGGCTGAGCTGCCCACTCGCGAAGTTCATCATCATCACTTTGAATCTTCTCCTGATGAGCACGGTACACGCGGTAGTGCGCGACTCCGGCGAACCACCCGAAGTAGCCCAACACGGCAAACAGGAGCGCCGCAAGGATTGCAAAGAATGGCCAATGCCGTCGCAGTGTCGGTCTGATCGGGGAGGCGTGCATCGGCCGCAGAATAGCACGCGCACTGAAGCAGCTCGCTCGCAAAATCGCTCGGGCTTGGCCGATAAATCGGTGAGATGGAGCCAGCCGAAGGGGTGCTACTTGATTGAAAGTAAAAGAGAAAGAGTGGTGCGCCCGCGGTGATTCGAACACCGGACCTTCTGGTTCGTAGCCAGACGCTCTATCCAGCTGAGCTACGGGCGCACTTGAGTGCGAGCGGACAGTTTATGGCTATTGGATCAATCTTGGCAACGGCCAATTGACGGGATTCGCGTCCAAACTTGGCGGTGGTCACTCTGTTATCGAGCTGGTCGGAATCTTTCTGATTTCAACGCGGAATAAAAACAGGTCACCGATTCAGGTGATCGCTCCCCCGAAACTCTGAGTCGCGAGCAGCGGATTTAGCTAGTGATTCACTTGGGCGCGCAACGGACCGACAGAGACGGAGCCAGAGGTCTGGGGTGCCCGGGGAGCCGCACCGACAGCAATTGCGTAAAGCAAGACCACCGTGGCCAACGTCAGAAAGACTTTCCTCATCTCTCACCCCAATCGTGAAACAGGCTCGAAGTCAGACAACAAGCACGATTCGGTCCATATAATCCGACGTTATGTCGTTTCAGTTCAGTAATTTCGGAAACGCACTCGAGCTCCGCCCTTGTATAAATTTCCTCCGATTGAAGATTTTGCCTTTGCACCGAATGCAGTTCCCTGAACGAAGTGTGAACATATTCGTGACCGAGCGGGCAGAACATCCCTAAAATTCTGTAATTCAAAAGGAAGGATCCCTGAGGGACGACTCCGGCAACCTTGACCGAGCCATACGCCTCCGGTAGTATCTTTTTGATGGGTCGGTACAAGTGTTTGACATTTCATAGGGTGGTTTGTCGTCCGGATAACGCCGCAACGGGGGCTTGATCCGAATCGTCAGCCACAGTCGCGCTTTTCGGATTTTGAATAACCCGTTCGCTGGCGCCGAGCCTGGTGAGCGGGATTTTTATTTGCGCTTCTTTTGTACAGGGAATCCATGGACAACGATCCGGGGATAACGCGAGCAGCTCTAGGTAAAGTGTATCTGGTCGGCGCCGGACCCGGTGATCCGGAGCTACTGACGGTGAAGGCCCTGCGGCTGCTTGCGCACGCCGATGTAATTCTGCACGACGACCTCGTACCAGCCGAAATCCTCGCGCTTGCCGGACCGCAGGCCAGCATCGCCAGCGTCGGCAAGCGTTATGGCGCGCACGGAGCAACCCAGTCGGAAATCAACGCGCGCATGATTGAGTCCGCTCGCCAGGGTCTCGCAGTGGTTCGCCTAAAAGGAGGCGACCCTGGCATCTTCGGGCGCCTCGCCGAGGAAATTGATGCCCTCGACGCCGCGGCCGTGCCCTTTGAAGTTGTTCCAGGAATCACCGCCGGTATTGCCGCCGCTGCGTCTCTGGGTGTCTCGCTCACCGATCGGCGGAAAGCAACCCGGATTGTCGTTATCACGAATCATCAGGCAGGCGCGAAGCCTGGTGCGGAAAGCACCGATTGGAGGGGCCTAATTCGCGACGATTCAACCCTGCTGATCTACATGCCCGGCCGCGATTTCGCAACTTTGCGTGCCGAACTTCTCGCGGCGGGCTGTGCGACCGATACGCCGGCAGCGATTGTCTCGCGCGCCAGCGCGTCCGATCAGTGCTATCGGTTCACGAATGTCGGTGAGCTCGACAAGCTCCCAAGGATGGACTCTCCTGCCGTCCTTCTCGTCGGAGCTTCGCTCGCTCGCGCGCAACGGCGCGCGAAAACCGGCGTCAACGCCGCGCTTGCCCTTGACGAGGCGGAATTGATCCTCTCCTCACTCTAACGATCGGATTTCCGCGAAACGAAAAACCCGCGCTTCGTGCTAGATTCGACATGAATTCGCCGTGGATTCGCGTTCGTCGGGAGCCTTCTGACGAGATGCTCGACCGCAAACGATCGGCCGTGGACTGGATCGACGCCGTATGGCTGCTGTTTATCGGTGGATTGGCGTTTCTCCCCCCCATCAATGAAGTCCACAAACAGCTAATCCTGATCGCCTTCGCGTTGTTCCAGCTTTTCGAGGGCAAGCTGGTGGCGCGCCTGCCGCACGAGGGGCCGACCATCAGCGTGGGCATCAAAATCGTTCTCGCCACTTTGCTGCTGGACCATACCGGCGAGATGGGAATCAACAGTCCCTACTATCCAATTTACTATTTGCCCGTAATTACAGCGGCCATCTACTACGGCCCCGTCGGCACGCTGTTATGGAGTTCGCTTGCCTCCCTTGCCTACTGCTCGTTCCTGATCTCCGCGCTCGAGGAATATGAGTTAACGCCTGAGGCGGAAGGTTTGCTGGCGCTCCGCATTCTTTTCTTTTTTCTTGTCGCAATTCTGGTGAACCGCTTCGTGGTCGAGAATCGCCGCCAGGTCGAGCGATATCAGGCGCTTTCGCAGACACTAGAGGAAACCAATCGTCAACTGCAACGCGCCGAAGCCGACGCCCGCCGGTCCGAACGCCTCGCCGCCCTTGGCCAGATGTCCGCCGGCTTGGCTCATGAAATCCGCAACCCGCTGGGTGTCATCAAGGGTTCTGCCGAGATGCTCGTACAGAAATTAAAGGATGCCAAACCGCTTGAAAGCGAGCTCGCAGGTTACATCTTCTCCGAAGTCAATCGCCTCAATGCTCTGGTGGCACGATTCCTCGATTTCGCGCGCCCTTCAAACCTTGAATTGCGCCCACTTCAGATCGCAAGCGTTCTGGACCGCGCACTTGATTCGGTCCAAACTCAGTCGCCGGATTCAAAGGTCCGGGTCGAGCGGCACTATGCCCAAGGTTTACCAAATATCCAGGTGGATGAACAGCTGTGTGAGAGCGTCTTCGTGAATCTGATCCACAACGCCTATCAGGCAATGGACGCCGGCCATGCAGCCGGGGACACGCGGGACCGCGTCCTGCGACTCGGGATCGCGCCTGAATCCTCCAGTGGCAGGACCGGCCTCGTCATCACTGTGGAAGATACCGGTCCGGGCGTTCCCGCCGAATTGAGGGAGCAGATCTTCAATCCATTCTATACATCAAAAAAAGACGGTGTCGGGCTGGGACTAGCAATCGTCGCAAAGATTGTGGACGGCCATCGCGGCTGGATAAAGCTGGACGACCACTCCCCTTACGGCGCTCGTTTTCGCGTCTTTCTCCCGAGCTCGCCGGCATGAACAAACCCGCCAGAAATCGCGAAACCGCGCTGCTTCGTCCGGCATAGAATAGATAGAGCGCCCTTATGAAACAGGAAAAACCATCGATTCTCATCGTCGAAGACGAGCCGAAAATGCGGCGGGTGCTTGAACTGCAGCTCGCCGATGAAGGATTCCACGCCCGCACGGCGGGCGACGCTGAAACGGGCCTGCAACTCCTCGGCAAAGAACCGTTCGATGCCATCGTCACGGACTTCAAGCTGCCGGGCATGAGCGGGCTTGAGTTCCTTCACGCTGTCAAACGGGTGAATGCGGATCTGCCTGTCGTGATCATGACCGCCTACGGCACAGTCGAAACGGCCGTCGACGCCATGAAGGCTGGGGCGAGCGATTATGTGTTAAAACCGTTTTCGCTTGCCGAACTCGTTCTCGTGATCCGCAAGGAACTTGCCAGCCACCAGCTGCGGCAGGAAAATCGGGATCTGCGTGAAGCTCTCGGCAAGCGTTACGAATACAAGAACATCATCGCGCGTAGCGACAAAATGCAGGCCGTTCTCGCGCTCGTCGAACGCGTCGCACCGACGAACTCAACTGTTCTCATCGGCGGCGAGAGTGGAGTCGGCAAGGATCTTATCGCCCGCGCAATCCACGAACACTCGCAGCGCGCCGCAGGCCCATTCGTAAAGATCAACAGCACCGCGATTCCGGAAACTCTCCTTGAAAGCGAGCTTTTCGGCTACGAAAAGGGAGCGTTTTCTGGTGCCACGGCGAGCAAGCCGGGAAAGTTCGAGCTCGCCGATAAGGGCACGCTGTTTCTGGACGAAATCGGCGACGTCCCTGGGGCCATTCAAGTGAAACTGCTCAGGGTTCTGCAGGATCGCGAATTCGAGCGCCTGGGCAGCACAAGAACCCTCAAAGTCGACGTCCGGCTGGTGGCGGCCACGAACCGCGATCTGCGCGCCGCACTGGAAGAGGGCACGTTTCGCGAGGATCTCTATTACCGCCTGAACGTAGTCGCGATTGATATACCGCCCTTACGCGAACACAAGGAAGATATACCGGCGCTGGCAGAGTTTTTTCTGGATAAAAGTGCGCGCGAATCCGGCAAAGCGCTCCAGGGCATTTCGCCCCAGGCGATGAAGCTGTTAATGGATTATCACTGGCCCGGGAACGTGCGCGAACTCCAAAATGTCCTGGAGCGTGCGGTCACTCTCTCCTCGGGTTCGACACTAGACGTTCACGATATTCATATCGACAACGCACCTCGCCGGGCTCCTGCCGACTCCGCGGCAGCCCTGCCGAGCGGGATGACCCTTGAGCAATGGGAAGAGGAAATGCTCCGCGAGGCGCTCCGGCGGGCCAACGGAAATAAGAGCCAAGCTGCTCGAGCTCTCGGACTTTCGCGCAACGCCCTGCGCTACCGCCTCTCGAAAATGGGCGTCTCCGATCCCCCTGACAAGGAATAGCTCAAGGCGACACACGCGCGCCACCGACCGCGGCGCGACAGTAGCCATCGTGCAAACGCCTGGACCGAAGCTCTAATTCCCATCGCTCGACAGCTTCGGCAAGCGGATTCCGTCCTCAGTGTCGGTGGTTGAAAACCACCACCCCCGCGCCAAATCCACCAGTGATGCCCGCGCCTGCTGACCGGTAAATCGCGAGCCGATCTATGTAACTGACTGTTTTTATTGAAGTTAATGGAAGCTTTGAGTAATCGCGAACTTTGGCACTGGCCCTGCATTACACGGGTGGGGTTCGAAGTTTCCAGGCCATCGTTTGCAGGAGGAGGAAAGATGAAAAGGTTTCTGGCGAGTTTGGCAGTGCTGAGTCTTTTGACTCTAAGCCTGCCGCCGAGAAACGCCGAGGGTCAGGCACCGCCTCCTCCGCCTGCTGGGTCTTCGACTGAGCAAGCTGATCCGCCCTCTGCTGACGCTCAAGCACCCGGTGTCGCGCGCGTCAGCTACGTCAAAGGAGACGTCTCCTCTCAGCGTGGCGACAACAGCGAGTGGGTCGCGGTGACGCAGAATTCCCCCGTTTCCCAGGGTGATCGCGTCGCGACCGGACCGAATTCGCGCGCGGAACTTCAATTGGATTACGCCGACATTTTGCGTATGTCCGGCAGCGCCACAGTGAACATCACGAGTTTGTCGCGAGGCGCGATTCAGGTCCAGGTAGGTCAGGGACTCGTCACCTACGTCGTGCTCAAGGGCAGCGAAGCAAACGCGGAGATCGACACGCCAAATTCCTCCGTGCATCCGCAGGGTCCCGGAGAGTATCGCATTGTGGTTAATTCCGACTCGGAGACGCTAATCACAGTTCGGCAAGGCTCGGCGGACATTGCGACTCCGCAGGGCAGCACCCACGTGGACCAGGGTCAGATGAGCACGATCGAGGGAACTGATAGCCCGCAGTACAAGACTGAAACCGCAGCCGGTCGGGATGACTGGGACATCTGGAACGACGAGCGTGACCACCGTATCAGCAGCGCCTCAAGCTGGGGCAAGACCGACCGGTACTACACGGGCTCAGAAGATCTCGATACCTACGGCACTTGGAGCGAAGTGCCTGACTACGGGCCTGTCTGGATTCCTTCAGGAACAGGACCGGACTGGGCTCCCTACCGGGAAGGCCGCTGGGTTTATGAGCCGTACTATGGCTGGACATGGGTCTCCTCCGAACCCTGGGGCTGGGCGCCGTATCACTATGGTCGCTGGTTCGTTTACGGAAACAGCTGGGCGTGGTGGCCGGGTCCTGTCGTCGGTTACCCGGGCTACTACCCGGTCTGGTCGCCTGCCTATGTCTCTTTCTTCGGTTTCGGCGGGGTTGGCTTCGGAGTTGGCTTTGGCTTCGGATTCGGACGTTTCGGCTGGATGCCGTGTGGACCCGGCGACTGGTTCCATCCGTGGTACGGCGGATTTGGGGGGCGGTTCAACTCCGTCGCCGTCGAGAATTTCAACAACTTTCATAACGGTTTCGCCCCGCTGGGAGGAAACAGAGCGCGTCAGTTCTCAAATCTGCACGCGGCCATGTCGAGCGATCGGGTCCGCGGAGGTGTCTCCTCGATGGCTGGCAGCGAATTCGGGCGTGGCGCGGTCGCCTCTCATCAGGCAACGATGAGTGCCGCTTCGTTCCGCGAGGGCAGCATGATGACCGGGAGAATGCCCGTCACGCCGTCGCGGGAAAGCTTTAGCCCTTCGGGTCGCGCGGCGAGTCAGTCAACGATTCGGACTGCAAGCACAAGTTCGCAGCACTTCTTTAACGGTGGCTCGAGGATGAACAATACAGCCGCGGGTTCCCGTTCGTTTGGAAGTTCCAGCGAGGCCCGAGGTCAATCCGGATTTGCCGGCAACAGCGGCTCGCAATCGCAATCCAATCATCAGGGGTGGCAGCATTTCTCACCGCCTCAATCCGGCGCCACGAACCGTTCAGGCCAGGGATTCGGCGCAAACGGGGTGTCCGGAAGCCAGTCCGAAAATCACAGTTCGTGGCAACATTTTACCCCGCCTGCGTCGTCGTCACGAGAGGGCTCCTCAAACTCATACAATTCATACTCTCGGCCTCCTCTTAATATGAGGCAGCCCATCGTGACGCCGCGTAGCGGTTCTAATACCTACGGTGCTCGTTCAAACGGGTCGAACCCGTACGGATCGGGGGGCCCAAGGGGTGTGTACAATGCTCCGCGACCGACCTACAGCGCCCCTCGCAGCAGCGGAACGACCAGCCCTCATAGCAACGGCGGTGGTAGTCATTCCGGAGGCGGTCACTCCCGTGGCGGTGGCCACGGCGGCGGACACCACTAGGAAAACCCTCAGCCGCAGACATTGGCAAGCATGGCCCAGCGGGATCGAGACGGTGCTCGTAGTCTGTCCGGGTACGCGGGAAACGTCTGTGAGCCCGGGCGGCCGGGAGCGGCAAGAACAAATTCCATCGCCGAGGGTTTCATAAACGGGAGCAAACGACATTATGTCAAACTTACGCGTTGTCGCATGGCTCGCGTGGCTGATGGTCTGGCAACGGCTCACGCGTTTGGTTATGGTATCCAGGCTTCGTGGAACGACAGGAGAGACCACATGATCAGCGGCAAGATCAAGACGATCCATCCCGTTTTCGCGCTCCTGCTTTTCGCTGCCGGGCTCGTTGCGGTATTTCCGACGCTCGCCGCGGCGCAGGACGATCCGCCAGGCCGCGTTGCCCGTCTGAACTTTATGCAGGGCTCGGTTTCCTACCAAGTGGCCGGTGACCAGGATTGGGTGCAGGCCGATCCAAATCGCCCTTTGACGGCCGGCGACAATCTCTGGGCCGACAATAACTCCCGGGGCGAAGTCCACATCGGTAGCACGGCCATTCGGATGTCGAGCGACACCGGAATTTCGTTCCTGACGCTGGACGATCGCACCGTCCAGCTGCAGCTCGCCCAGGGCGCGATTGAAGTACACGTACGCAACGTCTCGGCCGGCGATGCCTTCGAAATCGACACGCCGAACCTTGCGTTCACGATCGACCGGGGAGGCGAATACCGCATCCAGACCGATCCGGACGCAGGATCGACTGTTATCATCGTGCGCGAAGGCCAAGGTGAAGTGACTGGCGGCGGAGACTCCTGGAACCTGCCTGAAGGCCAGCAGTACACCTTTAACGGCACCGACCAAATTTCCTATGACGCTTCTGCGGCGCCAGGCTATGACGAGTTCGAAGACTGGTGCCAATCGCGCGATCAGCGCGAAAATGCTTCCCAATCGGCCAGATATGTCTCCCGGGACATCGACGGATACTACGATCTGGACCAATACGGCGACTGGCGCACCGATCCGGAATACGGCGCGGTGTGGGTTCCCCGCGGAGTCGTAGCGGGATGGGCACCCTATCAAGCCGGCCACTGGGTGTATGTTGCGCCGTGGGGCTGGACTTGGGTCGACGCCGAACCATGGGGCTTTGCGCCGTTCCATTACGGCCGCTGGGCTTTCGTCGGCGGTTACTGGGGATGGGTCCCTGGACCTGTCGTCGTCCGGCCGGTATACGCTCCGGCACTGGTCGGATTCGTGGGAGGCGGTGGGTTCGGCGTCGGTGTAGCGTTCGGCGGAGGGTTTTCCGGCGTCGCGTGGTTCCCGCTCGGCCCGCGTGACGTCTTCGTCCCCGGCTATCGCGCCAGCGCACGGTACGTGCAGAACATCAACGTCACCAATTCGCGCGTCGTCAACGTGACGCAAGTCACGACCGTCTACAACAACGTGTATATCAATCACAACACGACGGTCGTCAACAATTACACCTACGCGCACAATGAAACAGCCGTCACCGCTGTTTCGCGAGAAACCTTTGTGAATGCGCGGCCGGTTGCCGGAGCAACTGTTCGTGTGTCGGCTCAGCAGATTCAAAGCGCGCGAGCAGTCGAGACTTCGCCCATCGCTCCAACGCGATCGAGCTACGTGTCATCGACCGCGCACGTCTCAGTCAATCGGCCCGCGGTTCCGTTCACGCAGCGAGCCGTAGTTGCGCGGCTAAATCCGGCGGTTTCGCGCCCCGTGGTTCAGCCGGCAGCCAGGAGCAATGGCCAATTTGGTCACGACCAAGGTAATCCGCAATACAATTCGCGCGGCAATAACAACGTCAACAACGGCCAGCAGCCCGCAAGGTCAACAACTCCGCCGCAAAACCAGCCGGCGTCACGCGACGGTTTCAGGCCGTTCCAGCCTCCCGCTGCCGGAGCAAACAACACCTCCAGCTCCACGAACAGCAGCAAGACCGAGAACAACGCTACACAAGGCGATCAGCGGCAGCCGATGCGGTTTACTCCGCCGGTGAAAGCCAAGGATGAGAATTACGACGTGCATCCGCCGCTGAACCAAAAGCCGGCAGCTACGCAGACGACCGAAGCTCCGAAGCAGGAAACCAAGCCGGCGAAGGAACCCAAGAAAGAAGACGACAAGAAAAAGGACAACAAGTAGCTCGCCAAGAGCTATCTGGTATTCACGGCGGCTCCGAGCGATCGGGGCCGCTTTTTATTTCGCCCCTGCGGAACCCAGGGCCTGCGACCTATGGCGATGCACTATCCGGCGCAGCGGGCGGCGCCGCAGCGGGGTTGGGAGACGCCGCAGGCTGCTCAAGCGCGAGGTAGGCGCGGCCGAACGCCGATTGCTGGGTACCGGCCGCGATCGCGACAGCCTGTACCGTGTAGTGCCCGGAGGGTAGTTTTGCGAGCGGCAGGCTTATGCGGTACGACGCGGTGCGAGTTTTGGGATCGACTGCGGTGGGCGCAAGCAGCGGGGTCGCGTTCACCTGCACGCCGCCGCGGAAAAAAACCAATCCGGCGCGAAGCGTGTTGGGATCAAGGAGTTCGGCTTTATCGGCCTTTTCCGGATAGTACGCCTGGAAGAAAACATAGAGCGTCTGCTGCTGGGTAAAAAAGCGGGTGACGCTGGGAACGATTTTTTCGCCCTCCATCTCCAGGGGCGAAGCGGCAATCTGCGCTCGCATTCCCTGCCCTCGTGTCTGGACTTCCGGTGATTTCGCTACCGGAACCAGCTGGCTTGAGAGCAGGACCGAGCTGAGGGTCATGCGTTCGGCGGGGCGCTGGAGTACGGTGAACGCCTGCTCGAACGTGCCGATTTTCCCGGATTCATTTTCGCGGGCGATGAATTTCATCCGGTACGAGCCCGGTGCAAGCACCACGCCTCCCTGATAAACCAGGTTGCTGCGATTGACTTGCTGAAATCGCTCCTCACCGAGCTGCACGGTGATCGTATCGCGCAGCTGTGCGACGCTCTTGCCGGAGGGTTGGGCAAGTACCTCGGCGGCGAAATCGAAGGCAGCTTCGTGACGGCCGTGCTTCTTGGCCCAATCCAGGGCGCTTGAAGACAGCTTCGCAGCGATGGGGACGTACACCTGCTGATCGTTCAATCGGAACATCGCGGTTTCAACCGCGATCGGAAGATCGACTTCCGGGTTTTCCGAACGCATAGCGTCGGCAAGCTGGTGGTCGCGATCTTCTTTTTCCAGATGCTGAAAATCCCGCGGTGCATAATAGCCGTTGCGGTAGCGGATGTGCGCTCCCGGCGCGTTAACCTTCACGCGGATGGCGTGCCAGCGTCCGTCGCGCTTTACGTCTGACGGGAGATCGTACCCCACCAGATAGTAGCCGCTGTTGTCCTGCTGAATCTTCGGAAACGCGTCACTCAGATCCCCGAGATCGAAGAAAGCCTTGCCGCCAGTGTCGACCGAAAGTGTGGCGAGGGTATCACGCGAATCCTCGCGCTGATCGGTCTGGTGGTACACGGACGCACCGCTGAACATCGAGGTGCCGGTCGCGGCATTCACAGTGACGTCCCCGCCGGGCGGACTTGCGAACATGCCGCGCGCATCGATTGAGTAAATCGAGACGTCGGCTCGATTGGCGGCGTCGGTAACAGCGCGCAACTCGGCTCGATTTTCTTCCCCGGTCTGCGTGATCCCGCCGGTGAATTCAACCAGCGCCTTTCTTCCCGGAATGCCCGCCAGGACATTCGCGAGGCCTTCGACCGCTGCAAGCTTCTGGTCGGTGTTGAATACGTTAAATTCGGTTTCATCGGGCGTGTAGGCAGCACCGGTATATTCCTGAACGTCGTATTCCCCGTTCTGTGCGGCAGCATAGAGCGGGTTGGAAATCTGTGAAGCAGCGCCTGGAACCAGCTGCGCGACGGCTTTGTCTAGCGTCGAGCGCACGTTGGTGAAATTGGCCAGAACCGCAAGACGCGTGCTGAACACCACAACCGAAACCAGATCGGCGGGGGTCATCTGCTGTTTCAGAAATTTCTGGGCCGCTGCATGGGCTCGCAGGATGTCGTCGGGCTCCATCGAGGTCATGTCGAAAAACAGCACGATCATGCGGCGGTCGCGGACCGTGTCGGTAACGGTGTCGGCGGAGGCCGCCGGCCCGTCGTTGTCCACGGGAATGACGATGGGCGCAGCGTTTTGTTCCGCAGCCGTCTCCACTTTTTCGATATCCGAGTAGGAGAAACTGGATATCTTCTGCTGCTTGCCGTCGTCGGTAACCACAAACTGATCGGCCCGCAGTCCCTTGATCGGCTTTCCGGAGCTGTCGGTGACGGCCACATCAATGCGGACAACGTTGGATTGAGCACGCAGGACAAACGTCGGATTTGCTTGTGCAGGCTGCGCCGGTGCGGGCGGAGTCTGCTGCTGCGCCACGACCGAAATGGCCGCGAAACTCACACTGGCTGCGAGGATGATCCCGAGAAAACCGTGAACGAGCTCACCCCGGTGAGGCTTTGGTCTCAGATGATGGCCGGCCGCCTTCGACAGCGCCCGCCTGGGAATCGAATTTTCCATCCTAAACATGTTAGCCCTCGATGGGAGGAGCGCAAATGACTTGCCCTTGCAAAACTGTTCTGAAACTATCGCAACGACTGGTCCGGCGCATCGTGTGGCTCATGGCTAGAAGTTAAACCGGGCCTGCATGACCATGGCGCGCATGGCTCCAGCGCTTGATACCCGCCCGAATAGCGAGAATCCCGATCCAGCCCCCGTCCCGGCACCGCAAACGATTCCCGAAGCGTCGCCCGTCCCCGATCCAGTTCCCGCAGTGCCAAAGCACGGCAGCGTGGTGCCGATGCCGGTGTAGGAGGGCGTGTTGGTGAGATTCGTGATCTGCCAGCTCAGGTTTAGATTGTGCCGGCGATCGGGGCCGAAACGAATCGTCTTCGCAAGAGATGCGTTCCAATTAAACTGGCAAGGGCCTTCCACGGCGCCGCGGGCCTCATCGCCATAGGCCAGATTTCCGCTCGCGTCTGTCGGCAACGTGAACACGCCGGTATTGAAGAAAGCCGCCGGAGAGCCGCCGCACAGCCCCTTGTTCGGATCGCCGATCAGATCCGGCCGCAGGGAGAAGTTCGCGCCAGTGCCATTGTCGGATGCAACGCCACCCAGCAGGATGGTGAACGGCGTTCCCGTCTGCCAGGTGAAGATATTCTGAATCCTCCAATCCCCGAAGACGTGCTCTTTCCAGCCGTGATTGGCCCAGCGGCTCCTTTGGCCAAAGGGAAGCTCCCATGTCGATACCGCGCGGAACTGGTGACGAATGTCGAAGGTGGACAGACCGTATTCGCCGTGGAGATTGCCGTCCTGCTGCTCGACGGTGGCCGCTCCGCCACCGATTGAACTGGAGTCATCGAGCGATTTTCCGTAGGTGTAGATTCCCTGCAGCAAGACTCCGTGGGTGAAACGATGGACCAGCCGTACCTGGAGAGCGTTGTAGATGGAATTCGCGCCCGATTGGTCGTATGTGAAACCGGTAGCGTCGGGGTCGATGCGATTCGCCTGAATCTCGTCGGAAGGCGTGCCGAGCGGAGCGCGGTTGGGCGCACGGAGGACATCAAGATCGGTACCCTTGGTGCCTGTGTAGGTGAGATCTAGAATCCAACTCGGCGATAAAGTGGTTTCCGTGCCGAGACTCCAGATTTGCGCGTAACCATTCTTGTAGTTCGGATCGACTGACTCGGTGTTCGGAATGAAGTCGCTGCTCACCGGAGAGGACGGAAAGCCATTCTGTAACGTGAGCGGAGCAGTCGCGGTGGTAGTCAAGGTCTGAACGGTTGAAACTGGCGACTGGTATGCCAGCTCTCGCGCGAGCGTGTTGTAGATCGCCTCGTTGTAGAAGATTGAATAGCCGCCCCGGACAACGGTCTTGGGCTTGACGAACTTCGGCTGCCAGGCAAAACCGATCCGAGGTTCAAGGTTTACGTAGTTGCCGTGAACCAAGGCACGGGGAAGACCGGGAGCCGACAGGCCGGGCTGGCCGTGCGCGACGACGGACACATCGGCGAGATTCGTAATATCGAGATTTACGAGGTTGTTGTCGAGCTCAACGGGAGGCGTGACCGCTTCGTAACGCAGACCATACTGAAACGTGAAAGTCTTGCTGACCCGCCAATCGTCTTGAGCGAATGCCGCAACGCCCCAACTGCGGAGGTATAGGTTCGGATCTCCGAATTGTGCCGTCGTGTTGAACGGAAGGCCGAGCAGGAAATCGGCGAAGTCGTTTCCTGTAGCGATGCCCGTGAAGACAAAACCGCCTCGCGGATTGGGGTTGGAATCCGTGTTTAGCTGAATGCGGCGAACCTCGCCGCCGAAGGTCATCGTGTGTTTGACATGCGTCCAGGTAATCGTGTCGGAAAATCGCAGGGTCTGATTGCGGACCAGAGACGGGATCGGATCGCTTAAACCCGAAAAATTCGTGAAATTGATCAGAGGAATGCCGAAGTCGATCGGAGAAACGGACACGCCCGTGATCCCGAGGCTCGCGGCAATGTCCGTCCCGAAGGAATTGTCGCTAAGCAACTCAATGCGGCTCCTGCTCCAATTGAGATGCAGGTTCTCGACCAAGCGGGGAGACCAATTGTGAGACAGGCCGAGGTCCACGCTCTGATTTCGCGTCGACTGGTGCCCGCCGATGCCGATGAAGTTGCTAAGCGTATTGATGCGCTGCGAACTGAAATTGTAGGCACCGTTCAGATTGAACTTCGAGTTAATGGTGTGCAGGACGTGCGTGCTGACGATGTCGCTATTGAGCGGCGTAGTGGATTGCAGGAGATAGTTCTGACCCGCGGCGCTTGGTAGGTTCGGCAGGGGAATAAAACCGAGCAGGCCCTGAACTGCCTTGTTCGTCTCAAATTCGCCGGCAGGAATCTGCTGGCAGCCCGCGCCCGCAGACGGAAACGGAATCGTCGTGAACGGCTCAAAGATAGTGGCGGCGCCGCAGAACAGGCCGCCGCGTTCGGCAAGGGTCGGTACGGTTGAGAACGAGTTAACCGCATTCTTGGCTGTTTCGTGTTGGTAGTTCACAAAAAAGTAGGTCTTGTCGCTGCCGTTGTAAATATGCGGAATCTTCAGCGGGCCTCCGAGGCTGCCGCCAGCGCGCTCGTCGTAGCTGCCAATCTGGGGATACTTGGCACCGGTGATCGAGTAAGGCTTCGCATCCAGCGCCGAATTCGTGTAGCGCTCAAAAAGCGTAAATCGCACGCGGTTCACCGTTTGTCTCAGTAATCTGCCACCCTGCGCCCCACCAGGTCCGCCTCCGCGACCCCCGCCGAAGCCGCCACCTCCGCCGCCAAACAGGGCGCCCCCCTGCTGCCCAAAACCGCCTGGGGCACCACCCGCCCCACCGGGCCCGCCCGCGCCGCCAAAACCCCCGCAGCTCGTGCCTCCGA
>Ga0209008_1000389_pt1 | contig 15816 bp, 10 predicted proteins | sample JacPin_JW_Ref_O3_FD_187963 | JGI IMG/M metagenome (GOLD analysis project Ga0209008, IMG submission 187963) | Forest soil microbial communities from Algoma, Ontario, Canada - Jack Pine, Ontario site 1_JW_Ref_O3 (SPAdes) (version 2) | ecosystem: Environmental > Terrestrial > Soil > Boreal...
TACTAAAAGTAGTAACTTACAATATAGTTAATAATATTTAAATTAAATTTTAAGTAAAAATCTTTTATTATACGTAGTTATATAAGTATATTTTTAATATTAAAACTCAATTCAATTTATTTTTTTATTATATTAGATACAAAAATAATTAAACAATGTTTAATAAAAAAAATTATTAATACAAAGTTAATTATAATATGTTCATTTATTACTAATCATTTTGATATGCTTATACTATGCGATTTTAATATAATATTAATTGTATTTAAATAGTGAGTTAAGTTTACAGATGGTTCTGTAGTAGACCTGCAAAGTCTATCTAAATTATGGTTCAATTCCATCTTAACTCTAAATTATTAACAATATTTAAATACACTTAATTTATTAAATCTTAAAATATCATCTATCAAACCTACATATTGTCCTCAAATTTAAATTTTGATGGAGGGGAAGTATATTATTAAAAGTAGTTAAGTTAAAAATCATTTTTTATTGAATTTTTTTGATTAAAAAAAAAATAAAAAAATACATAAATAGATAAGATAAATAAAAAAAAAATACATAAATAGATAAATGCAAATTTATTATCTTTATATATTAAATATAAAAATATATAATCTATTATGTAAATGTAATAAATTTTTATATGTTATTAAATTAAAAGATATAAAATTTTTTTATCTATTAATTATTATATAATACAAATTAAAAATTTATACATTATTATTGTTGGTTTTATTAAATATAAAATGTCCGATGACGTTAGTAGTATTGGTATTAGAATTAGTATTTAGTATTAATATTAGTATTCTCGTAGTTTAATGGTAGAACGCTACTCTTCTAAAGTATATGTTTTTGGTTCAAGTCCAAACGAGAATTAAAAAAATAAAAAATTGTTCATAATTGTCACAATAAAATCAGAATATAAATATTAAAAAAGTTAAAAAAACAAATCCATAATAATATATATATTCAATTATATTATTAACAAAATGTAAATAGTATTCTTATTATAACTCAATCTGTTAAATATTTTGATATTTCAAATGCAATTTTGATAATAAGAAAAGAATAAATAAAAAATTTTTTTATTATTAATATTAATTAACGTGATTTAGATAAACAATTTATTACAATTAATTAATTAATATTTTTATAAATATAAATAATTAGAATAGCTTAATAAATAAAAAAAAAATACTATTAAATAAATTAATTTATAATATACTAATTTTTTAAATAAAATATTTTATTTGATACAGAGTAAATCTAATTAATTGTAATTGAAAAAAAAAAAACAACACAGAATTCCTTATTCCAAATTCCAAATTGAAATTTGAAGTTTTGGAGAGTTATATGTTATAATCCAAAATAATTTGTTATAAATTTTTCCCTTACCCTCCCTCCCCTTTACCCTCCCACAGGGCCCATAGGGCCCATAGGGCCCACAGGGCCCTTTCGGGGTAAAGGGAAGGGAGGAATACATTATTTATGCTAATTTAGATTAATAAGAAAAACTAAAAGTTAAGTTAATTTAATCATATTCTAAATAATATAATGAAAATAGTTTTTAAACTTAATTAAAAACCTTTAATACCTTATGTATTAATTTGCAGCTTTTATGGAGTCTCATGTTATGAGACTCCATAAAAGTGTCTCAATAACATAACCTCATCCTTAGACTTGTTTTGTTTGTGGAAGTTGAGGAAGGGGTAGGGTAATTTAAGTGTTTTTTTTTTAAGTAGAAGATTATTTTTTATTATAAATATAAAATCTAATTCTTGATTTTTTATCAAGACTGTGTCTTAAAATTTTTAAATTTAAGACTATACAGTGTTCATAAATACATTATAATAAATTAAAACTATTTAATAAATTTTTTGTACTATGAATTAAATAAATAATACTAAATAATAATTTTTAAACTATGTCTAATATTGCAAATTTACTTATAGCGTTAGCTGATGTCTTGATGATATTAATACCAGTATTATTATCTGTGGCATTTATGACTATAATTGAAAGAAAACAGCTTGGGGCTTTTCAAAGAAGAATAGGGCCTAACACCGTAGGATGATATGGAATTCTTCAACCATTCGCAGATGCTTTGAAATTGGTTCTTAAAGAAACAGTTGTACCTTCACAAGCTAATAAAGTATTATTTTACTTAGCTCCTGTTTCTACATTAGTATTCAGTTTATTAGGTTGAGGTGTTATTCCATTTGGTCAAGGTTTAGCTATTACAGATTTCTCAATGGGAATTTTATATACTGTAGCTTTATCATCTTTAGGTGTTTATGGTATCTTATTTTCTGGATGATCTTCTAATTCTAAATATTCTTTATTAGGTTCAATAAGATCAAGTGCTGCTATGATTAGTTATGAATTAATTTTAAGTGCTGCTATTCTAATAATCATATTATTGACTGGAACTTTTAATTTTACAATGATCATAGAAAGTCAACAGGCTATCTGATATATTATACCTTTACTACCTGTTTTTATATTATTTTTTATAGCAGTTCTAGCTGAAACATCTAGAACACCTTTTGATCTTCAAGAAGCTATATTTTTTTTTTTGATTTGGTTTTTCACATTTCTATATGCTTAAATAGTCTAATTTTTATCTACAATTAAATGTCAAAATGATATAACATGACCAATTGGCAAATTTGAATTTAAATTTTATAGACTATACGAAATGGGTCTAGTTAATAACTAGATAAGAAATAGTCAAAGACCCTTTAACTTGTACTTTAACTAGATTTATATTAAATTAGGTGTAAGTTATTTATGAAATTAATTTTTTATTTATTTTTTAATAAGACTTAGACCTCTTTTTGTAATTTGTAATCTGCTTTTTTTTTTAACTTATTAGATAATTAAGATAAATATATATTTGCATCTTATCCTCAGACACTATACTCCAAATAGATCCTTAAAACTTCCCCCTCCCCTTCATCCCTTTAAAAAGGGATGAAGGGGTTTCAAATAACAGCTATTATAATTATAAACAATGTAGGGTTTGAGTTTACACTACAACTGAAATGGTTTTTTTTTATAATAATAAACAGAGTTCAGTTCGTAAATAATAATATCGGTAAGTGTTAAAGTTGGTGAGGTGGAGGCAATGATAATATTAGATAAAAGTAATTGGGTTAGGAATCAGAACTTGTATCAGGTTTTATGACTGAACATAGTGCTGTACCATTTGTTTTTTTCTTCCTGGGAGAATATAGTTCAATTGTTTTATTCAGTTGTATTACAGCTATCTTATTCCTAGGAGGTTATAATATTCCAGAATTATTTGTTAATAATACAATATTAAACATTCAATCTATTATTTTAGGAATAAAAACTTGTATATTTTGTTTTTTATTTGTTTTCATAAGAGCTACACTTCCGCGATTAAGATGAGATCAACTTATTGATTTATGTTGATTAAATCTTTTACCTATCGCGGTTGCATTTATTATACTAGTTCCAAGTATATTGGTAGCATTTGATATAGCCCCTTATTAACTTTAATATTTGCTTCTTTTTTTTACTATCTTAATAAAAAAAAAAATAAATAAAAATATGTAATTTAACCCCCTTTTTTTTTTTACTAAAATTTAATCTAATAGTATAAAAAAGCTAAAAAAAAACATAAATCAAATAGTTCAGTTCAAAATAAAAACTTGAAAATATCAAAAAAAATAATAAAATACAATTTTAAATATTTTAAAAACATAAATTTGTTTGATCCATATATCTTTTTCAGATGAGTATCATGACTTTTTAATGTTCATTTTATAAACATATCTCCCCAATACCAAAGAGCTTTTTATTGGTGCTATTCTTATTCTTATTATTATTATTATTATTATTATTATTATGTGAACAAAATTTTAAAATTTAAACAAAAAGAGGAGAAAGAGAGAGATAAAACTTTAAATAAACATAACAAAAAACATAACCATAAACATAACAATAACAATTATCCCTTTGATAAGTTCAACTTGATAAATTGAATTTGACTTATTAAACTTAAACTACCCTTTCTTTACCTGTTGCAATTGAAATTTCAATTGCAATTGAAATACCATTGCAATTTCAATTGCAATGGTATTTTAGATCAAATTATAAAAATAAACCAAATAAACATTAACATTAACATGACAAAAAATTGTTTTTTGTGATTGTGATTGTGATTGTGATTGTGATTGTGATTGTGATTGTGATTGTGATTTGAGTTTTATATTCAGAGTAGGAGCTGAAAATTTAAAATAGGAATTTGAAACAACTTATTTTATTTAAACTGTTTTAATGTCACCAATAAAAACCTAGTATTATATAATAGAAATATTTTTAGAATATCAGTTTACAATACTATAAAATCTATTATAAGTCCTTCAATTATTTATTTGCCTTATACTATGTCTACAAATTTAATATTGTATAATAGTAATCTTTTTAGAATATCAGTTTACAATTATATTAAATATATTATTAGTGTTAATGTAAATGTTAATGTGAATGTTAAAAATACAATTATTAATTTGCCTCTATATTATAATTATATTAATAAATTAAATATTAAACATAATATCTCCTTATTAAATGTAAATAATCTTTATCTTTATTCTCAAGTATATATGTTTGAAATATGAAACCGTTATAATTTTTTATTTACTTCTCAATATTTTTTAATGTTCATAATGAGAATATTCTTATTTTTATTTGAAAATAAAGAAAATATTTTCTTTTTACAAAATAATTACTATTTTTATTTATTTATCTGATCTATTGTTTTATTTTATTTTTTATATTTATGAATTATAAATAACAACAATGATATAAAATGGCTAAGTAAAAAAAGATATTTATTTAAATTATTAAAATTTAAACCTCAGCATATTTGATTAATTTCATCTCTAATCATTGGATTAGAAGAGGGTACATCAATGGAAAGTGAAATTGATGTACCTGTTATACCTGCTCATAATTTAGATTCAGATGCAGATTCATCAGATCAAGGTAATGAGGCTGATGTAGATACAAATTACAATTCGGATACTACAAAGCCTATTAGTCCAAGTCCTAGCAATGTACCTTCTTCTCATGTACCACCTTTTACAGATAATCCTACACCATCAACACCTGGATCTTCTTGGATCTCCAATTTTGATTTTTTATGAAAAGATAGTAGTCTTAATCCTGATAACTGGATTCCTGATAATAGTAATAATACATCTTCGAATTATAATACAATACCAGATAATCATAATTTAGAAAATGAAGGGAAAGAAGGTTTTATTAACGGGTTTTTAAGTGATGTTCATTATATTAATCATTTAGTACAATTAGAAAATACTCATATTCTTAACGCACAGGAATCTGATACATTTTTAACTACTATGAACGAATTAAAAAATAAACTAGAAACATCTGATTTGATTACTCTTTTTGATGGTCAAGAAAATATGGATGATGCATTAAAATTGCACAAAAAACTAATCAGTAAAGCTAATAGTTAAAAATAACCTGACTTAGATCTAACTAAGGTTAAGTTAAGTTTTAGTTTCGTTTTATAATTCAACTCATACTAGTAATTATACTAATACACACATTAAAAATAATAGGAATAAAAATAATATATTAATATTAATAATAATACTAATACTAATACTAATACTAATACTTATACTTATACTAATACTTATACTAATTATAATACTAATATTAATACTAATAATAAAAATAAAATATAATAATAATTAATGATTTTACTTATTTATTTTTGTTAATTAAGTTTAGAAAATTTTAACTTTATTTTTTTATTATTATATAAATATTATAAACTATTATTTAGACTAAAAATTTTAACATTAAAAAAGCAAGGATTAACACCGTAAGAGTTAAAAAATAAGTAGTCCAAATATTAGTACCCGTATTTCACGTAGTGCCGTTAGTATTAGTAAAGGTAGGAAAACAAGGTTCCGTAAGTTCCGTAGGTTACGTAGGTTCCGTAGTTACCGTAATCCCGTAGTTACTGTAGTTCCTGTATATCCCATAGCTAAAATAAAATAAATGGGCATATATTTAAGATAACTAAAAAACGGGTTCAATCTTTTTTTTTTATATATTATTTAGTTAAACTTAGTATTAAAAAAGTTAATCTTTTATCAAATTCTATTTCACAATTTTCATTTTAATTATAATTATTATATTTATATATAAAGTAAATTATGAATAAATGTAAAAAATATATATACTTATTAAAATAAAAGAGTAAATAGTTTAAATTATTATTTATGTTAGACGCTATCAATAGATAATAAATTTATTAAATATGTTATTAGCAGCTAAATATATAGGAGCAGGTATAGCCTGCTCAGGATTAATCGGAGCTGGTGCCGGTATCGGACAAATCTTCTCATCATTAATCTCTTCAACAGCAAGAAATCCTCAATTAAGAGGTCAATTATTTGCATATGCTATCTTGGGTTTTGCTTTAGCAGAAGCTACAGGATTGTTTGCCTTAATGGTAGCATTCTTAGTTTTATACTCATAATAGCCTATTAAAATCTATCAATTACACAATCATTCAATTATATTAACCCCATTTGTTAATAAACTTAAATTAATTATTCTTACGTCTTTATCACAGTATAAAAGTTTATTCAACTGAGAATAATAACAAAAAAAGCAAATTAACATATTAACTTCTCTATTATATATCGTTTCTATTTTTTATGTAAAATAAATGGTTATTTATATTATTATTTGTTATTGTTATTCTTTTGTTTATGTTTATTGTTTAATTTAAATGTAAATATATTTGTCTTAATGAATAATTAATAATGAATAATGAATAATGAATAATAAATAATGAATATGAATAATGAATAATGAAATTTCATTATTTGAAAAAATTTTATTAAAGCTAACTCTACCTATAATAAATATTATATCTATTAATAAATAATATTTAAAATAAATTGTATGCTTTATTTATTAAATTACTTATATTTTGAGTGTATGAGTATGAAAGAATAGATTTTTTAGATTAAATCGTTGGAGTTTTAATTTACATGTGCATGTTAATGTTAATGTTAATGTTAATGTTAATGTTAATGTTAATGTTAATGTTAATGTTAATTTTTAGAGTTGTCTGTGAAAATATCAATTTCAATTTCAATTTGGAGGATTCAATCCATTTTTTATTTAATATTTAAAAGAATTTGTATTTGTAAACAGAATTAAAATTATAAAATTTAATACTTATTTAAATCTATTAACCCATTGCCATTCCATAAACGACCATACTTCTAATTTATTTTAAGGTAATTTAGAGGTATTATAGATCTAATGTCAATTTTAAAACATTAAGTAAAATCCATTTAAATATAACTGTTGTAAATATTTATTATAGAATGAATTATATAATAATATATGATTACTTTTATTTAAATTAATTAAAATAAACAACAATTATTTATTGTTGTTTATTTTATAAGTGTTAATTCTCCTCATTAAAAATAAAAAAAAATTTTTAATCAATTAATATTATGTACCAAATCTTAATAATAAAAATAATTATAAAACTTTATGATTTATGTAATATTTATAATAATATTTATTATATTAAATTATAAAAATAAAAAACTTGTTTAACTATAAAAGTATCGATGACAATATTGTTTAAACATCAAAAAAAATATATAAAAACAAACATATGATTTCATAAAATAAATTAATTTGTATTGTAAAATAAAATATAACAGAATAGTATTCAAAGGGGTTATTAAGGATAACTAAAGCAAATTTATTAAAAAGGAGGTTTAAAATCCAAATGGCATTCATACTATCTATACGAGATAGATTAGCGTAAACGGATAGCCGATCCTAAGGGAAACCTTTTATTATTACTTCCCGAAGTAAAACATTTCAATAGGGAAAGGAAAAGGAAATCAACAGAGACTCCGAAAGTAATGGTGAGTGAAATCGGATTAGCCTTAAATTATTTATTAACTTGATAGTAACTCCGAACTTAATCTAAGGTAGATAGAAGTAGAATTTTTATCCAATAGATTGATAAGGCGACAGCGTTTATATTTAATTTTTAATGAATAAAGCAAATCATTTTTTAAAAAATTACATATTTTAAACGTCAATAATCCTAATTAAAAATTGGGTACTGAGAGGGTATACTAAGTTCCCGTAGAGTAATAAATATTAAGTCTACTTTATTGCAATCTATAATCGTTTGTAATATTTTGTAGTCTAAAAAAGATTTAACATCTTTGGTTATCTTATTCACGTTAAGATACACCAGAACAAGTACAACGAGTGTTAACTTGTTGGAATATAGGGGAACCATCCTCTAAGGCTAAGTATAATAAATTTAGCGATAGAAAAAAGTACTGTAAAGGAAAGTTTGAAACGAGTGTCTGACGAGGAGGCGGTGAAATAGAATGAATTAGTAACTCTATAAGCAGTTGGAAATTTTTGAGTCATGGTGACAGAAATAAAATGACAACGTACCTTTTGCATAATGGGTGAATTGCTTGCCCATTTGAATTGTAAAATTCTTTAATAAACTGACTCATGACCATTGGTCGGTACAATATAAAAAAATTGTGCTAACGGTGAACCCTAATAATTTAAATAATTTATGGGAATACCGTGGGAAGCTGTAAATCGTAGGAATAAAAAATAATAAATTTCATTATTTTATTTATTTCACTTTAAAAATTAAAGTGGATAGAGTAACCTAATTATTTTTAATTAAATATTAGACAAACTCCTTTTTATTAGCCCTGTAACGACTGATTCGAAAGAAGAGAGTAGTATAGTAAAACTATGCCGCTAACACGTCAGCACTCAAACATTCCACAAAAATATGGGAATATGACAATTTTATTAAAAATTATTCAATCAATAGAAAAATTATTAGTTAATAATAAAAAAAAATATTAAAAAAAATATGCAATCATTAATGGTTCCAAAGAACCATATATTATCATAATAAAAATTGCAAATGAAAAACAACAAAATAAATCAAAAACTGACTCGATCTGAAAAACTAAATTTAACATTAACAACTGAGTTAGAAGAAATTTTATTTGGTCTTATGTTAGGTGATTTACATGCTGAAAGGAAAAATTCTAATTGTAATACGAGAATGCAATTTAAACAATCAATTAAGAACAAAGATTATATTGAACATTTATATTTATTATTTAACTTATATTGTGGTTCAAAACCAAAATCTTATTCTTATTTTGATAGTAGGGCCGATAAAAATAAAAATTATTCATCTATCAAATTTTGAAGTTTTAGTTTACCTTGTTTTAATAAATTTAGAACAATGTTTTATAACTTAAAATCAATCAAAATTTTACCTTTAGAAATTGAAACTCTATTAACTGCTAGAGGTTTAGCTTATTGAATTATGGATGATGGATATAAATTTGCAAATGGATTTTATATTTGTACAGAATCTTTTTCTTTAAGTGAAAATGAAAAGTTAAAAAAAATATTAAAAAAGAAATTTAACTTAGATTGTGGTCTACATAAACATACAAATGGGACAAGATTATATATTTTTAGTAGTTCTAAAGTTATTTTATTAGAATTAATTAGACCCTATTTGATACCTCATTTTTATTATAAATTTGATATTAAAGATAATAAATAAATAATGATTTAGCTATTGATTAAATTAAAATTAACATATTAATTAATCCTAAATAAATTTTTACTAAAATTTTGATTATTAACCCTAACTTTTTTTTTGAGTTGAAGGTATAGTCTAATCCAATATGAAAATATTGGTATAAATGCAGCAAGTTACTAGGAGTAGCAAGGTTAAAAGCCCTAGCGAAAGCGACTGAATTATTTAATAATATCGGATAAGTTACTTCTAGTAGACCCGACGCTACGGTGATCTTACCAGGTCCAGATATAAAATGATCGAACGGGTGAATGTTGCATAATTCTCCGATGAGATCTGGTAAGCGGTGAAATGCCAATCTAACCTAGTGCTTGCTGGTTTTCTATGAAATATATTTAAGTATAGAGTCTATTTAAGATTTATGAGGGTACAGCACGGTAATTCCCAACAAGTATTAATATTGAATATTTAATTATTCATAAAAATTAATAGGCGTTTAGGTTGCGGGGGCCTTGAAAACCTTACCTTTGGAAGAGAATCTCGGAATAACATAAAATTTAATAATAGATATTCAGACTATTCAAGCTAAGTTGGATAGTCAAGACGGAAACAGCCGTTAACACTGATCAAGGTCCCAAATGATTATTAAGTGAAATTAAGGATGTGACATACAGAATACAGCTGCACAGTGAGCTTGAATAAGTTTCAATAAAAAAAGACTACTGAGCTCACAAATAAAAATTTAAGCTATATGCAAAAAATCCCTAAAGATATTTGAATGTAAATATACTATAATAACATTCAAATGTATAGATTTAATGAAAATGGGTAATTTGCAAGAAAATTTATAAATCTTCAACGACTATAACGCTAAAACTCTTACTTATTTATTTCATTATAGATACAGATTTGATAATTTATCATTTTTAATAGAATAGAAATATTTAATGTTAATGTTCATTTAAATGTTCATGTTCATGTTCATTATCATTTTAAGAGAAATGACATAGTCTTTCAATTATTAAAATAATTGACATTTTTAAGATATAATAGTAGTATTAGAAGAATATTATTATTTTATGCTTATCATCACACTATTTACATCTTCTGTTTATTTAGTGTATAATTAGAAGGTTTTTGGTTCAACCTGGAGAAATCCCTCGTCACTTGAAAGGCTAGCCCCCTAACTCAAGTTAAAATAATTATAACTTTATATTCTGTAAATAATACTAAAAAAATTACTAATTAAAAAAAAATGCTACAATTACAACAAATACAATTATAATGAACCAAAACAAACAAGATTTTAAATTGACTCCTGGTTATATTACTGGTTTAACTCAAACTGATGGATCTTTTATTTGTTCTATTACTATAAATACTGTTGGTTTAATTAAATTTATACCCGTTTTTGATATTACAGCTGATCTTACATCAAAATATGTTTTAGAAGAAATTCAACAATATTTTGGTTACGGAACTATTAGAATAAGTATTAAGAATCATACAGCTTCTTATCAAGTAACTAAATCTTCTGATTTTTTAAATATAATTATACCTCATTTTAACTTATATCCACTTTTTTGTGCTAAATTACATGCTTTTAATTTATTTAAACTTATTTTAGAAGGAATAATTAAAAAAAAGGCAAAAAATAAAGAAAATGAATGGAAAATAGAAATAGTTAAAATGGCTCTTTCTATGAATACAGCAAGTTTGAGAACACCAGAACGAATTAACCAAATTTATTCTAATTTAGGTATATCAAATGGTGCTAATTTGCCTTTAATTAAAAATAAAAATAATACTATTGCCACTCCAATTACAGATGATAATATTTCAGGTATTATTGACGGTGATGGTTCATTTTGAATCGCATTTCTTGGAAGTGGTAGAATTGAACCTGGTTTTAGTATTACTAATGATACTGCTTCTGTTCCTTTATTAGAAAAAATTAAAGATAAATTTAATAATGCCGGTTCAATTTTAAAAAAGAAATCAACCTATTATACTGTTCGAAATTTAAAACAAATAACAGATATAATAATACCATTTATGGATAAAAATCCTATATTTTCTGAACGAGACAACCACTATGATATTTTTAGAAAAGTTAGTTTAATTATTAAAAATCAAAGACCATTAACATTAGAAGCAAAGTTAAAAATAGTTGAATTAGCTTATAATTCAAATAAATCAGGAAAAAGGCGAAAAAAAACTAAAGAAGAGTATATAGAATGATTAACAAAAAATCATTAAATTTAAAAAGTAGTTAAGCCTTTAAACCTATCTGAAATAAAGGTAAAAAGGAATTATTAGTTAAAGCTTAAAATCTTAAAACCAAAATATTTAATACAACAAATAAAATAATATCAATTAACCCCTCCCTCACTCCCCATCCCCTCCCCTATATTTAGAGGGGAGGGGATGGGGTTATTGGTTTATTGGTAAGGGGAGGGGTAAACATAAAAAAAAACAAAACCGCAAATTGTATATGCATTTTTATTAAATTAGTATAGTTTAGATTTTTATAATAAATAAAATCTATTTAGTTGATAAATGATAAAATTTAAGTATAAAGTAGAAAGGGTAGTCGCTACAATGTTAAAGATCGTGTAACAACGCAGCAGCCTTTCGGATTTGTTGCACTGAAAATTTACGGGTCTAAATAATCAACCGATATCGTGTTGGTTTTGAATAAAATAAATAATATTAATTTATTCTTAATTAAGGTAATAGAACATTCAGTCAATACTACAATTAAACAGTGTTTCATTGTTTATAGTTAACTGAAGAGATAATGCTGACATGAGTAACGAAAAGGAGGTATTAAACCTTCTCGCCGAATACGAAAGGGTTCTAAGAGAATTGTTAAACTACCTTAACTTAAACCGGTTTCTAAGGACCAAAACCAATGTTTTGTCTGATGAATTGGAGTCAGAAAATCCAGTGTAGGAATTTTATATATTTTTTAATCCAATATATACTAGATGGAAGCAGGAAAATAATGACTAAAGCAATATATCTTAACTAATGCAAATCTAATGTTTTGATTATTTAATATTCTAATGACCTGCTTAATTATATACTATTTTGTATATAATTTTTGATTACCTTTAATCAATCTAAATAACTAGATGCATATACCTAGTAATGTATCTATCTAATATTATTTTTATATTTCGTAATATTGTTATTAGATGAAGATGGGGGAGCAATAATCCTTTAGTTTATGATTAATAAATAATTTGTTCTTGTTCATTAATAAGTGAAACAAGATTTTTTAAAAAGATTAAAATATTTAATTATTTATTTTTAGATCTTTGATCTTTAATTAAGTTTTAGATATTTTATCTATAAATAAGCGAACTAAAAAATAATAGATAATTTAGTTAGGTAAAAGAGTTCGAGAAATCGTAAATAAGGTTTTAAATTTTTAAATATATTTTAGTTGAACATAAGCTTATTGTTTTATTATAAATTATTTATAATTTATATTATTATTATTTTTTAGTTACAGTTAATGTTTAATAATTTATCAAAAAATGATATTTTACACAATTACTATATTTAGTAATTTATATTTGCTTTATATAAATGAATAATACTGTTGAATTTTAAATATCATACTTATGAAAAATTACATTCAATCACGTGAATAATGGTTTTATGTAATTTTGTATTCTTTAAAATATTGTTTATACCGTACCCTAAACCGACACAGGTTCGTTGGTAGAGAATACTAAGGCGTTGAGCTAAAAGTTGTTAAGGAACTCGGCAAAAACTCCCCATAAGTTTAACGAAAAGGGGAACCTATTTGCTACAGATTTTTTTTTACAAATTTGTTAAACTGATAGAGGGTCACAAAATCGGAAGCCCCGACTGTTTACTAAAAAGTGCGAGCTGGGAAGATTTAATAAATAATGTGGTGGAACCCCACTATGAGTTTAGATCCTCATAAGTCTACTAATAAGAGCATAATTGGTAACGAATATGTTTTAAGCTATTAGGACAATGTAATTATATTTTATATTTGCAATAAAATAATTTTGCTAGACTAAATAACTAAGGTTAAATTAATTGAATTCATGTTTTAGGCGTCGTTAGAACAGTCACCTGATTTGCAAAGATAGCAGGTTATAATTAAAAAATTTAATATTAAATATTAATTATATTTTTAAATATTTAATAATTTTTTTTTTTTTATTTGAGATAGAGTTATTTTCCTTTTTATAAAATAACTGATCTAACACATTATCTCCGGCGTAGAATGAAAACCTAAAGTTATTATTAAAGTATTTATTAAATAACAGTGTAAACATTAATTACTAATCTATAGATTAGATCTAATTAAAGATCTATTTAAGAAAAGAGGATTAACAGTAATGTTAATTATCAGTTAGTGGGTAGAGGACAAGCAAAAAGCTAATGCATAATTGTAATGATTATGATAGGTAATATTACTAATCTGAAAAGATGCTGACTTGCTTTGGGGTATTTTTTTCTCTCGTACGGAGTCGTTTGGCACCGTTACGGCCAACCCAAAAAATTTTAAGAAGAGAAACATCTCTTCCATTTATTTTATTTCTTTTTCTTTAAAAAAGTTAAAAATAAATTATTGTGTACTATTTAAATAAAAACTTGTTTCACCGATAGTGTGCGAATATATTTCGCCTTCTAGTATAATAATCATTAGTCAATATTATAAAGAAGTAAAAGACTAAACTGGCTTAGCATTTAAATCATGGTGAGTGTTAGACGCTATCATTTTATAATAAAATATTGAAAATTATTATGATTAAACATTTTTTAACAATTCAAGAACAATTAGTTTATATTAAAAAAAATCCAGCTTTTATTTCTGGTTTTACTTCTGGTGAAGGATGTTTTTCTGCTTATTTAGGTATAGATGTTTCTTTAAAATGAGCTTTACAGCCATCATTTGAGTTTTCTATTACTCAAAATAAAGGTGATTTAAATCTATTACAAGCATTTAGATTATTTTTTCAATCAGTAGGTAAAGTTTACGATAAAAAAGATGGAGTTTCAGTATTTATGGTAAGAAATATTTTAGATATTAATAATATAATTATACCATTTTTCTTGGAATATTCATTAGTAGGAACTAAAAATATTGAATTGGAAATATTTATTAAATATATGAAATTAGTTTTAGATAAACAACATTTAGGGACAGATTTAATACATAGAGATGTTTTTATACAAATGGCTATTTTATGTAAAGAATTAAACTCTAAAAGAATTAATCCTCAAAAATTACATAGAATAAATTATCTAATTAATTGACTTAAATCATTAAATGGATTACCATCATTACAAGAAAAATTAGATATGAAATTAGATCTTGAAAAGGAATTAAAAAATCTAAAAAAAACAACTAAAATCATATAGTGTAAATAGTTTATATCTCTATCTTAATTTATTTTGTTCGTTTTTACTTTTGAATTATAAATATTTTTTATTTTTAATAAAAGAAAAAGTCAAACAATAAATATAAAATTTAAATTAAAGAGTTATAAAAGTGCTTGAGCCGTGTGCGGTGAAAGTCGCACGCACGGTTCTTAGAGGGGGAAAGCTAGAATAGGCCTACCTATCTCAACCACAAGTCGCTGCAATCATGTAAATGATAGTATAGCGACTGAGATTTGCCCGATGCCATCAACGAAAGAAAAGTGATAGGAAACTGTTACTGATCAAAAGTCTGGTTAATAGCGGTCTTAACTATGAGGATCCAAAGGTAGCAAAATAAATTGGCCTTTAAATGAGGTCTGGTATCAATAATATAGCTGTCGCAGCGCTCCGGCCTGTCTTTTTAGGAATAGTAATGGCAGGGAAGAGAGTTTATGTTTTGTTATTGTAAAACAATCCTATTTGTTGGAACTACTTTAAAAAAAGTATAAAATACTTTACAATATAGAAGTTTAAATTTTTATACTCTTAGTAAACCAACAGCAAAAATAAAAAAAAAATTAATTAATAAAATTTTAATTATAAACTATAAATTACTTCTTAAAAAAAATAAAAACTTGTTTCACCGATAGTGTGCGAATATATTTCGCCTTCTAGTATAATAATCATTAGTCAATATTATAAAGAAGTAAAAGACTAAACTGGCTTAGCATTTAAATCATGGT
>Ga0209008_1000391_pt1 | contig 15772 bp, 13 predicted proteins | sample JacPin_JW_Ref_O3_FD_187963 | JGI IMG/M metagenome (GOLD analysis project Ga0209008, IMG submission 187963) | Forest soil microbial communities from Algoma, Ontario, Canada - Jack Pine, Ontario site 1_JW_Ref_O3 (SPAdes) (version 2) | ecosystem: Environmental > Terrestrial > Soil > Boreal...
CCCGCCACAATTTCACGCAGTCGCGGAAATTCGAGGAGTTCTTCGGCGCTTCGACTCACATAGCCAAAATGGCGGAGGAACCCGCGCGTGTCAAGGACGCGGGACGAATACTTATCGGCCACGGCGGTAGTCGCACGGAACTTAATAAGCAGGTTTTATTTATGTTTTGCGGTCGCGCCGAATTCCTCGATCATTGCAGTGAGAATCGCGTCGAGAGTGGTGGACTGTTCATGAGCCGGAGCAGTGTTGTTATTTGTGAACATCGAGAAGATGAGATTTTCTCCATGCACCGTGGTGGCGTAGCCGGAAATTCCGCGCACATGTTCGAGCGAGCCAGTCTTGGCGTGCAGATGGCCCGCTGCGGGCGTGCCTTTCATGCGATCTTCAAGAGTTCCGTCCTCGCCGGCTATCGGCAGCGTCGAGCGAAAACTTTCGCCCCATGGTTGTTGCGAGACGTATGCGAGCAATTGCACCACGGCGCGCGGCGTAACCAGATTTTGCCGCGAGAGACCCGAGCCATCGACGAGAACAGCATCGCCATCCGCAATTCCCGCAGCGCGCAGGAACTGCTTTTCGAGTTCGATGCCAGCATCCGTCGTGCCCACCCCGATTTTTTCGCGCGCGATGGTTCGCAGCAACAACTCGGCGTGAAGATTCTGGCTGATTTTATTCAGCAGCCGGATGGATTCAATTAGCGGAAGCGATTTGTGCTCGGCGAGTACCACAGGGGGCATACCGGGCGGCGGCGCAGCCGGGATGGGCGCAGGCGTCAGCACATTTCCTCCGTCGGCTTGGCGCTCGGGCGGCGGGCCGTGCTGGGCGTGAGCGTTTCCTGAAATCACCACGCCGCGCGCCTCGAGCAGTTTTTTCAGCAGCGTCGCGGTGTATTCTGCGGGCTCCTGCAGCGCCAAATCGATATTCACGGGCGCGCCGCCAAGAGGAATCGAGCCCCGCAACAGAATCGGCTTTGCGCCAGGCTCGCGCACCACCGAGAATTTCGGCTTCGACGCGCTTGGCCCCGTAGTGATCTCGTGGCCAAACGTTTCATAGCCAGCCGAAGGCTCGAACGTAATCTGGGCGGGATCGTCGAGGTGCTCGCCTGCCCGAATTTCGATGCTGATAACATTGTCGTTCAAATCGATGGCGCTGATCGGCGCGCCGAAACTGAAATAAAGATCGCCGGTGGTCCAGCCTTCTGGATAAGGATCGTAAGCGAAGTAACTGTCGTCGCCGATGATGTCGCCATCAATCCGTTTCACGCCACGCGCGACTACCGCATCGGCAAGTTCCGCGATGATTTTATCCGCTGGACCATCGCGCTCCACTTTCTGCACGAACGGCAGCTTGCGATTCGAGAGATCGGGATCGCCGCGCCCAACTAAAGACAGATCTCCACGCAGGCGTCCGTTCGCATCGAGTTGCGCCGTGGTTTCAATCGTGGTGCGAAAAGTGTAATCGGAGCCGAGCGTCGCAAACGCAAAGGCGGTCGTAAATATTTTGGCGTTTGATGCCGGGGTGAACAGGCCGTCCGTATTTAATTCATATAGAATCTTGCCGGTCGTCGCGTCCGTGATGAATATTCCCCAGTACGCCTTGCGCGCGAATGGAGTAGCCAGTGCGGCTGAAACGCGCGCCTGGAATCGCGCGATATCCGGCAGTTGCTTCGCAGATTTTGAAGACGCGCCTTTCGTCGGGTTCGACTTGCGCTGCTGCGCCGCTGCGATCCGCGTCGACGCGGCACCTCCGCACGCGAACACAAATGCCAGACAACATACTGTCCGGCAGGATATTCCACGCAAACGCATCAAGCCGTCCTCATCCACAGTCCCGCAAACTACAAATTACATTCTACCTGCTCAAAGGGCCGCCGCATCTCATTCGATTGCGATGTGCATCCGGAAGCCATATCATGACCACGGCAAAAAAAGGAGAAACACGAATGAGAAAGTTTGTAGCTCTCGCAATCATGGTCTCACTCACGGGATTTGTATCGCTCTTCGCTCCGCAACCCACCCGATCCGCCGATGACAAAAGCAAATATCTTGACCGCATCGAAAACAGCGGCGTGGTTCTAAAGGAAATTCTCGATGTCCCCGACGATATTCCGCAAAACCTCCTGGACAAAGCCGAGTGCGTGATTATTTATCCGTCGGTGCTGAAAGCGGCGTTCGGAATCGGCGCGAGCTATGGACGCGGCGTGATGACTTGCCGAGGCGGCGAGGAATTCAAAGGACCGTGGGGCGCACCGTCGATGATGGCCCTCGAAGGCGGCAGCATTGGATTTCAAATCGGCGCGCAAGCCACGGACTTCGTGCTGCTGGTGATGAACGACCGCGGCGCTAGCTCGATACTTTCCAGCAAAGTAAAACTTGGCGCGGATGCCTCCGCCGCTGCTGGACCAAAGGGACGCGACGCCGAAGCGGACACCGATGTCACCATGCGCGCCGAAGTTTTGTCCTACTCCCGCGCGCGCGGACTTTTTGCCGGAATTTCGCTCGAAGGCTCGACCGTTCGGCCCGACAACGACGGCAACGAAGTCGTTTACGGAACGAGAATGCCCGCAAGCGACGTCGTATTGAAGGGCACCGTGCCAGCTCCGAAGGAAGCCGATCAGTTGCTTTCGTTGCTGAACAAACGCTCGCCGCACAACTTCTCCGACCGCAAGTAACACGCACTAACCACACGCCATCGTAGCGGGGCGCTCAGCACACAAAGCCGCGCGCCCATCGCATCCAAACTCCCCGTTCCACATCAAATATCTCAGCGTTGCAGGCAGCGGGACGCCAATGGCTGCGTACCGGCCTCCGGTAGTCCCCGGCTTGACAGCTGCGAATTACTGACTTATAGTCAGAGTTGACCACCAGTCGAAAAAGATGAAAGTTAAACGCTCGATCCCTGCTGCTCTTCTGCATTCTCCGCCCGCGCGGACGCTCTCTCGCCGCGAGCGACACTCCGCCGCCGTCCGTCAGCGTCTTTTCGATGCCGCGATGCATTTGGTCGCGCAGCGCGGATTTCAAGCCACCACCGTCGAAGAAATCACGCAGGCTGCCGATGTAGGAAAAGGAACCTTTTTCAACTATTTCCCGAGCAAGGAAGAGCTGCTTAATTCGTTTGGTGAGATCCGGCTCGGCAAGGTTCGCGCAGCCCTCGAAGTTGCGAAGCAAGGCCGCGAACCTATCGCTGTAATTCTCAGACGCCTGGAATTGACTTTGGCGGAAGATCCCGGACGTTCCGAAGAATTGGCGCGCAGCATTCTTTTGACTTTGCTCTCGAGTGAAACGGTGCGCACACACGGCTGCTCGCGGCTCAAACAGGCGCGTGCGATCTACACGCAAATCTTGACGCTGGGACAAAAGCGCAGCGAGGTGCGTCGCGACGTTCCGGCCGCCGACCTGGCCCGCTTCTTGAAGGAAGCACATTTCGGAACGTTCTTGCTTTGGTCTCTCGAGCCGGCAGGCAGTCTTGCATCGGCGATCAATCGCTCGTTCGAACTCTTCTGGGCCTCCGCAGCGGCGCATCCGCGCGCCCGCGCAAAGAGAGGTATTCGTAAATGATTGCGAAACGCTCGCTGCTACTGAGCGTCGTGTTCCCGGCCGTCACACTACTGGGGGCGGCGCAGGCTTTCGGGCAGAACACCACGACGACGAATACTGTGAACGGGTTAACGCCGCCGAGTCCTTACCTAGGAAGCACCGCGCATGGCACCGCGACTCAAGAGCTTTTGAAAATCGGATTTGCCGATGCCATCGAACGCGGACTGAAATACAACCTGGGCTTGCTGCTTGCCGAGCAAGACATTACTTCCGCGCGCGGCGAGCGCTGGAAACAATTGAGCGACGCACTCCCGAATCTGACGACGAATACAACGGAGACGGCAGAAAAAATAAATCTCGAACAAAATGGATTCAACAAAATCAGGGTGCCCAACTCGCCGTTCGCGGGCATCAATCCAATCGCGGGCCCGTTCGGCTTTTTCGACACGCGCGCGTACGTCAGCACGCCGATTCTGGACTGGAGTTCGATCCAGAAAGTACGCTCGGCGACTGAGAGCCTACGCGCATCGCGAGCGTCCTACAAAAGCGCGCGAGAGCTGGTGGTTCTTACCGTTGGCTACGAATATCTGCTGGCCATCAGCGCTGCGTCACGAATCGAAACGGCGGACGCGCAACTTAAGACCGCCGAAGCGCTTTACAATCAGGCAGCCGACCGGCTCACCGCGGGAACTTCGCCGCAGATTGACGCGCTGCGCGCCAAAGTAGAATTTCAAACCCGGCGACAACAACTGATTTCCGCACGCAATGATTTTGAGAAGCAGCGACTGGCGGTGGCGCGAACCATCGGGTTGCCCGCGGGCCAGCCATTTGAGTTGACCGAAAAAATTCCTTACGACAAGCCCGAACCTATTTCCGTCGAGGCCGCGTTGCAGCAAGCCTACGCGTCGCGTCCCGATTTTCAAGCCGCGCAGGCGCAGCTGCGGGCCGCGGAAATTGCCCGTCGCGCGGCATTCGCCGAATACTATCCAACGCTTTCGTTCGAGGGAAATTATGGCGCGGGAGGCGAGACGCCTTCGCATTTAGACGGAACATTTGAGGCGCAGGGCTCGCTAAAAATTCCCATATTCCAGGGCGGGAAAGTCCATTCGGACACGCTGAAGGCCGACGCCACGCTGGCCAATAACCGCAATCAACTCGAAAATTTACGCGGGCAAATCGATCAGGACGTGCGCGACGCGATTCTCGATCTGCAATCCGCCGCCGAACAAGTTGAGGTCGCAAAAAGCAACGTGGATCTGGCAGGGCAGACACTCGATCAGGCGCGCGACCGCTTCATCGCCGGCGTTACCGACAATATTGAAGTGGTGCAGGCGCAAGATTCCGTAGCCAGCGCAAATGAATCTTATATTTCGAGCCTGTTCAACTACACCCTGGCGAGACTTTCGCTCGCGCGTGCCGAAGGAACCGCGGAAACCGGCGTGCTGAATTATTTGAGAGGAAAAGGCAATGCCACAAAAGACGGAAATTGAAACTGCGCCGGAAATCGTAGAAGCGACGCCTGAAAATCGGGCTTCCGAACATTCATCCGCGCCTCCGCCGCGCGATCCGGCTCCGGTTGCTCCGCGACGCAGGTTTTCCACATGGGCCATTCTCGCGATTGTGGTGGTTGTCGCCGTGATTGGAGTGTTCGTCTGGAATTATCTGGCGTCATGGGAATCAACGGACGATGCCGAAGTGGATGGCCATATCAATCTGATCAGCGCGCGCGTGTCAGGCTACGTTACGAAAGTGAACGTGGACGACAATCAGGCTGTCGAAGCGGGCGCGGTGCTCGTGGAGATCGATCCCAAGGACTATCAAGTAGCGGTGGATCGCGCCCGCGCCGACTACGATTCGGCGATCGCCAGTGCCAATGCCGCGCAGAACAATGTGCCCATCACCACGGCGAATTCCGCCAGCCAACTGGATTCGGCGCAGGCAAACGTGGAAAGCTCTCGCGCCGGAGTGTTGGCTGCGCAGGGCCAAGCGGCGGCCGCAGAGGCGCAGCTGGCGCAATCACAAGCAAACGACAATAAGGCGCAGAGCGATGTAGTGCGTTACAAGCAACTCGTCGACAAAAAAGAAATTTCAGATCAACAGTACGAGCAAGCGCTGGACGCCGCGAAAGCAACGGCGGCAGGCGTGAACGCGGCGCGGGCCTCCGCGAATGCTGCGCAGGAGCAAGTTCATCAGGCGCAGAGTCATTTGCTGGAGGCTCAGGCTTCGCTGCGCGCTGCGGGAACTGCGCCGCAGCAAATCAACGTGAGCAAGGCGCAATTTTCTTCGGCGGATGCATCGGTGGCCCAGAAAAAAGCGGCGCTCGATCAGGCGCTGCTGAATCTGCAGTACTGCACCATCGTGGCGCCGGTGGCGGGCGTGGTGAGCAAGAACGTGGAAGTCGGGTTGAACGTTCAGCCCGGCCAGCAATTAATCTCCGTCGTGCCGCTCGACGATGTTTGGATCACCGCCGACTTCAAAGAAACACAACTCAAGCACATGCGCCCGGGGCAGCCGGCCGAAATCGAAGTGGACGCCTATGGCCGAAAATATAAGGGCCACGTGGATAGCATTGCGGGAGCAAGCGGCGCGCGTTTTAGTTTGCTGCCGCCCGAAAATGCCACGGGCAATTACGTGAAAGTCGTGCAGCGCGTGCCGGTGAAAATCGTTCTTGAGCCGGGCGAGAATAAAGATCATCTGTTGCGTCCCGGCATGTCCGTAGTTCCCAAGGTCAAGGTGAAATGAGCGCTGCGGCGACTACATTTCCGATCGACCACTCGGAGTGGCGGCCAACCGTCAATCCGTGGATCATCGCGCTGACGGTGACGCTGGCGACGTTTATGGAAGTGCTAGATACGAGCATCGCCAACGTTGCGCTGCCGCATATTGCGGGAAGCCTTTCCGCGGGCACAGATGAAAGCACTTGGGTACTCACCTCGTATCTCGTTTCGAACGCGATCGTATTGCCGCTGAGCGGTTGGCTGTCGTCGATTTTTGGACGCAAGCGTTTCTACATGAGCTGCGTGGCGGTTTTCACCATCAGCTCGTTCTTGTGCGGTTTTGCTCCAAATCTTGGCATGCTAATTGTGTTTCGGATTCTGCAAGGGGCTGGCGGCGGCGGGTTGCAGCCTAGCGAGCAGGCAATTCTTGCGGATACTTTTGCTCCGGCGAAGCGCGGCATGGCGTTCGCCGTATATGGCATGGCAGTGGTTCTCGCGCCCGCCATCGGTCCGACCATCGGCGGCTACATCACTGACAACTTTAGTTGGCGTTGGATTTTTTATATCAATGTGCCCGTTGGGCTTCTGTCGCTGGCATTGACCTACCGGCTGATTCAGGATCCGCCGTTTCTCAAGCAACAAAAAAAGCCGACGGGAGGCATCGATTATTTCGGCCTCGGTCTGCTGGCAGTCGGGCTCGGCGCGTTGCAGATTTTGCTCGATAAAGGCCAGCGCGATGATTGGTTCCAGTCCAATTTCATCGTCGTGCTATCCGTAATTGCCGCCGTGGGTCTCGTCTCTGTTGTTTTTTGGGAGCTGCGCCACAAAAATCCGATTATCGATTTACGTTTATTCAAGGACCGATCCTTCGCCGTCGGCAATGGAATGATGTTTATGCTGGGCGTCGCACTTTACGGCACCACTGTGTTGCTGCCGCAATTCGTGCAAACGCTGATGGGATACACCGCACAGGAGGCCGGTCTCGCGCTGATGCCCGGCGGGTTCACCGTCATGCTCTTCATGCCCTTCGTGGGTTTTTTGCTCAGCAAGCGGGCGGACGCGCGTTTTCTGGTGGCCGGCGGACTTTTTGTGTTGTCGTTATCGCTTTTTAACATGACGCGATTTGATCTGCAGATTGATTTTTATACTGCAGTGATGGCGCGCGTGTATCAGGCGGCGGCATTGGCGTTCCTTTTTGTCCCGATCAATACGCTCGTCTACGCGTCGCTGCCTCGTGAAAAGAACAATGCTGCTTCTGGATTGATCAATCTCTCGCGCAACATGGGCGGAAGCGTGGGAATTTCGTTCGTCGAAACGATGCTCGACCGTCGTTCTCAGGTTCATCAAAGTGATCTCTCGAAAAACCTCAGTGCTGGAAATGCGGCCTTCCAACGAATGATCCATGGAGCCACGCAGGCGTTCCAAGCGCACGGCTCGGCGCCCGCTTTGGCGAAGGAGCAGGCTTACGGGCTGATGGCTGCGAATCTTTCGCGGCAGGCGCTCGTGCTCTCTTACGTAGATACGTTCCGCATCCTTGCTGTCGTGATTCTGTGTCTTGTGCCCGTAGTGTTCATCATCAAAAAACCTAGCGCGGCCGGCGGCCCAATTCCCGTTCACTGAGCGTCGCGAACTCTTCTACGCGTGGCCAAAATGGGTCTATAATCCGGCGCGGGTGCGTCTGACCCCTGGCGCGATTCGCGCGCATCTCAAGAGTGACGGTGTCCATGCGCATCATCACTGTGGAACGTGAATATGGGAGCGGAGGAGCGCGCATTGCCGAGAAACTTGCGCGCCGGCTGAATTGGAAACTTTGGGACACTCAGCTGACGCAGGAAATCGCGCGGCGCGCACACGTCAGGCCAGAAGCAGCGGCGCGTCACGATGAACGCGTCGATCCTCTGCTCTATCGTTTATTCAAAGTGTTCGCGCGCGGGAGCCACGAGCGCGCGCTGCCGATCGGTGAAGGGATATCCTTCGACACCGATCAGATGGTCGATATTTTGCGGCGCGTGGTCGAAGAAGTCGCCGCAACGGGCAATTCGGTAATCGTCGGCCGCGGCTCCCCCTACATTTTGCGCAATCGCCCCGACGTCTTTCATATTTTTGTATTCGCGCCGCTCGAGGAAAAAATCCGCCGCGTGCGTACTCTCGGGAAAAGCGAAGCAGAAGCCCGCGAGCTGGTCGAGACCATCGACAAAGAGCGCGCGCAATTCATCAAGCGCTACTTCGGCGCAGATTGGCCCTGCCGCCAGCTCTACGACCTAATGATAAATTCCGATCGCGGCGACGAATACGTAATCGAGAAAATCCTGAACGGCGTCGCCCTAGCAGAAAAATCCACTGCCGCAGTAGCAACAGCCTAGTAGGGGAGGGTGCTTTAGCCCTCCCGCTTTTCGGCCCCTGGACGAGCGATTAGGCCTCTGTTTCGCACCACCCGTGAATCGCCAGCGATCCGCCTTTCGGCGCTCTCGCCCCCGGCATAGTCGCTCGTTCGATCCGCGATCTGTGAAAGATGGCCGAACGGTGGGAGGGCTAAAGCATTCTCCCCTACAAAACCTCCGCAGAATCCCGTAATGTCTTGAAGCTCACTGAATTCATCCAAAGGAATCTGCTTGGCCTGTCCACTTTGTGAAGTTCGAAAACCGAAGCGCTACTGCCCGGCTAAAGCGGAGATGATTTGCACTGTATGCTGCGGCGAGAAACGCGAAGTTACGATCGACTGCCCCTCTGATTGCTCTTACCTGATTTCCTCACGCCGCTGGGAGCGCGAGCATCGCAAGCCTGTCACCGTTGCCGATGTACCTTTCCCCGAATTATCCATTTCCATGGATCTGATTCATGAACAGCAGCCCTTAATTTCTGGACTGGGCTATACCGTTCTGAAAGCTGCTGCGGAAGTTTCATCTGTGGACGACTCTGTCGCCATCGACGCGCTAAATTCGCTCGCCGAAACTTATCGCACGCTTGGAACCGGTCTCTACTATGAACGTCCGCTGATGGGCCAGCCGCCCGCGCCGTTTATCTGCACTTGACGCAGTTCATCGCCGAGTTGCGGCAAGCGGAGCAGAAGCAGGCCGCTTTTAGCTCGATCAAGGATTCCGACATCTTCCAGCTGCTCGTTTTTCTGCTGCGCGTCGCGAAATACGAGACTAACGGGCGTCCGCGCTCGCGCGCTTTTCTGGATTTTCTTCGAGCACAGTTTCCGCCAGCAACGGAACCTCAGGCAGAGCCTTCGCGCATTATCATCCCTTAGCGAAATAAATCTGCGGATGCCGTGACGACGTTTTCTCCTGCCGAGGAGCATCTTTGCGCACGATTCTTTGCGGCGCCACAATCCGCTCAGAAGGGCCAGCCGAAATCGCGGATGCAGGGCCGGAAACTCCGATTTGCATGGCAGCGTATGCCAACGTGCCCATCAGCAGGATCAGCGAGCTTACGGACTTCATTTTCATTTTTATCTTCATTGCGGGCTCTCCTTAGTCCTTTCGCATTTGCCGATCGTTTTGGTTGGTAGCATTGACCTGCGCATAAATCGGCGCCGAACTGCGGGAGGGCTAAAGCACCCTACCCTACTGGATTGCGGGCATCCCCGGTAGATTCCTGAATTGCGGCTCGACTTTCTCCACCTGCGGCAGATCCAGGCACATCTGCGGCATCCCGCCCGGCGGACGCATTGGCATCACTGGCCTTGATTCGATTCCATATTTCTTGCGCAGCTCGACGAAGCGGCGCGTTATATCGTCCGCATAATCCTTGGGAGCGCCATTGTTGCGCCTGTACCAATCGTCGTATTGCCGGGCCAGACGCGGAAACTTTGCCTGCACGAAGGGCAGGAATTGCCTTTGCGCCGAGGGCATCAAGTACAGCACGCGCCCGGCAAACCACTGCGCATCAGCGTCCCGCGCAGCGCGTCCAAGCGCTTCCAGGTCGCCTTGCGCGTCCGTGATACCGGGAACAACGGGCATCACCAGCACTCCCGCCGCGATCCCCGCAGCTCTCAGTTCCTTCACAGCCTCCATCCGCAAGTCGGGCCGGGGAGCACGCGGTTCCAGCAAACTAGCCAGGCGCGTCCTCATCGTGGTGATCGAGAGATTCACCGAAATCGACGACTTCTCGGCGATACGCTTGAGCAAATCCAAATCGCGCAGCACCTGATTCGATTTCGTGGTGATAGAAACGCTCAAACCCGACCGTTCCGCTATCTTTTCCAGAATCGACCGCGTCACTCCAAACTCCCGTTCCGCCGGCTGATAAGGATCCGTGGCCGTTCCAATGGCAATGTGCTCGCCATCAAGTCTCGGATTCTCCAGATCTCGCGACACTAAAGCCGCCGCATCCCGCTTGGCATAGATCTTCCTCTCGAAATCGCCGCTATCCAGTTCCATAAACTCGTGCGTGTAACGCGCATAGCAGTAATGGCAGCCGAATTCGCATCCGCGATAGGGATTGACCGTATAGCGGAAGGGCACCCGCTCCGAATCGCAGCGATTAATTATTGAGCGGACGGGTAGGATGAAATATTCAGTTCCCCTTTTGGCATCTGCGCAGGGTGAGGAAGCGGCGAGGCGCGCGATGCCGACCAGTTCCGCCGCAGGCTTCGTTCCCCGGTTAGGCGCCGGGGTGGGCGCGGAAGCGCTGCAGGCGTTGTCATCGTTGCCGTGGCGAGCGGCATGGGGGAATAAGGAGAGACTGGTCTCCTTCGTCCGGGCAGGGCGAATCCGGGAAAGATCCGCTGCCGGTCGAAGAGTGTTTGCAGTAGCCATCGAAAGCCTCGCCGCACTAGCGAATACTATTCGCCTTTTGTTCGCCTTGTCAATAAGTATTTTGCTTTTTCTTCGCCTGTACGAGCGGACAGGAGCTCTGGCAGGCCCTGTCCGAATGACCTATCAAGCCTGTGGAAACCAGGCCGATGAAAAGAACAGGGTTATAGGACTGCACTTTTATACTGGCTGGCGATGGCAAACACCGAACCCCCGAAGAAAGCTCCCGACGTCGGCATCCTCATCTTGGATTCGACGCCGGCTAGCCAGCAAGCTCTGCGCCTGCTGCTGAGCTCCGAGGGTTGGCACGTTCAGGTGGTCACGGACGCCCAGCAGACGCTGCAGCAGCTCCTCACCGGCGCGTGGCATTTAGTGATCGCCAACGTGGAACTCGCGCCGCCCGACGGGCCGCTCTTCCCAATTCTCAGAGACCTCGCGCACGCGGAAGGCGTAACGATTGAGTCCGAGGAAGAAGAGCAGGAAAATGCTCGCGCGGGCGCAAAGCGAAGTCCAGAACAAGCAACGGTTGTGCGCAAGCGCAGGCTTCGCGTTCTGTTCCTCGTTCCGTCAGGGAATGCAGCAGACGTGGTGATGGAACTCGAAGAGCAAGAGCTTCCGTATGCCATCCTTCCCTATCACTTTCACGACTTTTTCGAAAAAATCAGCGACCTGCTGATCGAAGCTGGCGCCATCGCGCGTTCCACTCGCACTTCGCGCTTCGATACCCCCGGACGCGCGCGCATGCAACAAGCCGTGAAAGATCAGCGCGGGAATTCCATGTTCGCATCGCGGAGCGAATATCAGATGACTGAAGAAGAAATCGCGGAGTACGAAAAGCAAGAAGAAGAGGAGCGGCGCAAGAAAGGTAAGCGAGAGAAAGAAGAAGAGCGCGAAGTTTGGTAATCTACCGCGATTAAATTCGTGTCCTGACAACTCCTGGACGTTCCTTCACCGGAGTTTTTATTTCGAGCTCCCACGACAATTCATTAAGATAAGTTTATGACCGTCTGGAATCCTGATACGTATCTCAAATATGCCGGGATCCGCTTTCGCCCCGCATTGGATTTGATCGAACACGTTCCTCTCGAACGCTGCGAGCGCATTTTTGATTTGGGCTGCGGCACCGGCCATCTTACGCAAATTCTTCAGGAACGCTGGCCCGCGGCTCGCGTCACTGGCGTGGATTCTTCTCCAGAGATGCTTTCCCACGCGCGCAGCGAATTTCCGAAAATTGATTTCGTGCAAGCAGATATCCGAAGCTGGCGAGCCGATACACCTTCTGATTTGCTTTTTTCGAACGCTACCTTTCAATGGGTGCCCGGCCACGAGGCGCTTTTTCCTTCGCTGCTCGAGCAACTGCGTCCCGGCGGCGTCCTCGCGATTCAGATGCCGCGGCATATCGACGATCCGAGCCACGTGCTGATGCTCGAAACCGCGCTCGATCCACGCTGGCGCTCTCGCCTCGAACCGCACACGAAGCGTCTCGTAGTGCACGCGCCCGAGGAATATTGGCGCTGGCTTTCACCGCACTCTTCGCGCGTCGATATTTGGGAGACGATTTATCAACACGAACTCGAAGGCGAAATTCCGGTCGTTGAATTCTTTCGCGGGTCGCAGCTGCGTCCGTATATTCAGGCGCTGCCAGAGGCTGAAGCTAGAGAGTTTGTAGATGCCTACGCGAAAAAGGCTGCGCGTGCTTATCCGCAGCAGGCGAATGGCAAAACACTTTTCTCAATGCGCCGCATTTTCGTAATCGCCGAGCGGCGATGAAACGCACGACCGATGGGCAGTTGAGAATGTTGCGCGAAAAAGAGCCGGCAGAGACGCTGATGAGATAAGGGTGTCGGCTCCCGCGACCGAGTAGACTTGGGTGGTGTTCAGACAACCAAGGCTCGGAGCGAAGGAGCCGAGCAATGAGGATTATAGGATGCGATTTTCATACGCGCTACCAGCAGATCGCCATGTTGGACGAGGAGACGGGCGAGAGGGTGGAGCGCCGGTTGGATCACGAGAACGGAGAAGCTCAGAAGTTTTATGCGGAGTTGCCGAAGCCCGCGCGCATCGGGGTGGAAGCGACCGGATACATGCAGTGGTTCGAGCGGCTGTTGGCGGAACTGAGGCACGAACTTTGGATCGGAGATGCCGCCAGGATCCGCGCCTTGGTGGTGCGCAAGCAGAAGACGGACACGCGGGATGCGCTTCATATTCTGGAGTTGCTTTTGCGGAAGCAATTTCCGCGGATCTGGATTCCGTCGCCGGAGAATCGCGATGTGCGGCAGTTGGTGGCGCATCGCGTGAAGCTGGTGCAGTGGCGGACGCGGGTGATGAATCAACTACACGCAATGGCTATGGGCCAGGGACTGCGGCGGAAGAAAAAGCTGTGGAGCACGGTGGGACGGCAAGAGTTGGAAGCTCTGCGGTTGGGCCCGTGGGCCAGCCGGCGACGAGCGGAGTTGTTGCAACTGCTCGGGCAGCTGGATGGTTCGATCAAGGAGTTGGAGCGCGCCGTCGAGCAGGAAGCCGCGAGAGACACCGCCGCGGTTTTGTTGATGACCCATCCGGGCGTGGGGCCGGTGACGTCGCTAGCGTTCGTGCTGACGATGGGACCGAGCAGCCGCTTCCAGCGGGGCAAGCAAGTGGGCAGTTATCTGGGGCTGAATCCGAGCGAGCGTTCTTCGGGCGGACAGCAGCGCCTGGGAGCCATCAGCAAACAGGGCAATTCGATGATGCGCTGGTTGCTGGTGGAAGCGGGACAGACGGCCGCGCGTTACGATGCGGAGTTGCGGCGGGTCTATCAGCGGTTGAAATTTCGCCACGGCAGCAGTTCGGCGAAGGTGGCCGTGGCGCGCAAGCTTGCGGTGAGGTTGTACTGGATGCTGCGCAGCCAGGCCGATTACGCGCAGCTGGTTCGTGTGCGGGGCAGCTCGAGTACCGCCGTGGTCCCGGAGACGGGATCGGGACGCTGAATGGGCACCCTGCCTCCCTAGAAAGCTAGGGAGTTCGCAGCAGAAATCATGGTCGGAAGTTGCCGATCGAATAGATGGCTGGTGGAACCAACGTTCCATCGAAGATTCCAGTAACGAGCCTTGATAGTGCTGAACACAAGATTCCTGGTAGGAAAACGAAAAGACGCGGTCGCACGAAACGCAGCCGCCGATCATTCGATGAAGTCTGTCTTGACAACGCCGACACCTTTATAGACGGCGGTACGGGTACGGTGGACTAGCGGGTGGTGGTTTCTGGTTTGGGTTCGTTGATTTCTAGGTCGGCTAGGGGATCGGGGTTGCGTTTTAGGATTTCTATGAAGATGGAGACTATGGTTGGGTCGAATTGCATGCCTGCGCAGCGCTTTAGCTCGGCTATGGCGGCTTCTGGGGTGCGGGGCTTTTTGTAAACTCGTTCACTGGTGATGGTGTCGTAGGAATCGGCTATGGCTATTATTCTGGCGCCTAGAGGGATTTCTTCGCCGCTTAATTTTTCTGGGTAGCCGCTGCCGTCGAAATATTCGTGGTGGTGCTTTACCATTTTTCTTACGCGATCCATGGCTTTTAGAGGATCTAGGATTAGCGAGCCTAGTTCGGTGTGGGATTTCATCACTTCCCACTCGTCGGCGTCTAGCGGGCCGGATTTATTCAGGATTACTTCAGGGATGCCTACTTTGCCTACGTCGTGGAGCAGGCCTGCCAGGCGGACTTCTTCGATTTCTGTCGCGCTCAAATTTGCTTCTGCTGCGATTAACGCGGCGTAGGCGGAAACTTTCTGCGAATGGCCGTTGGTGAATTGATCTTTCGCGTCGACTGCCAGGGCTAGCGACGTGACCGTTTCCACTACTGATGGATGCAATTGATCTGGTTGCTCGCCGGGATTTTCTTCTGCTAGCGAGCGGGTGAATTGATCTATGCGGCGGCGGATTTCGTCGAAGGCTTCAGGGCCGGTGCTGAATTGGCGCTTGAGCGTAACGCCCAGATAGGCTTCGAGGACATCTTGCTTCCACTTTTTCGTTTCGCCGGACGCTTTGTCTTCGGTGGTGCTTACGGCGTTGCCGCCTTGGTGCTTGGAGAGATACATGGAGCTGTCGGCTACCTGGATTAGTTCTTGGGGAGTGGAGCCGTGGAGCGGATAGGCGGCGATGCCGAAGCTGCCGGTTACGTTTTTGTCGCGCAGTAGCGGATCAGAGGCGATCCAGCCGCGTAGTTTGCTGGCCAGGGCGCGCGATTGATCGATGGTGGTTTCTGGCATCAGGATTACGAATTCGTCGCCACCGTAGCGGGCTACTACGTCGGAGCGACGGCAATTTTGTTCGAGGATGTGGGCTACGCGCTGCAACACTACGTCGCCTTCGAGGTGGCCGTAGAAATCGTTTACGAATTTGAAGCGATCGAGGTCCATCAGGACGATTGCGAATGGGCGATTGGCGCGCGTGCTGCGCTTCCATTCCGCTGACAGGGCTTCCATCAGGAAGCGATGCGTTTTAACTCCGGTTAGGCCGTCGGTGATGGCTTGCTCTTGGGCTTTTTGGAATGTTTGGGCGTTGTGGAATGCGCCGGCGAAAAGATCGGCTAGCGTGCGCAGTAATTGCATTTCGTCGGCGGTGAATTCGCAGGGCTCGGATGATTCTACGTAGAGGACTGCCAGCATTTGATCGGCGTAATTCACCGGTAACGCGGCTGCTGAGACTGATGTGGCCAGGACGGGCTTGATGCCGCCGGTGTTTACTTCGCGGATTACTTCGGCTTGGCCGGTGCGGGCTACCTGGCCGACC